>Ga0209611_10009074_pt1 | contig 15221 bp, 14 predicted proteins | sample S1TSphgellanicum_3_FD_187693 | JGI IMG/M metagenome (GOLD analysis project Ga0209611, IMG submission 187693) | Host-associated microbial communities from peat moss isolated from Minnesota, USA - S1T2_Fc - Sphagnum magellanicum MG (SPAdes) (version 2) | ecosystem: Host-associated > Plants > Peat... | reverse complement strand
AACTCGATCTTCGCCTTCTGACCGGCCAGTTCCTCGATGATCGCGACCATCTCGATGAGCTTGAGCGGCTCGTCGTTGCCGAGGTTGAACGCCTCGCAACCCACCGGCCGCAGCGCCGAGATTGTCCCGCGCGCGATGTCATCGACGTAGGTGAAGTCGCGCGACTGCGAGCCGTCGCCGAAGATCGTGATCGGCCGTCCCTCGCGGATGCGTTGCGTGAAGCGCAGCGGCGTCATGTCCGGCCGCCCCGCGGGCCCGTAAACGGTGAAGTAACGCAGGATGCTGACGTCGAGCTTGTGCAGGAAATGGTAGGTGTAGGCCATCGCCTCGGCCGCCTTCTTCGTCGCTGCGTAGGGCGAGAGCTGGCGGTCGGTGTTCATGTCCTCGCGATAGGGCGTGGCGTGGTCCTTGCCGTAGAGGCTGGAGGTCGACGCCAGCACGAATTTCGACACGCCGAACTTGCGGCACATCTCCATCACGTTGAGCGCGCCGTCGACGTTCGCCTCCACATACGCGCGCGGATTTTCCACCGAAGCGCGCACCCCGGCCCGCGCCGCCAGGTTGATCACCGCGTCGAACGGCGAGCCCTTTTCCACACGCGCATGGCGCTCGAATAGGCGCTCCAGCGCGTCGCTGTTGATGTCGAGGCGGTGCAGCTCCATCCCGGCATTCTCCAGTTGCACCCAGCGCCACATCTTCAACTGCACGTCGTAGGCGTCGTTGAAATTGTCCACGCCGGTCACCTGCCGTCCCGCCTCGTGCAGCAAGGCGCACACGCGCGAACCGATGAAACCGGCCGCGCCCGTGACAAGCACGCGGTGCGGCGGAGCAAAAAAGGGAGTCTCTGGCATGGCTGGGGGAAAACCAGCACTTTGCCAAAAACCGCGCCCCGAAACAAAGGATTTTCCGTGATCGACCCGTGGAGGGACCGGCTCCTGCCCGTCCGTTAGCTCGAGCCGTGGTAGCCGTCGACCTCCGGGCGACGGGCTCGTCGGCATGCGAAGCCCGGGATCGGGTTGCGATCAAGCCTCTCGCCCCGCGCCCGGAGGTCGCGGGCTACCGCAGCACGCCGTCCCGCGTCAGTTGGCGGAAGGCCTTCCACGAATCGTATCCTCAAGGATTCCCACCGCAAGCCGCCCCTTGAATCGCCTATATCCGCTATCTTTTTAAGCTCTCCAGTCTCGCGAGTCTTTGCAGCTCTACCGCCTTTGCCCGATTTGTGCGAAACTTGAAGGCCTGAAAGCCCTTCACAACGGCTGGCTCGAAATGCTGCTGGCTCCCTTAACCGTAAGAACCAAATTCCCCACGCCTGATACGCCTGATACGCTTGGTACGGCTGATACGCTTGATACGGCTGATTACGCCGGATACGCTTATTTTTTCGCTGCGACCTCTGTCCCTCTGCCGTCCTCCGTGCGAACCCCGCTCCCGCGCAAGTGCCTCGACTCGCGGCCCGCGAACCGCTAGCTTTACGGATTAACCATGAATACCTTCCTGGGGACGGTCCGCTTTGCGCGGCCGTATCTTGCGCGCTACTGGCCGCGCTTCGTTATCGGCATCGTGCTAGGCGTGCTCTTCGGCCTTTCCAACAGCCTGCTCCTCGGCAGCGTCTACCTGCTCAGTCCGCGCGTCACCAGCCCGGAGGAAGTGCACCAAACGGTTGAGAAAGGCAAGGACGCCAGGGACGCCGTCTCTGCCCAGCGTGAGCAGAAGGCCAACGAACCGGAGCTCGCGTCCCTCCCGCTGGCCAAGGTCAAACCCCCTAGCTTCATGCAGAACGTCGTGCTCTTGCTCGATCCCTGGCTGCCGCTGCGCGGGCGCGCGATGGACTGGAAGCAATGGGTCGGCGGCCTGCTCTTCCTGCCCGCGATCTTCCTGCTGCGCGGCGTCCTCGGCTACGCCAGCAGTTATTGCCTGGCGTGGAGCGGCCAGCGCATCACCAACGACGTGCGCACCGATGCCTTCCGCAAGGTCTCCCAGCAATCGCTCGATTATTTCCAGAAGACACCCACGGCCGAGATCATCAAGCGCATCGACGGCGACAGCGCCTCGATCAACAACTTCCTGCGCATGGGCCTCAACGACCTCGTCAAGGAGCCCGCCACCATCGCCGTCTCCCTCGCCTGGATGTTTTCGGTCAACTGGAAGTTCACCCTGCTCTCGCTGGTCTACACGCCGCTCTGCGTCATCCCCGCGCGCATCGTCTCGAAGAAAGTGAAGGACCTTGGCCGCAGGGATTTTGCCACCAGTGTCGCCGCCGGCAGCGTCACCCTGGAGTCATTCCAGAACGTGCGCATCACGAAGGCCTACGCCCTGGAGGAAGTCCACGCCGCGCAGTTCCGCAAAAACTCCGAGCGCTCCACCTACTTTTTCATGAAGGGCATCCAGAGCCGCGAGATGCTTAATCCCGCCGTGCAGACGCTCGCGGCGTTGTCCATCAGCCTCGTGCTCCTTTGCGCCATGTGGACCAACTGCGACACGAAGACGCTCATGACTTTCGTCGCCGCGCTTTTCATGTTCGGCGGGTCGGTGAAGAAGCTCAACACCATGGGCGTCTTCTACACGCAGCTCAGCATCGCGCTGGAGCGCCTGCTCGCGCTCTTCGCGTTGAAACCTTCGGTCAAGGAAATCGCCAATCCGATTCCGATGAACGACTTCACCCGCGCCATCGAGTTCCGCGACGTCAGCTTCTCCTACGGCGACGCGCCCGTGCTGCAGGACATCAGCTTCACACTCGAGCGCGGCCAGCGGCTCGGCCTTGCCGGCGAAAGCGGCAGCGGCAAGAGCTCGCTCATCAACCTGCTCTTCCGCTTCTACGATGCGACCGAGGGCCAGGTGCTGATCGACGGCGTGCCGCTCGACCAGCTCCGCATCGCCGACCTCCGCTTCCACATGGCGCTGGTGAGCCAGGACATCCTGCTCTTCAACGGCACCGTGGCGGAGAACATCGCGCTGGGCAAGATCGGCGCCACGCGCGACGAGGTCATCACCGCCGCGAAGGAAGCCTACGCGGACAAGTTCATCCTCGATTTGCCGCAGGGCTACGACACGCCCCTCGGCGAGCGCGGCCAGCGGCTCAGTGGCGGCCAGCGCCAGCGCATCGCCATCGCGCGCGCCTTCGTCCGCAACGCGCCCATCCTCGTCCTCGACGAGGCCACCGCCGCGCTCGACGCGCAGTCCGAGGCCGAGGTGCAGAAGGCCATCGACCACCTCGCGGAGCATCGCACCGTCATCTGCGTCGCGCACCGCCTTTCCACCCTGCGCGCCATGGACCGCATCCTCGTCCTCTCGCAAGGCCGCATCGTCGAGCAGGGCAGCTTCGACGAGTTGCTCGCCCGGCGCGGCCTCTTCACCGGCATGGCGGCAAGGCAGAGCATCTTCCCGGCTCCGGAACCGCAAACCGTCTAAACCCTGTGCCCTCGTTCCCAAGGGAACAAAGTCCTTTTAACGCGGGTTGCCGCGGTGTCATTTGCGCGCGGGGAAATTTGGATGAAATTTAGGAGCCCTCCCGGGCGTCTATACATTATGCACAAGATTCTTTTGACCACGCTGGGCCTCACGTTGCTGGGGCTGAACGCTTTTGCCGGTCAGGCCACGGTGGGCCAGGCCGCGCCGGGTTTCACGCTGACGGGGGCGGATGACAAGCCGCATTCGCTTTCCGACTACGCGGGCAAGTATGTGGTGCTGGAGTGGACGAACCCGGATTGCCCGTTTGTGCACAAGTTTTACGACTCGGGCACGATGCAGGCGCTGCAGAAGCAGTGGACGGGCAGGGGTGTGGTCTGGCTGCGGGTGAACTCAAGCGCGGCGGGTCACGAGGGTTACCAGGATCCGTCGATGCTGGCCCTTCGGGTCGATCACGAGCACGTTTCGGCGACGCAGAGTTTGCTCGACCCGGATGGCACGGTGGGGCACGAGTATGGCGCGCGGACGACGCCGCACATGTTCGTGATCGACCCGAAGGGCACGCTGATTTACGCGGGCGGGATCGATGATCATCCGTCGCCGGACGCCGAGTCGCTGCAGGGTGCGACGAATTATGTGTCGCAGGCGCTGGATGAGGCGATGGCCGGCAAGCCGGTAAGCACGCCGACGGCGCGGCCGTATGGGTGCTCGGTGAAATATGCTTCTAACTGAGGTTTCGCGCGGAAAGAGGGTAGCCGGCGCGGGCCCCGCGCCGGTCGGCGCGAATGCGCCGATTTCGGGTTGCTGAGAATGCGATGTCTGCCGTGGGTGCGAATGCAACCGAGCCCGGCGCAGGGCCTGCGCCGGCTACCTCTTTGTAGGCGAGTACCCCCGAGCCCGCCGCCCAGCGTGCGGCGGCTACCGCGCTTCGCGCCGCAGGATCGGGGACGCGAAGGGACTCGCGTCCCTACCCTTTTTACGCGAGGCGTGTTAGCGACCAGAGGCGGAGCCTGGGCCGGAGGTCCTCGAGGAGGGCGGGGTCAAGGCGGAGGCGGGTGGGGGAGGCGAGCTCGGGCGCGAGGTAGAGCTGGTTGAAGACCTCGACCTGGAAGCCGAGGCCGCGGAAGTATTCGCGGAGGTGCTCGATGTTGTCGAAGGCGTTGTTGTAGAGGGGACGGTCGGCGGCGGCGGCAATGATGCCGCGGAAAAGGACCTGCGCCTCGGAGAGGTGGGCGGAGTCGGACTTGAGGGCGAAGTCGGGGGTGATCCACATACCGCCGAAGCGGCCGAGGAGGTGGTGGATGTTGCGCGCGACGTGCTCGGTTTCGCTGGAGGAGAGGTATTGCAGGAGGCCTTCGTGGACGACGAGGAGGCGCTGGCCGGACTTGAAGTAGTTGGCGGCGGCGAGGAGCTGGTCGAGGTCGAGCGCGTTGGCGGCGGCGAGGCGGTGGTTGTTGCGCGCGTCGAGGCGATAGCGGCGCTGGAGGTCGGCGAGGAGGATACGTTTCTCGGCCACGATTTCGTCGAGATCGGTCTCGACGACGTAGCACCGCGGGTCGGCGGTGAGGTCGAGGCCGCGGGGGCTGAGGCCGGCGCCGAGCTCGAGGATCTGGCCGATGCGGGTGCGCTGGATCATGGCGCCGATGCTTTTGTGGCGGGCCTCGAAGAAGGGGGCGTAGAAGGTGAGGTCCTCGGGGCGGAGGGTGTGGTCGCGCAGGAGCTGGTCGAAGGCGGCGCGGGCGCGGGTGAGGTCCGCGATGTCGGAGGCGTAGGGGATGTCGCTGAACGCGCGCATGTGCGCGGCGAGCTTCGCGGTAACGCTGATCTTGGCGAAGTCGTGGGCCATTTGGTTCCGCGGGCCGCCACGCTGCCGGTCCCCGGGGAGTAGCGTAGGAGACAGTCTGCGAGTTGTCCCTAACTTTTCGGGGTAGCGGTAGCCCGCGACCTCCGGGCGCGGGGCGAGAGGCGTGATCGCAACTTGCAGCCTTGGTGCAAATCGCAACCGAGCCCGTCGCCCGGAGGTCGACGGCTACCACGGAGCGATCGTCTACGAGCCCCGTGACCGGAGGTCACGGGCTACCTTCGCGGACTAATGCCCGTTGCCGTTGGCCTTGGGCGCGTCGCCGTCGAGGCCGATGATCTTGCGGTAGTCGGACGGGAGCAGGTTCTCGACTTCGACGCCGCGGAATTCGTAGAGGCGGTGGATGGTTTCCTCGAGCAGGTTGTTCGGGCACGACGCGCCGGCGGTGATGCCGACCACGACGTTGCCGGCGGGAAGCCAGTTGTGGCTGACGACTTCCTGCTGCTTGTGCTGGTCGTAGTGGGAGATTTCCGTGGGCGAGAGGAGCTTGTCGGAGTTCTTGATGAAGTAGGTGGGCAGGACGGCTTCGCCCATTTCCGCGAGGTGCGAGGTGTTGCTGCTGTTGTAGCCGCCGACGACGAGGAGGAGGTTCATTTTCTCGACGCCGAGCATTTCGCTGAGCGCGTCCTGGCGTTCCTGCGTGGCGCCGCAGATGGTGTCGGCTTTCTGGAAATGGGTGTCGAGTTTCTCACGGCCGTAGCGGTCGCTCATGGCGCGCTCGAAGCGGCGCTGCACTTCCTCGGTCTCGCCCTTCATCATGGTGGTCTGGTTGGCGACGCCGACGGAGGTGAGGTGCACGTCAGGATCGAAGCCTGGCGAGTAAGCGCCCTCGAATTTCTTGAGGAATTCCTCCTTGTTGCCGCCGTTGCGGATGTAGTTGCAGACGTAGTCGGTTTCGTCGAGGGTGAAGACGACGAGGTAGTGCGTGCCGCCGTTGTCGCTGATGGCCTGCGAGACGGTGGCCTTGGTTTCCTCATGCCACGCCTTGCCGTGGATGATGGAGGTGGTGCCCTGGTTGCGGTACTGCTTCACGCGTTTCCAGACGGAGAGGACGTCGCCACACGTCGTGTCGACCTGCCAGCAGCCGATTTCCTGGAGGCGGTTAAGCACCTTCACCTCCGCGCCGAACGCGGGGACGATGACGACGTCTTCCTCGGTGAGGCCGTCGAGGTCGTAGACGCCGCGCGTTTCCTTGAGCTGCTTGATGCCCATTTCGCGGAGCTGGTCGTTGACCTCGGGGTTGTGGATGATTTCGCCGAGGAGGTAGATGTTCTGTCCCTGGAAATGCTTGGCGGAGGCGTAGGCGAGGTTGATGGCGCGCTCGACGCCGTAGCAGAAGCCGAAGGCCTTGGCCAATTTGACGGTGAGGCCCTGGGCGGAGAGATGCGAGCGGGTGTGGCGCAGGTAATCGACGACGGGGCTGCGGTAGTGGCTCTCGACCTGTTCCTGCACGAGCTTCATGATTTCCGGCGTGCGGAGATTGATGCGCTTCTTGGGCTTGGGCGCCGGCGCAGCGGTGGCCGGGGTCAAAGGTTGGTCGGACATCCTGCTATTAACCGCCAGAGCGAGCGTCGAGTCAAGGGACGAGTCCCGTGCTGGGCTCAGACCGCCGGGGTCTCGAGCACGCGGATTTGCTTGAGGCCGCGGTAACGGCCGTTGTAGTCGAGGCCGTAGCCGATGACGAAGTGGTCGGGGATCTTGAAGCCGATCCAGTCGATGGGGACGGCTTTCTGGCCGGGCTTTTTCTTTTGCAGGAGGACGCAGACTTTGACGTCGGCGGCGCCGAGTTCCTTGAGCCGCGCCCGGACGCCGGTGAGCGTGGCGCCGGTGTCGTAGATGTCGTCGACGATGACGACGCGGCGGCCCTTGAAGGAGTCGCCCATCGCCTCGAGCCCGCGCAGCTTGCCGGTGCTTTCGGTGCCATGATAACTGGCGAGGCGGACGCAGGTCACTTCGCTGTCGAGATCGACGGCGCGCAGGAGGTCGGCGAGGAAGAGCAACGCGCCGTTCATGATGCCGAGAAAAAGCGGCTGCTGCCCGGCATAGTGGCGCGTGATGGCGCGGCCAAGCTGCCGCACGCGCGCGTGGATTTGCGCCTGCGACAGGAGCAGGCGGCCCGGCTGGAGGGTCGGGCGGACCGATTTGGCGTGGCGCGGCGTGCTCATGAGGTTGCCCAAGCAAAGAGGCGAAAACGGGAGGGGGCAAGCCTGCAGGCGCGGGCCACGTCAATATCGACAAACCACGGCGAATCGCTAATTTCGCTTAATCCCATGTCTAATCGCATCGCTGAACGTCGCGCCTCCATGAAGTCGAAACAAAAGCCCGTTTACAAGCGCATCGTGCTGAAGTTGAGCGGCGAGGTGCTGAAGGGCGCGGAGGAGGTCATCGACGCGCGCGTGGCGGACCAGATCGCCGAGGAAGTGGCCGAAGTGCATGCGATGGGCGTGCAGGTCGCGGTGGTCATCGGCGGCGGCAACATCTGGCGCGGCATCACCTCGGCCAATCGCGGCATGGACCGCAGCACGGCCGATTACATGGGCATGCTGGCGACGATCATCAACGGCATGGCGCTGCAGGAAGCGCTGGAAAAAGCGGGCGTGAATACGCGCGTGCAGACGGCGATTGAAGTGAAGAACGTGGCCGAGCCGTTCATCCGCCGCCGCGCCGTGCGGCACCTGGAAAAAGGACGCGTGGTGATTTTTGTCGCGGGCACGGGCAATCCGTTTTTCTCCACCGACACCGCGGCGGCGCTGCGGGCGAGCGAGATCGGCGCGGAAATTTTGCTCAAAGCGACGAAGGTGGACGGCATCTACGATTGCGACCCGAAGAAAAACCCGAACGCGAAGCGCTTCACCAAGCTGAGCTACGGCGACGCGCTGGAACGGCGGTTGCAGGTCATGGACTCGACCGCCTTCGCACTCTGCATGGACAACGAGGTGCCGATCGTGGTTTTCGACATGTTCAAGCACGGCAACATCCGCTCGGTCGTCATGGGCAATAAGATCGGCACGCTGGTTTCGGCGGAGGGGTAGTGGTATACTTTGGCTATGAGCGTTGAGGAACTTGAACGCGAGTTGTCGGAGCTAGCCGATGCCGAGCGGCATCGCATCATGGCTTACTTGGTTGCCATCGAAGATCAGAAGCACGCCGAGTACCTGGCGAAGCTGGCACGCAAGATCGACGACAAGGATCCTTCGCACTGGATCACCCTGGAAGAGCTGGAAAAAAAACTAGGCTTGGGCAAGCACACTAGAGGCGAATGAGGCCTTACAAGCTCGTTGTCGACTACGAGGCCTTGGAGTTTTTCCAAGGCCTCAATAGGAGAGACCAGTTTTATCTCCACGGCCGTCTCGTGTGGTTGCGAGAATCCCCTCACAAGTACATGGATAAAAAAGTGACCAGTGAAGACGGGCGCGAACTTTTCATTTTCGTGAGAGGCAAATTTGCCATCAAGTACTGGATCGATGAAGCCGTGAAGGAGATTCGCATTTTGGACATCCAGCTTGTCCGCTTCCCCCAATAGCGGCTTGCCCTCATGCGCATCCTCCTGATCAAGCCGAAGCATATCGGCGACACGCTGATCCTGACGCCGACGATTGCGGCGATTAAGCAGACGCATCCGGACGCGGAGATCTGGGTGCTGGTGCGGGCGGGCACGGAGGGCATTTTGGCCGGCTGCCCGGACATCGCCCGAGTGCTGACGCTGGCGGGCATCGAGAAAAGCGACCGCAAACGCGGCGATGTCTGGCGGCAGACGGGCGTGGCGTTGAAGCTGCTGGGCACGTCGTTCGACTATGTCTTCGAGCTGGGCGACGGGCATCGCGCGCGGCTCTTCGCGATGCTGGCGCGGGCGAAGCGGCGCTATTCGGTAAAGACGGGCAGCCCGCTGAAGCCGCTGGAGTCGCGGCTGTTCACCATGTCGAAGTTCGACTGGCACGCATGTCATCGCGTGGAGAAGGATTACCGGACCGTGGGCGAGTTTCTGCCGCTGCCAGAGGAAATTCCGCTGCTGGTTTTTGATCCTTCGCGAATGAAGCCGTGGGCTCCGGGCCAGGACCTCACTGATTTTTGCGTGGTGCAGTTGGGTTCGCGGCAGGGCTTCGCGCGCTGGCGGCGCGAGGGCTGGCGCGATGTTTGCCGCGCGTTGCTCAAGATGGTGCCGAATATCGTGCTGACCTGCGGTCCCGTCGCGCACGAGCGCGAGGACGCGGCGTGGCTGCAAAGCGAACTCGGCCGGTGCGTGCGCAGCACGGATGGCGGCGCCGCGTGGCCGGAGATGGCGTGGCTCTTTTCCCGCGCGAAACTTTACGTGGGGCCGAGCACGGCGGCGATGCACCTGGCCGCGGCGTGCGGCTGTCCCGTGGTCGCCCTGTTCGGCCCGACGATCGAGGACCATTGGCATCCGTGGCGCGTGCCGTACCGCATCGTAACGCGGCCGGGCTACCAGCCGCCGGCCGTGCCCGAGGAACGCTACGCGCTCGCGCGCCAGCGGAAGATGGAGGAAATCCAGCCGCGCCAGGTCATCGCCGCCTGCGAGGAGTTGCTGGCGCAGCGCCGCTAGCGCAAGACCTCTAACGTGCGCGTGATGGCTTCGCGCAGCGCGACGGTAACGGCGAGGCCGAGTTCGGCATGCGCGCGGCTGACGTCGGGCAGGTAGATATTCTGCGGGCCTTGCGGCTGCGCGGACTGGATGGTGACTTGCGCGGGCGGATTCACGGCGGCGGCGATGAGGCGCGCGAGCTCGGCGGTGGAGACGACTTCGTCCGAGCCGACGTTGTAGGCGCGTCCGCGCGCACCGCGCACGAGGATGGCGAGGAGCCACGTGACCAAATCGACGGGATGGAGGTAGGAGCGCAGCGCGGTCCCGTCGCCGCGAACGAGGATGGGACCGCCGCGCAGGGCGTCGCGCAGGAAATTGCCGGCGGCGAAGTGGGCGTCGAGCGGCAGGTGCGGGCCGAGAAAGGCGAAGGCGCGCGCGGTGACGAAATCGGCGTGCGACTCGCCGCAGAGAGCCTCGGCCTCGCGCTTGGCCAGGCCGTAGGGCGTGACGGGACGCGCGTCGTCGTAGTCGGCCTCGCTGGCGCCTTCGCGTTTGCCCGCGGCGGCGCCGTAGACCGCGCCGGAGCTGATGTTGAGCAGGCGCGCGCCGTTGCGCCGGGCGAGCTCGAGCACGTTTTGCGTGCCCTGCACGATGGCGCGCGAGCGTTCGCGTTCCTCGTCATCGTTGGTGAACGCGGTGGTGTCGGCCGCGCCATGGATGATGAAATCGAAGTGGCGGCTTTCTGCTGTGAAGTGCGTGATGTCGCCAGCCAAAAAAGTCAGGCCCGGCGTGTCTTGTATTTCGCGGTGCTTGTCTTCAAACGCCGCCGGATTACGCGACAGCACGGTCAGCTCGATCCGCAAATCCAACTGCGCGCTCGCGTTCAGCAGCACCGCGAGCAGCCACTTGCCGAAAAAGCCGGTGCCGCCGGTGAGGAAAACTCTTTTGCCGCGCAGCACGGCGAGGTCTCCGGCGCTGGCGCGCAGGATTTCGTTGGTGTCCCGCGCAGGGATGGAGAATAGACGCTTTTGAGCTTTGCTCACGATGCCCGCCCGTGGTTAATACAGCGGTGATTGCGCCAGAACCGGCAGACGGAATCAATCCGCAAACCGCGCCCCGCACTTTCGCGCCGGTGATTCTGCCCGGCCCGGAGCGCGGCCCGCTCCGCCCGCTGCTGCTGCGCGCGTTGGTTTATTCGGCGATGATCTTCACGCTGCTGCAGGCGTGGCGGCCCTACTTTTTCCTGACCGACGACAATCTCGACGGCGGTTTTCCGTTCTTCACGGAGGTCGGGCGCAACCTGCTGGCGGGGCAATCGCCGTTCGTGTCGCACCATCTTTTCGGCGGCGACTACAACCTGCTGCGCGATCCCACTTTCTTCGCGTGGCACCCGGTCTACCTGCTTTTCTCGATGCTGGAGGCGACGCCGCTGCACCTCGGGATCATCGACGCCGACGCCTTCTTCATGCTCATGCTGACGACGGCGGGGTTCGTCGTGCTGGCCCATCACCTGCGCCGCGAGATGCCGCTGTCGATCAGCGACCGCTGGATCACCTTCTACGCGCTGAGCTACACCTACACGATGATCGCACTGACGACCGGCGCGAGCTGGCTCTCGTTCCTCGGCGCGGTCTCCTCGCTGCCGTGGCTCGCGCTGGGCATCCTGCAAAATTCGTGGCGGCGCGGCGTGCTTATCGTGGCGGTCTTCATGCTGAACGAGCTGCTTGGCACGCATCTGGAGCCGACGATTTCCAACTCGATCCTGCTCTCCCTGTTCGCGCTGGGGCTGAGCATCGCGCGGCGCTCCCCTCTGCCGCTGGTGAACTGGCTGGTGGGTTATGCCGCGGCGCTGATCGTAATTCTGCCGATCCTGCTGCCGATGCTCGACGGCTTCACGCACAGCCTGCGCTCGGGCGGCGTGGCGATCACGGACATGCAGCAGAACAACATTCCGGCGGAGGATTTCCTGACCTCGATTTTCCTCGGCATGGCCGTCTGGATTTTTTTCCCGCATCAGCATCCGTACGTCACCTACACCCTCTCGCTGGGCGCGAGCGCGGCCGTCTGGTGCCTGCTGCCTGCGGTGATGAGCCGCGCGAAGTGGCGCGGGACGACGTTTGTGACGCTGCTGATCCTGCTCTTCAGCGCGCTGATGATCATCCGCCCTTTTTTCATCACGCAGGTGATGGCCCAGTTGCCCGTGCTCAAGTCGATGCGCTGGCCGTTTCGCGAATTCATCCAGTTTCAGTTTTTCCTGCACTTGTTTTTGGTCGTGCGAAAGCCGGGATTCAACACGCAGTCGCGCAAATTTTCCGCCGTCTTCGGCGCGATTGTCTTTATCGTGCCGCTGGTACTTTATCCGTACGCGCCGACGTTCAACACCATGACGTGGGACCGCGAGCTGATCATCAGCGGCCGCTACCAGGATTTCTGGGCGCAGGTGCGGACGCTGCTTAAGCCGGGCGACCGCGTTGCGGTGATCATTCCGCTTAATCTTTACGAAGACGACCGATTTGAGGAGCCGTACTCGCTGCTGGGCACGTATAACTACGCGTCGATCGACGGCATCGTCAATGCGTGGGGCTACTCGCCCACGGTGCCGGTCGATGCGACGTACACGAAGACCTACGCCTTTTATCCGTTCGGCGCGTATCATCCCGACCAGAAGGCGGCGCTGATGGCGGAGAAGCCGGACCTGAAATTCATCACGCTGGAAAGCCTGCAGCCGCTGCGCATCACGCTCAGCTCGCGCGACGGGCCGGTGATCGATCTCACACCTTTCGTACCGCCGCGGCAATCGAAGGTTCCGGAGCATCCGAAGGGATTGCCGTAGCACCCGCATTGCGCGGGCATGACCGATTTGCTAGGAAGAGGAACCGCTACTCGCCATCACCTTAAGGACGCTCTTGGAATACTCTGCCTGCATTGCCCCCTCCGCGCGCGACATGCGCCCCGCGAGCGAAAAGCTCATTAGCGTCGTGAGCGGCTGCTACAACGAAGAGGAAAACATCCGCGAGTGCTACGAGCAGGTCAAAAAAGTCTTCGCCGAGATCGGCCGCTATCGCTACGAGCACATCTTCATCGACAATGCGTCAAAGGACAAGACGGTGGCCATCCTGCGCGAGATCGCGGCGCAAGATAAAAACGTGAAGGTGATCGTGAACGCGCGCAATTTCGGCCACATCCGTTCCGGCTATCATGCGTTGCTGAGTGCGCGGGGCGATGCCGTGATCAGCATCGTCTCCGACCTGCAGGACCCGCCGGCGATGATCAAGGACTTCCTCCAGAAGTGGGAGGAGGGTTCCCGCATCGTCATCGGCGTGAAGGCCAACAGCGATGAGTCGCCGCTGCTCTTCACCATCCGCAAGCTCTACTACGAGTTGATCAGCCGCCTGGCCGAGACCGACCTGCAGAAAAACTTCACCGGCTTCGGCCTCTACGACCGGCGCGTCATCGCTATCCTGGCGGAGATCGACGACCCGTACCCGTACTTCCGCGGCCTGGTTTCCGAGATCGGCTTTCCGGTGGCGAAAATTCCGTATCGCCAGCCGGCGCGGACACGCGGTGTCACCAGCAACAATTTCTACAGTCTCTACGACATGGCGATGCTCGGCATCACCAATCACTCGAAGGTGCCGCTCCGCCTCGCCACGATGATCGGCTTTCTCGTCTCCTTCCTCAGCTTGTGCGTGGCGCTGGGCTACCTGATTTTCAAGCTGCTTTACTGGAACAGTTTTCAGCTCGGCCTGGCGCCGCTGGAGGTCGGCCTCTTCTTCTTCGGCTCGGTGCAGCTTTTCTTCATCGGCATCGTGGGCGAGTATATCGGCTCGATCCACACACAGGTGCTGAAGCGGCCGCATGTGGTGGAGCTGGAACGCATCAACTTTGAGGATCACTCATGAAAGTCGTCATACTTTGCGGCGGACTCGGCACGCGCTTGCGCGAGGAAACGGAGTTCCGCCCGAAACCGATGGTGCCGGTGGGCAATCGCCCGATTCTCTGGCACATCATGAAGTTTTACGCGCACTACGGCTTCAAGGAATTCATTCTCTGCCTCGGCTACAAGGCGGAGGTGATCAAGGAGTATTTCTTCAATTACCAGCGCCATTCCAGCGACGTGACGCTGCGGCTCGGGCCGGCGCCGGAGATCACCTACCACAATCAGCATCCGGAGGAGGATTGGTCGGTGACGCTGCTCGACACCGGGCTGAACACGCAGACGGGCGGGCGCGTGCGGCGCGCGCTGGCGCACATTCCCGATGAGGAATTCTTGCTCACCTACGGCGACGGCCTCTGCAACGTGCCGCTGCCGGAGCTGATCAAGTTCCACCACGCGAGGAAGGGGCTGGCCACGCTGACGGCGGTGCGGCCGAGCGGTCGCTTTGGCGAGCTGAAATTGCTGCGCGGCGAGAAGGTCGTGAGCTTTCGCGAGAAGCCGGAGGACGGCAGCGGCTACGTGAACGGCGGCTTTTTCGTGCTGAACAAAAAGGTCGGCGACTACCTCACGGGCGACAACGACATCTTCGAGTTCGACGTGCTGCCGAAGCTGGCCGACGGAGGCAAGCTGCACGCCTACCGCCATGACGCCTTCTGGCAGTGCATGGACAACCCGCGCGAGATGGACCAGCTCAACAAGCTGTGGGCCGAGGGCCAGGCGCCGTGGAAAGTGTGGTGAGTCCGCTCCAGGCCCGGCTGGACCGCCATGTGGCGGCGCTGCGAAAATGCCGGCGCTGCCCGCGGATGCATCCGCCGGTGGTGAGCGGCGGCGCGGTGGTGAGCCGCGTTTTGCTGGTCGGACAAGCGCCGGGTGACAAGGAACCCAAAATGGGCCGGCCCTTCGCGTGGACGGCGGGGCGGAAGCTTTTCCGCTGGTTCAATGATCATGCGGGCGTGGATGAAGCGGCGTTTCGCTCGCACGTTTACATGGCGGCGGTGTGCCGGTGTTTTCCGGGCAAGAAGCCGACGGGCGGCGACCGCGTGCCGGCGCCGGATGAGATTGTGAATTGCTCGGGCTGGCTGAAGGCGGAGCTGGATTTGTTGCAGCCGGGACTGGTCATCGCCGTGGGGAAGCTGGCAATTTTGCAGTTCATGATCTGCGGCAAGCTGGATGATGTGGTGGGGCAATCGTTCGCCACTGAGCACGCCGGGCATAAGTTTGATTTGGTGCCGCTGCCGCATCCGTCGGGCGCGTCGCCGTGGCCGCACCAGATGCCGGGGCGGGTGTTGTTGCCGAAGGCGATGGCGCTGATCGCGAAGCATCCGGCGTGGAAGGAGAGTTTTTCGAAGTGACGGAATAACGGGAAGACGGAATTTGACAGGATTAAGATGATTAAAAGGATTGGGACAGGCGTTTCCCAAACCATCCTCTTCATCCTATTATCCCATCAAAACCGTTCCCGTTCCGTCCTTCCGTTA
>Ga0209611_10009072_pt1 | contig 15223 bp, 4 predicted proteins | sample S1TSphgellanicum_3_FD_187693 | JGI IMG/M metagenome (GOLD analysis project Ga0209611, IMG submission 187693) | Host-associated microbial communities from peat moss isolated from Minnesota, USA - S1T2_Fc - Sphagnum magellanicum MG (SPAdes) (version 2) | ecosystem: Host-associated > Plants > Peat... | reverse complement strand
ATCTTGGTCTATCTAACCTGTGAAATGTTTCTGTACCAGGTTTTTGTGCCTGTGTGAACCTTTGAGTATTAGTTGGACTGGTGTACAACTTCAGGCAGTCGTTGTGGTAAGAACATCATGAACTGTCTATCAGTCTACAGTATATGAATTCGCTATGCTGTTTCTAATCATCTTATTCTGCACAGGATGTCATGTGAAAGACGAAAATCTGGGGCCTAGTACGGCTCCGGAGAACGAATATGGCAGTTATGTTGTGGTGGATATGATCATGCTTTTGATTATAGTACCATATGGCAACTGTGCGATTGGAGATGTCCAGTGATGTTGCCTGACGGTGGTGTCACAACAAGAGTACATCGCGTGTCCACCCAAAACGAGAAGGACTTGTACCTCCCTATCTTCAGTTTCGCTTTGACATCAACAAGAGCTTGGAGAGAGATGTGGTTTTGACTGATTTGAGACTGCAGCAATGTGCTCACTGACGACTGCACTGGAACACTCTGCGCCTTCACCTCCGCTACCAGAAGGGTGGTGTTCTGATGCCCAGCAAAGAACGCTGGCACTTGCGTTTTTCCAATTTGTGTCCCGCTGAATGAAATATAGACGGTGATCACCTCGTAATAAATGCTGATCTTCCTGTTGGAATTTGTGGCCTGAACGCTGAAAATTACATCGGCATTCACCGTAGCTGCTCCTGAAGTTTGATTCTGCGTCGCCGGTTGTATAACTTGCAATATAGGAATCTGGGCACTTTCTAGGGTGAATTGAGGGGCATGAGGGTGCAGGACTAACCAGATTATCAAAGCCGCTATGCCCACAGCTAGGACAAAAATCACCAGAAGCAAGCACACGAACTGGCAAAAGAAGACACAACAGCTCCACCCACACCTGACACGTCGAGGTTTTTTATCCTTCACCAACGGAGCCTGAAGAATACCCCCGTTCTTCATGACTATTAACTCTTGAATATAACTAAGAACAGCTAGCAGAGCACAGCAGATCAAAACCGTGTGATCGAGCTAGGACTAGACGTTGATTATTCCTTGATCAAGAAAACCGAGCTCGAGAAAACTCCAAGAATTCGCATCTCACTACTGCAGTCTATATGATCGAGATCATGTCCACCCTCGGACGAAATCCAATTCAAAAGCTGCACACTAACATAAAACACAAGAAGGAGACAATCGTAGTGCAACTACTCGAGACTGTTGTATCACCAAGCAGCTGTCTAAGTACGAATCCAGAAAGACGAGAAAACGGTTTAAAACAACGCGGGTAAGACCGAGCGAGGCCATAAACATAGATCAATTTGCAAGGAATTCGTTCGAAAAATGAGTCACGGAACATGGGTCCCATATGAATCTTTTCAGAAACTGACAATCGGCAGCTGTAACAGTGACCAAGTTTATCGTTAAATACATATGATCCAGCTAGATTCTATTGAACGTGAGATTGGTACCAAGCACGCTTTCTGCGACGTTTACGCCGCTCCAGGTCGTCCCTTGGTTTGTATTCAAGGAAAATCCAGCTCCTATTTCGAGCTCCTGGCTCCCAAGTTGCTGAGTTTTGGGGTCCTAGCTTCTTTTTTGCAGGAATTCCCTACGGCTGTGCATTATCTTTATTTCCATAGCAGCCCGCCGGAAAGATAAATGTAAAGAACTGGTAGAATATCCATAACTGACTGTAGGGAGTGTCTTGCTAATGTGGCAGCACATTATTAGGCAAAAACCCTAGTCATGTAAATGTACCTCGCACGCCCCAACTATTCATGGTAATCAACAAGAGCACAGGAACCTGTGCACTCTAGTGAGTTACTTAGTGCTTACTCTACACAAAATGGTTAATTGGCTCTTCCCTTCCAAGGGAGAGATGACAATGTAGTTTTCATTTGGTCCCACATTTTGAGGAACAATCAATCACCAGGTGTTATAACGTGTTCATGTGAACTATGAGTTCATTTGTTTGGGAGTTCATGGGACATTTCCTATCTTAACTCTTGCTGGTTTGAACTTCGCAATAACGTGCAGAGCCAGCCACTACCCAATGAGCTCAAGTACATTAATGGAGGGGCAGAGCAAACAAAACCCAGCTTGTCAGCTCCTCATAAGCAACTATACAAAGCAGACCTTTAAGAGAAATTCCTTGGAAAAAGGACAGTTCTCCCTCCTTTTGAGAAGGTTGAGCTTTGAAGCAACTTCTCTCAAAATGCTGTTTAAAGTTTTGAAGCTTGGAAGACATACATACTCCCCTCTAATTCTTGATGCAAAATACTTCTTCACTTTGCACCCAGGGATACCACTCTTTGCAGGAAAGATGGCACAATAGAGATATCCACAAAGTATGGAAAACACAACTCCAGTATCCCTGTTTGGTCATGAAGGGGGTGAGATTTTTCAAAAACCTTGAAAAAAAAAATACATTGGGCATTGGGCTTAAAGGGTGACTGAAACTCAGATTAGCACCAAATTTGAGTTTTACCCTGATTACTTTCCACCAATCCCTGCTATTACTGAGTGTATTGTAATTACAAAATTTCTTAAACCTTGTGCTTTTAATCTTCAGTTTCCGCATTTTGTACCCATATTTAATACAATTTCATTACTTCACAAACAACAGTGTTTAGAGGTTGAAAGAGGGGTTAAGGGATGAAAGAAAGGCCCAAAAGGGGGTCATTTTAGAGATATCTTTAATGTTCTAGTTTCATATGAAAAATGGGCTGTGGCTTAAATGACTGCACAAATTTTAGCTTGGGATTTTATTAATTCACGGGTTGAAATCCATGAGTCTGGTACTTAGGAACAAGGACCTTTGGGACATCCAAAATTTCAGAGCTGACATCAATCAAATGTCATCCAGAAATTTGTCAAGTTACTGGTGTGCCCACTGCCTGCTGGATAAGGTTGGTGTTTTGAAGAAACAACAACAAATTATTGAGAGCTCAAAAAGAGTAAATTATTGTTCAATGTGGTGTAACCGAAAGCTCTGTTGACTACCTCATAGAAGTCCACAATAATGTAGGACCCAAATGTGAAATATAAAGTATAAACTGCCAGACACAAGTTAGTTGGAAATGGAGCCTCACCACCTCTACCACAACAATACAACATCATGATTAGGAAATTATTTTTTCAAGTGGTTCAAAAGTCAGGAACCACAATATGAATGTGCAAGGTTGTTGACACTTACACATTACTACACTAAATCTATTCTGCTCCAATCTGTGCATTTGGACTATGCAATACGAGGGGAAGACGCCAACAAAGCCAAGTGAAAACTCCATCCAATTGCAAACACAGATTGCAAGGAAGGAGATTTGTTATAAGGTCTGTTCATGATTGAACTATCGTTATAGTACTATTTCTCTTTCTTCTAAATTCCTTACTATTTATAGCTAGATTAAAAATCAGCATGTCATTATGGCACTCTTCAGGCCTGATGAGGACATTTTGTCACCCTACCACACTGGCCTTATAGTACATGATTGCTTGCATTTCTGTTCTCCATAGATGGACTCCAACACCCAGGGCCAATAGACCCCTGTAGCAATGTTGCCCTTAAATCCTTTACACAATACACCTCATAGAACACATATGACTCAGTCAGACGAGCAGGTGCACGCAACACCATGTAAACAGACTACACTGAGCAGCGTTTTTTTTTTAAGGTTCCTGAAATTTCGAACAGGTGGCTTCTATTAAGCTAAATTTTGTGCATATTTGGTAATATTTAAATGTTTAACAGTGCAATCTATGGCAATCTAAAGCTTCAATAAATTGAAAAATGGCTATGTGAAAGAGAAATATTTCATAAAAACTTGGTGAAATGTCCAATGTTATAGTAGCAAAATCTAGTGCTAATTACAAAATGAAAGTAGGACATATAGCTTCAAAACCTCTGAACTATGCACCTAATTGGCGATGCACCTAATTTGGCCATGAAAATTTCTTAGACATAGTATGTGATCACTATTGTGTGTGGTCTTGAGGCTTAGTCATTGTTAGTGATTCTATCACAATCAAAGCCAAGAACACATAAGATGTTGGACAATGACATACCCACAAACAACACTAACATACACTAATTACACACACACATACAATACAAACACATATCCTAATGGACCCAAGTTCCAAACTTCCAACATACAAGAGTTGAAAATAGTGGACACACATGGAAACAAAAAATACACAATTTGAGTAGAGACCGAAGAGTCAAAACACAACCAAAGAATTAATGAATCAACACAACTTAGAACTTAGAAACAAAAAAAGTCTATACTGAAACTTTAGAGGTAGACCCAAGCAAAGAGAGGTAGATTGAAGTAGACTAAGGCAGACACTAGACAAAGGCAGACAAAAGTAAACAAAAGCAAACAAAGGTAAACACTAGACAAAAACAAACAAAAGCAAAGAGAGGCAAATAAAATATATAGAGGTAAACATAAGCAAATAAAGGTAGATAAAAGTAGAAAGAGGCAAATAGAAATAAGTAAAAATAGACAAAGGTAAATAGAAACATATAGAAGCAAAGAGAAGTAGACATCAAATCAAAGGAAAATAAACAAAAAGATAGAGCTTGACACTAGATGAAAACTTGAGAGCAATATTAACACATAAAAAAAACATTAAACAACCATGGCAATTTTTAAATCCTAACTTCTAAATGACAGAATGACCCAACTTCAGCCATTAAATGTCACCATTGAGAATTAGAGATAATGGCCCACTGATGATGGGATTGGAACAACAAACCCTACCCAAATCCCATAGTGGAGTTTAATCCAATGCTCGTTTAAGCTTCTGCTCCTTCCAATATTCATGTGTCATATGGAAAAATATTCAAATTGAAAAAAGTTTTAAAATACATTATCACAACAATATTCAAATGTTCATTGAGGTGGTTTTTCAATTTAGATTTCAAGAAAAAAAGGGTGGAAAATGTCCGTTCACATTTCACTAACCCCAACACTTATACAATTGCAATTTTTGCCAATTTGAAAAAATGTGGGGGAAAAATGCCATAAAATGTAGGAAGTTTCCAAAATTTACCAAAATTGAGCTAATGGATTAACATGAAATGGTGCCTCCCTAACAACAACTTTAGATTGCATAATGATCTTAAAAATACTAGACTACATGTTAAAAACACTTGTAAACAAAATTGCTAAGTAAAATCTTATCTACAACAAAAGGTAAACTTGCCTTTGAAGTTTTGACAAGTTCCAATGGCTTCTTGGAACAATAATGCACCTTAATCAACAATAGATGTTGATTGAAATTCTTTTTAGCATCACCTTGAAGCCAATATTGCAAATAACAAATGCCCATAACATTCATCAAATGGGATGCTGGAAACCTTGTAGTTAACTCACGAATGAAAGATTCTATTGCAATTGCAAGGAATGTCACAACCTCACAAATCGAATATAAACAAAAAACAAAAAAAACAACAAAACCACATTCCAAAAGATAAATAAATAAATAAGCAACACAAAAACATAAAGACACAAGAAGAATGGGAGACAAACAACCTAAGCATGATCACTTTACATCTTCCACTAAATTAATGAAGACCTCTAAAGTCACTTGAACCTTTTCATTGGTGGCATTTACACATGTAGCCCAAAATGTGTAACTTGATAAATCAAAGGCCAAATACTCATTGCTAGGGGTATTGAGGTTTAGTGAACTGATCTTCTACTTCAAATGCACATTGCTATGATTGCAAGCAATCAAGCTTTAGAAGTCTTTGAAAATATCGTAAACATATTTTGTTTTTGAATCCACATACTGAAAATAAAACTGACGTTCACAAATCTTTATGGTTGTAACATAATTGCATACAAAGACATCTCTCTTCTATGTAAACTTGATCAATGCATGGATAGTTTCCAACATGGGCAACAAACAATAAAAAGAGATGTGAAGGTTTATGTCACAAAGAAGCTCAAAGTTGACTTTGGTAAACATTATTGATGGACTATCTTCAGGCATCTTTGGCAATAATAGCATATACATTTCCACCACCCATTTTGCTAGATTGAACATGCTAATCCAACATGTTTTAACATTCCATAAAATATGCAACCCTATTATAATATCCAGCCTTATTATAATAAGTGCAAAATCGTAGTAAATTATTACTATTTTTTACCTTGCTCCCCTTTAACCCCTCCTTGAACTTGTTTAGCAATTATGAGGTGGCTCTTCTTAAAGTAAACAACCTCATTCTTTGCATGATTGCAATTTTTATCAACATATCATTCTCCCTATTTCTTGCCCAAGTGTGACATATCTCGAATTACCCTTGTTTCCCCCGACATTATTTTCAAAAGTGTTAGCCTTGGGCCCTACAATCACATCCTTGCCCTAACAAATGAACGTACCAAGCATTTCACATAATGAACACTAGAAGAAATCTCCCAAAATGCAACCATTGCATTTCCAACTACATGCAACTAATTGTCACTTGCAACCAACTTTAATTGTTTCGACAACTATTTTGCACCTTTGACCATTCTTGCAACTATGCTACAACTACATTTGCAACTAATGACTTTCTCATCCATGATCATGCCCGTATGTCTCGATAGTTGCAAATGAGCAAAGTTTCGGTTTCTTGTATTCATGTCTTTCTAATGCCATCTAATATTTGTCAAGGGTGTGCTTTGCTCTAAGATGGACTTGAGACCTTTGTACATCAACTTAATTAGGTCTTCCTCAAGTAGAAGCATGTAGAGCTTAAGGTGACCAAACTTAGTCACATTACTAAGGTGTCATGATAGCCCTTAGTGGTATACATAGGTGTATTAGAAAACTTTTGAAAAGTATGTGTTCTTTTACTAAGTTCTATTAGGGGTATAATGGGTTATGTTTCTATTGGTGTATTTATAATACCTACCTACCTACCTATAGATGTTTTTTTACCTACTTAACCTAGCTTATCAACTTATCAACTTATATGTTTACCTACCTTTCAACCCTACGTTACCTACCTACTAAACATAAGCTACCTTTTTATTAATTAGTTACAATTATTTTTAATTAATTGATAATTAATAATTCATTTTAGTATTTATAATTAATTTTTCACTAGTATTCAATATATTAGTTTTTTTTTTCTATATGAACTATTAATAAATTATTTATAACTACCTAATTAGTTTATTATTATTTAATTCATAATGGTTAATATAATAAAATTGTGGTTATTTTTAATATATTTATGAACTATTCATTGATCATTTATAACTAATTCATTAGTTAATTGGTTAGTTAATAATTATTAATTAGTCAATATTATTATTATTATTCAAGAAATTTTTATAATTTAAATAAATTATTTATTAATTCTTTGATATTTTATTATTTATAAAATTTAATTAACAGCTCATATTTAATAAATTTTTTAATTAATTAATATTTATGTAGTATTTTGATCTTTCATTTTTTAATTTCTGAACTATTAATTAATAATGTATAACTATTATGTTAATTTTTTATTATTCAAATATTAATTACTGATTATTTAGATACTAATTATTAATTGGTTAATATTCTAGTTATTCATTTTTTAATTTTAAAAATATTAACAAAAACTAATAAATAATAATTTGGATAATCAGTTATAATTTCAGTCATTTATTTTTCTATGTATGGAATATGAATTAATAATTTATCACTAAATGACTTAATTAATTGATTATTATATATGTGTTAATTAATAATCATTTAGCTTATTAAATAGTTAGTTAGTTACATATATACGTAGTTATATAATTTACAAAATTAAAAAGGATGACAAAGATATGAGATAAATTTTTTAGTTGCAACTTCAATTTTATCCAATATGTTTTGTCCTCCACTTCCATTTTGATAACTATATAATGAGGAGGCTTTGTCATACACTTTCACATAAAAAACACACATCAATTGGGATGAGCCAATCAAAAGAGTTTAACCTTTTAAGGAGTTTAACCCTAAAGGTTAAACCCAAAAGAAATTACAAATATTTACCTTCCTACCTACCTACCTACCTACCTATCTAGTCCAACCTACCTTCCTAGTCCCACCTACCCACTTAAATATTGATTATAATTTATTTTGACCAAATTTCAAAAATGCCACATGGCATATTAGTATTATGCCATGTGTCACCATTAAAAATAAACAATAAAGATCCGCCATCTATTTTTAAAATCATTTTGTTTCAAACCTTTTTCATTTGCCACATGTCATTATGTAAGTTGTTAATTTATATGGTAATATATGGATGGCATACAATAATATACAAATGGTGAAATATTTTGTTGATTGTTGACGTCATCCACACTTGCAGCTAATGTCTTATGGAACTTGTTTAATGCAACTAAATAATTTTTAGTAGTAAATGTCTTTTGGAACTAGAATATAGTTGTAAATGATAGTTGTTTTTTTCAACTTTTCTTCTAATAATCACCTCTAGTTTCATTTCTCAATATTTTTGCCCATGGGAATTGAGTAGCCCATAGATCTCAACACTTTCATGATATGTCATAGTTTTTTTTAAGTTTTTTAAATGGAGGCAATTTTAATTCCTCCTCCTATGTATTAACATGGATCTCTAAAACATTTGCCATAGAGGCAACATAAGTGGGCAATCCATTAGGACAAACAAATTGCATTGCAATATTACTACGATTGAATCAGAATTTGACTCAACCTAATTGCCAATGGAACTTGTTGTAGAAAATGGGATGGGTTTAGGTTTAGGAAGGAGCACAAGAGGACAAGTGTCGTCATGCTTCCTGCTAGACTTAAAGAAGTCAAACAACATAATGTCTTTTTGTGTCCTTTCTATAGGTGCCATTCAAGCCTTTCAATCAAATATACTTATTTACCAAAAAAAAAACAAAGGGAGGTTGAAAAACACAAACAAATCAAGTTTGTGAACCATTGAATGTGAACTGTTGATTTATGTGCATTGTGCATTATAAAACTCCAACCTCCAAAGTTTTGTCAAAAGCAAAGCATGTTGCCACACTACAAAATATCCCTTATTTTCATAGCTTTTAATCAATTGTCTTCTTAGACTCAATTGTGCAAAATGAATGTTAAATGTGCATTCTTCAACAGAATTAAACAATGCACAAGTATGGGAAAAACACCACAAATATGCAAAACAAAAATGTAAATTGAGCTTGGCAAAAACTTGGATTTAGATTGTGCACAATATTCTAGATTCCTTTTGTCTAAACCCTAAACCGAAAACATGCCAAACCTTAAAGCAAGCATGTGATGCAGTGTACATTGACCAATAATAGAGCTTGAATAAAGTTCAATCAAGAAAAAAAGCTTGGATTTGGATTATGGATTATGCATGATCCTAATTCCATTTGTTTAGACTTTAAACCTTAAACCTAAAACCTAGCAAACCTTAAACCTTATTAAACCCTCAAACAAGCATGTGATGCACTATTTCATTGACCAAAAACAAAGCTTGAACAAAATTTAAATCAAGAACAGAATTCTAAGTGAACTTAAATATGTAAAGCTTCAAGTTTGTAACCTTAAAGCAAACATGTGACACAATGCATTACAAAAACAAAATCAACCAGGAGGGAGGGAATGAACGAATGAAAGAGAAAGCATTAGCACCTTCACTTCACCTTCAAGCAGTTGCACTAAAAACCCATACTTATAAATTATTATCTTCCCCAAATCCTAGCCCTCTAAACTTTTGATTATGAAGCCCACTAATTACACTCAAGTCACAACTCACAAGATGGAGTGAAAAGCGATGAAAGCACTTCCAAGTTGCAACAATGAATGCTCACTACACTTAGTATACTATTAACTTGTTAATGTACGAGACCTAGGAGTCGGACTTATCACTATGCAATGTGTGGCAATGATGCCATGCAACCTATCGAAACTTGTTGGTGATAACCATAGATCCAATGGTCAGGTTTGTAGCAATTAACTTAGATCCAATGGTCATGTTCCTAGCAATTAACCTAAATCCAACGACAATTTCCTAACAATTAACCTAGATTCAACAGCTCTACTAGTGCTAATGTGACAATACGGATATTGTATGACATGATCACTATAGGCGAGAGGCCTTACGAGCTATGCATGAAATGGCAAGCAATCTCTATCCTTCTACCACAATATGGTGATTTTCTTTTTATTTTTTAAAAATTCCTTTAATGAATTTCGTGAGCCATTTTTGTCCATCACTTTTTGGCGATGTTTCACCAAGAAAAAAAAAGGCTAGCACTAAGGCCTCAAATATAATCAAATACATAGCAGAGGTAAAATTCAGCATGCATTTCAAATTATGTACAATCCATCTGCCCCCAAAGTTTTATTGCTAAGATTGAAAAAAGTGATCACACAAGGATTGATATTCTGATCTAACTATAAACACCCAACATTTGTGATCAACATCACAACCATGATCCTTACATAAGCAATTTTCCATAGATCTTTAAAAAAATATATTGAGTCCCTTGCATGCAGAACTCAATGAAATTATATCCACCTTATTCCACAACCTTCTCATGTATCTTCTTTTCCCATCATCACAAAAGTTAGTGATCTTTTCATTTTTTCACTTCTTAATTATCTTCACTTTTTTTAAAAGCATAAAAACCCACTCCAAAACATTTAATGTAGTTGGAGGGCACCATACTTAGCATAACCTTTCATCCATGAAGGCTAGGTGTTTTGAAAAATGTAATGTTTGCTTAAAAATTTGTAACATGTTTTTATGTTGAATAAAGCCCTCAGTAATAGGTTTTACCAAATTCAGGCCTACACCCAACTCTGCCTCGGATGGGCCTTCATTCCATTAAGGCCTTAGGCTTTAGCTTACATTTCATATTTTTTTCATATCTCTTCCATATCCTAAAGCAATCAAAGAAATGTCCTAGTGTATTTAGAGGCCACCTTGTATCCATGTGTACTCTCAACAAAGAGATGAAATCTTAGGCCTACTCCCTAAAGGGAAATTACACCGACTTTTAGGCATAAGATCCCTCCCACTTTTAAGGAGGAGGTGTAAAAATGAAAACACATGCACATGATTTGAATTTGGAAAGCCTTTGATGAAATTTGACAAGGTAATTTACTATTGTCATATTGGATGTGTTGTTTCATCTGCCAATGTAGACACAAGATTGATGTGTGAAGACTAAAACTGAGTTTTTTAATTTGGAATTGGAAACCTTCTCAAAACAACCAAAAGAACTATATTGACATCTAAGTTTATTTAAAACAGAAAGCATTATATATGTGACTGAAAGTTGTAAGATGTGATCTACATATTTGGACATGTAGTTGAAAGAAAATACATGTAAATAATGAATTACAACTATGATTGAAGATATTCCATAAATGTTTTTTTTTTCCATCAACAATTGACATGATAAATGAATTAAAATTTTATTTGTATTTGCAACCAAAAGTGTTTTACACAAGCTACCATGAGTAAAATGGTTTCTTTAAGTTGTAATGTGAATTATTTGGATTGTTAAGAAAGATTAAAAAACAAAAAAGTATCTTCTAGTCCCCAAAGGCTCTTTCCCTGCAATCACTTCTACAAAGCTTGCAATAACAAATTAAGATGGATTTTAGATTTTTTTTTCTTATCTTCTTTTTAAAAAATTTCAATCACAAATAAAAATGTAATTTTTATTCTTATAGTATTTTGTCCCACACTAGAACTTTGTTTTCCTTTTGATCACTTCTACAAAGGTTTTGGTAAAATTTTACAGTTATTTTTTCTCTTTATTCAATTTTTAAATATGTTTTAGTTCACACAAAATAATAATAATAATAATATTTCAAGATCAATTGTACACACCACTTCCAATGTATGGGTCCAAGCATGATAAATTAGACCAAAAAATAGGTCTGCCTAAAATCTCTTTTAAAAATATGACAATTTTCTACAAAAACACAAGAAAATAAATTGGAAAATTTTTTATCTTTCATTTCGAAAACATATATGCCTCTATTGGGTTTATGGCAAGTTGAGTATAAATTTTGAAGAACTTTAGTATAATAAAAGTAGGTAAAGCTAAAGGGAAATAAAAAGATGGAAAAAAACTAGAGGGAAAAGGAGATGACAACAAGCCAAAGAGCAAATGAAATGGCCGTAGAGGTGGAGGCATCTTGTGTAGGTACACAAACATTATAAGGAAGAAAGTTAGGGAGAGAAGGACATGGCCACAAGACAAAAAAAAAAGGCACATTGTTTGTTCTTCTATCTCAATGAACTAACATAATTTACTTCTAACTACTTAATTTCTCCTCTCCAAAAAACAAACAAGTTGCTGCTTCTAAATGACATTCATGAGGATGATAACTAGTTGGTCATTTTTGGGACCTAGAGTGAAGGTCGGCCTAGCACCTAACACCCACCATATTATGAGGATTTATTAAGCTATGTTAAAAATGGTGAACCAAGAAATTTAGGTAATGAGATAATGTAGCCTACACATAAGAAGGATGGTTGTTTTTCCTTCAATGAAATTTGAAGTTCCATATATACATCAAAGATTATAAATTTGGTTTTCAACTTTGTTGTAAATATTCAATTTTTTATTTATTTCCTTTCAATTGCTAGGTTTTATTTTTGCCATTTATTCAATCAAATAAATTGGATGTGTAATGCATGTTCATACACAAGAAGGAGGCAAACAAATTTCCTTTCAATACCCCCCTTAAATTGATACCCAACAAATATATTAGACAATATTTTCATTTGGTGAGTGAAAGGCATCTCATTTCTAGTGTTTTCTATACCCAAAGGCCTATGAAGGTGTAATGGGTCTGAAATTAGCATGCCTTCAAATATGATTGAAAGTGAAACACCAATATTCAACCAATATTCATTGGAACCACAGTCTATGGGTCACCTATTGTTAGCTCTATTAAGTAATTTTGTGGTGCATTTCAAATTATTTGAAAAATAATTTGAAACTTTGAAGTTTGAAAAACCTCACCCATAATATAAAAATTTGCACTTCCAAAACATAACAATAGATGTGCTTCCCTTTAGCCTAATTGTATAGGTTATTCAACTTTGGGCAAAGACTATGGGATAGTGTGGTGAGCTATTGGGAACATCAAAGTTTTAAAATTCTCTAAAACCTCACTCCCCTCCCAAAAGGAAAAAACCTCTACTTTTTGGGTGCATGCCGCAGCACCTCATTGGCATTAGTAGACCAAAATTTCATTTCATTACAATATTCATCACCCATTTTTTGCCTAGACTTAATGCCTCTTCTTTTATCAACATTGGGTGAACCAACTCCTAGACAACTTTAAAACCTTGAGTTGGTCATATATTGGCTCTATAAGAGGCTTTAAAAGAACAATAGTGAATGGGCATAGGGTTTGGAGAGAAGAGAAAAATGGATAAGGTTTGACTATAAGTTCACTATTAACTAACCTATCATATTAAAAAAATGTACATGAATGAAGGATGCATGAATGGATGAAGGATGAAGGATGGATGGATGGCAAGGTTGTTAAGTCCAACATGATGTGCGATTTATATTAATCAAAATATTTCTAATAGAAAGGTGGGTCTATCTTTCAATCCCTCATGACAAGTAATAATTCAAATCTTCAATGGGTTTTCAATGTGTTAATTGAAACATTTTGGCCATTAACATCATTAGCAAAACCATCATGTTATTTTTTAACAACCTAGAGTTTTTTTCAATTTTTTTTTGTTTTCTTTTTGGTTTTTCTTTGCAAAGGATTAGATTTTCATTGTTAGACTCTGACCAGAATGTGGACAAGTCAACCAAAACAATTTAGCTGTTGAAATGGTGATCGAAATCAAGTCATTATTTTTAACGATCCAAAAATAATTTAAGGGTTTTTTTTCGCTAGCAACAAAATTTAGGTCACTAGACTGTGATTAAAGTGTGGACAAGTCGACTGAAAAAATCTTGGCTATTGAAATGGTGACAAAAATCAAGTCGTTATTTTTAATAATCCAAACTATATTTTTAGTTTTTTTTGTTGCTGGTGACCTAATTAAGGTCATTGGACTACAACCAGGGTGTGGACAAGTCAACAGAATAATCTTGGCCATTGAGATGGCGAACGAAATATGGTCATTAATTTTGATGGTCCAAATTTTTTTTCAATTATTTTTTTCAATGGAGATCAAATTTAAGTCGTGTGATTGTGACCAAGGTGTGGACAGGTCGACTAAAAAATCTTGGCCATTGAGATGGCGAACGAAATATGGTCATTAATTTTGATGGTCCAAATTTTTTTTTCAATGGAGATCGAATTTAAGTCATGTGAGTGCGACCAAGGTGTGGACAGGTCGACTAAAAAATCTTGGCCATTGAGATGGTGAACGAAATATGGTCATTAATTTTTATGGTCCAAATTTTTTTTTCAATTATTTTTTTCAATGGTGATCAAATTTAAGTCGTGTGACTGTCACCAAGGTGTGGACAAGTCGACTAAAAAATCTTGGCCATTGAGATGGTGACCAAAATCAAATCAATAGTTTTTAAAGTTTTTTAAAAAATTCAATTTTTTCTTTTTTTTTGGTGACCAAATTTAGGTTGCGAGATTGCAACTAAGGTGTGGACAGATCAATCAAAAAGTCTTGGCCATTGAGATGGTGATTAAAATCAAATCGCTAGTTTGAACAATCCAATTTTTATTTTTATTTTTTCCCCTAGTATCAAATTTAAGTCACGGGACAATGACTAGGGCGTGGATAGGTCAATGAAAAAATCTTGGTCATTGAAATGGCAACTGAATTAGGTCGCTAGTTTTAACCATCCAAATATTTTATTTCAATATTTCATTTCAATTTTTATTGATGGTGACCAAATTTAGGTCGTGAAATTGCAACTAGGCTATGGATAGGTCAATTGAAAAACCTTGGTTGTTGAATGGCAACCGAAATCAAGTCATTAGTTTTAATGGTCCAATTTTTATTTTTATTTTTTTCCATTAACAACCAAATTTAAATCACGAAACTATGAAACTACGACCAAGTTGTGGACAAGTTGAACAAAAAAATTTAGCTATCAAGATGGTGACTGAAATTAGGCCACTATTTTGAACGGTCCAAATATTTTATTTCAATTTTTTTCATTGGCAACTGAATTTAGGTTGTGGGACTACAACTAGGCTATGGACAAGTTGATTAAAAAATCTTGGCTATTGAAATGGTGACAAAATCAAGTTGTTATTTT
>Ga0209611_10009071_pt1 | contig 15224 bp, 10 predicted proteins | sample S1TSphgellanicum_3_FD_187693 | JGI IMG/M metagenome (GOLD analysis project Ga0209611, IMG submission 187693) | Host-associated microbial communities from peat moss isolated from Minnesota, USA - S1T2_Fc - Sphagnum magellanicum MG (SPAdes) (version 2) | ecosystem: Host-associated > Plants > Peat... | reverse complement strand
AAAAATTACATCGACCTACTTTTTCCCCTTCGTGCATAGGAACATGGGCTTGAAACAAATCGTACATTGGGGGCCTCTGGAGAGCGCTTGGATCCTCCACCATTTTCAACAGAAAGGGATTGATATCTCGGACCTTGTGACAAACGTTGTTAGGCTCGATTGTGAAACAACGCAGGAACTGAGGATGAAAGAACGGAACACAACCTTAGATAGTTTCTGAAAGCTCTTGACGAATTGTGTCTTGATTTATGAAGGGGCCGTGGTTGCCATCTTGTTACACGAGTTTGTTCCGTTCAACAAGTCGTCAAGTATTTCGCCGCAATGGCCCACATGTGGGAGTTTGGTGGACGCGTCACCAATACTTGTTCCCCCGAAACCAGGATGGCCATGTTTGGACACAAATTCTACTATAACGATTGTGTCCTTGCCAGGTGAGCTTTTAAACCTTGGACGTACCATTATCATTTTCCTAGTTTTTTCCCTCGAATGAACCTTTTGATTTTCGATCTTTCTTCGGGTTCTTCCACAACTAGCGGAGCAAGGAATCCCTTTTCGCGCACATGGCGAAAGACTTAAAGGCCTACGCCAATGCTTGGGCCGACAAGTTTGTCGACACCAACTTACGCCCCCACTTGGCAGTTTTGGCTTCTACAACTGGAAGATGCCTATCCCAAAGAGCTCCCTAAACTCAAGGCACGTCTCGGAAAGACGCCGTTCACTACCATGGGGGTCACTAAGAATTATGTGTTTGCCACACACACGAATCGAGACGTCCTGTATTCCGTGATTTCTTGGTTTATCCGAAACATTATTTACTTCCCATTTGTTTTCCTTGTTTTTCCCTTTTATAAATTTTGTTTTAGGTTCATATTGTGTTTGTGTGATCCTTTCCAGGGGATGTGGCAGGTGCGGGGATTTGTTTTCCTTGGTTTTAGCCTATTCTTTCGACCTTGATCGGGGACCATGTTCCTTTTGAACTCTTCCCGGTTGAGCCACTACACGGCGCCCGTCCGAAATCCTGGGCACTACTAATATGGGTGTGCCCTGTATGTGCGACGATCCACTCGGATGACTTATGTCAGTAGGCAAAATTGCATAGATTAAATGGGCGATATGTTAAATTCCGCCATGCGTTAGGCGAATGTGGCACATCGACGAGAGATTATTGCCCGCCTTCCAACTGATTCCAAAAATGCTCCGCCTCGGAGGGAGGGTAGGAGACAACTTGATGGCGTATTGCACATCAAATTCTCTCCTGCTGGCATCAAGCAATGTGAAGGGGAGGACTAGGTCTCTCTTATAATTACTGGATTTAGCATTGTAACACCTTGCACTAGGAATTTTATGACAGTCAGTCAATCATAGACATGTGGATCACCAACTAATCAACATTGGAACCTTTCCAGGAGTAATGGATGCCCCATGGTTTGTATTGCACAGAGATCTGTTGTTGACAATATTTAATGTTCAGTCACTACTGCATTTGGAACTTTAACTTTAAATCTGTAGAGCACACATTTCTCCTTCTTTGAGGCACTGTTGTTGTTAATAAAAAGTAAAAGTTTTCCTGGCTCCTAGAAGTCGAAAGTTCCCCTGATTGTCTGTTCCACTAATAAATTTTTTTTTGGTCTTCTCTGGAATGGTGTGGTGTGATTCTGCTGCGGTGGGTGCAAACTTTGCTCCATAGCTAACATCCCACCCAATCACTAAAAGGTCCTAGACTGCAGTTGATCCAGCTTGTGTTCCACAAGACCACCAAGAATGATTGAATACCCACTGTCATCTAAAATTCATCAGTAGAATTTGTTTCCTTTAGTACACATATTGTAACTGCTGTATAGAAGCAATTGGTGATGGTGTCTAGATCAGGTTGAAGAATTGTATATTTCTGGATCAGTTCATTCCTTGCATGTTGTTCTACTACAACATTATCCATATCAAGTGTTCTTGAATGAAGAGGAAAGACATTGGGCTCCAGAGGTCGATTGTCCAAAGTCACAGTGCAAAAAACTGAAGCTGTGGTAAAAGGTTTTGTGTAAACAAAAGATAGGAGAAAATGCAGCACCTGTTCCAAGGCAATTTCAATTAGTTTTTTCTCGCCAGCATTGATGGTCAATTCCTTAATAGAGGACTCAACCCTTGTGAACTTTGCATCATTGGATCGAGCAAACCCGCCATACTGAACTAGCACATCCTTAGGTGCAATGGAGCTGAAGACAGAAATCACCCAAATAAGTTCGTCAGTAAAACCAACACAGTGTAAGGCAGCAAATTTTGGTCTAGCATCCTAAGATTCTCAATCCCCAATGCAAATTCTACAAGTTGGGTGTGAATGATCTTGAGAGGAAAACTGGGTCAAAGGTTGGAATAGATAGAGGAATCTCACTTGAAGATCTGGCCTGGATGAGCCAAAAATATCTTGCTCTTCATCCTCGACATTATGAAGGGATTGATGAGATTATACAATGCATTGAAATACTAGGGTGGATTGAGAAACACATGTATAGAGAGAAACAAGCTTCCATTAGACAGGTGACTGAAAGATGTTTATGAATTACATTGATTGGCACTCAATCACATTTAGGGCTGAATATGTATGGTTCATCAACCCATAGAAAAGTCAAAGGTGACTCTGAAACTAGGATAGGTAACTCTGTTTCCAGCTGCTGAAATGGGTTCCAAGAGCATCTCTTTTCCAGGAATACAAGATGGGACTCTAACAGTGTTGCAACCTCTGACAAACTTGTTTCTGGGTTTGAGGGGGGAAGAAAATCCTATGAGCTTACATTCTTCACCACAAGTTCAGGGTAATTGTCCTTTAGCAAACCAATGACATCACGGACTGCATCTCGCATCTCCTTCTTGAACAAGGGGATGTTCTTGAGGTCAATGACCTGCAAGATGGCACTAGTGCCTCTTGGAGTGAACTTAACCGCCTTTATGCCCTTCTCAAGCAACTGCACATGCCACCTGAGAAAGTTTTTCATTTTTGAAGCATTGCCTAACATCTTCTCAAACAAATCTGGATTGTCATGGAAAGCACCCCAGATGTTGTAGCACACAGGGTGGCCATCCCTGTCTTTGCCTTGCATGTAAAAGTAGTCATCGAGGTTGGATTGAAGCTTCTTCTCACGAATAGTGGTGGCCAGGAAGCTCTGGCACCATTTGATAGTATTCACAAGCATGGTACAAGCTTCATCAACATTGAAATCTTTGGCACGAAGGAATTTGAGAAGGATCACATTGGTCTTTTCATCTCCTTTGGTGTCCAACAATGGAACACCCCACAAGCAGACATCTTCAGGGTTCTCCTTGCTCTTTTCATGAGGCATTGTGTTGTCCACGGTCTCTTCTTCAAGTGTGTCTGTGGCAACTTCTTCCTTTGTTGTCTCCTTAAGCTCTGTAATCTTGGTCTCCAAAACTGCTTCCTCAGTCTCCACCTCAGGAATCTCAACATCTGCAGTAGTTTGAACCCCATGCCTAATGCACAGGTGTGTTATTTCAACAATGTTTGGTTCATATTTTTTAGTTAAAAAAAAAAAAAATTTTTATATGTATTTTTATTTTTATTATTATTTTGTATAATAAAAATAAAGTGTTTCTTTTTCACTTTTGTATTTTTGTTTATTTGGATGCAAGTTTAAAGTTTGGAGAAAGAAGACGCACCTCATTCTTTTTTTAAGTAGGATTTTTCTTCATTATTATAAGTTTTATTTTTTCTTATTTTTTACTCTTTATTTGGTTTCTTCTTTTTTATAGTTTTTTCCTTTTAAAACGATTTTACTATATTTCCTTTTCCTTGTTTCATTTTTTTAAAAAATAGTTTTTGTGTTTTTACTTTTTTTTGTTTATGTTTATTTCATGTTTAAATTTATTTAATTCTTATTTTTTCTATCTTCATTTTTTTAATTTTATGCGTTTATTTATTTATTTAGTTTCTATTTTCTTTTCCAAAAAAATTCTAATTTTTCTAATATGTTTTATAATGAAAATAATTTTTAAAAACTTTTTTATTTCTATTTGATTAGATGCAAGTTTAAAGTTTAAAAAAAGAAGACAAACCTCATTTTTTTTTCAAGTATGGTTTTTTTTTCTCTTTTTTTTGCTCTCTATTTTGTTTCTTATTTTTTGTCATCTATTTTTTAATTTTCTTTTAAGATTAATTTACTATATTTCCCTTTTTTATTTCATATTTAAATTTTTACAAAAAAATTAATTGTTAAAAAAAATTCTATTTTTATTTTTATTTCTAGTTTTTCCCTTTTTTAAAAATATTTATTTATTTTATTTGGATGAATGACAGGACGATGACAATATGGATGATGGAATTTATTTTTTAAAACCTAATCTATCCTTTTTAGTTTACCGCACCCAATGCCCATTTGAAACCATGGTAATCATAACAAGTTATTTATTTATAATACAAATGAATGTTACAAAACTCAAATTAAAAATCCCTTTGATCCAATTTTAGGTATTGGTTTAGTTAAGGACTTTTGAAATTGAAAATTTGTTTCATTAGAAAATGAAATTTTTATAAAGGATTCTCAAAGGATCCATATAAAATAAATAAATTGATGATTAAAAACATTAGATGATAATAACCTATTAAACACACTCAAAAAATCATTCATAATTTTAAAATATGAAAATTTTAAACTTTGAAAATTCAAAATATATTTCAGAATTTCAAAAATTTCAAGAGTGTTTTACCACATATATATATACGGGGTATAACATAAATGATGTATTGAATTTTTTAAAATAATACATTAAATTTAAAACCTTAAAATTTAATGAAATTGTTTTGGTATGATTTGAAATTATCATCATTTTTCAAGATAAAACATATAATTTTTAAGGAATCTACATACTTTTACAAAATCCCATTTATTAAAAACTGATTAAGAAAAAAAAGTTTATTGGGATAACTTTAATCATTTTTCATAACAAATCGTAGAAAATTTGATTAAAAAATTCATTTGTATGAAAAGTTATTTCGGGGAAATAGGACATGCAATCCTAATATAAATAATGCCGATGGCTATTTTGAATGTGTTTTGAACCATTTGTTTGATTTTTTGGTGTATGTTCAAGCTTCAATTCCTTTACTTTTTGGTGTATCTTTAGAACTTTCAACTTTTTTTTAAAAGCTTTAAATTTTTCTTTTCAAATTTTCGGGTGCATGTGTTTCAAATTGTGTCTACTTGAGTGTATAAATTGTGAGTTCTTTTTTTTTTAATTTGATTTTTTTGTTGTATGTGCACTAATTTTTGTCAATTTCAATTTCATTTTCTTTGGTGCTATAATTTCTTTGGTGTATGTGTTTATTTGGAAGCTTCAATTTTTGTATGTATATAAGAACTTTGATTTCTTTGGTGTATTTGCTTTGATTTATCTATGTATATAAGTTGTGAACTTTGATTTTTATGAGTCCAATTTCTTTGGTGTATGTGTTTCATTTTTTATTATGGAAACTATGTGGAACCCTCAAGTTGTGATATCCAATTTTATAAGGTTCTAATCTTGAACAAAAATCCAATTATGCATGGTTTCAATTTTCTAAGGTGGTTCTTTTTTGGTGTCATTTATTATGGATGGTTTTATTATAATGGTTTGCAAGAGTGGAACTTTAAAATTGTGGGATCCAATTTTATATGGTTCCAATTTTGAGGTGAAATCTAATTTTGTATGGTTTCAACTTTTTAGGTTTTTTTTAAATTGTAACTTATTATGAATGGTTTCAAATTTTGAATTGTGATATTCTATTCTATATGATTCCAATTTTGAGGTGATTTTTTTATTTATATGGTTCTAATTTTGAAGTGTTTATTTTTTGTGTAACTATATTTTGTATGTTTGCAAATGTTTCATTATTTTCTAGTGTAATTATGTGGAACCATAAAGGTGTGAAATCTAATTATGTATGGTTTTATCATGTGTTTTCATTCTTTTTTACTATAATTTTGTGGAACTTTGAAACTATGATATCCAATTCTATATGGTTATGTTGTAATTGTTTGTAATTTTGAGGTGGTGTGAACTATATAGGTTTTATATTTTTAGTTTTTTAATGTTTTATGCATGCAACTAAAACGATGTCATCAACAAGTGTAACACTTGAAATGTTATATGAACATGAATTTATTCCATCAACTAATGCCCCAATCAGATCACTTAGCCCAATTGGATCAAGAGACATTTAATCTTGATATGGAGGTAGTTTGGGAACTTTTCATTTCACAACCCAAGTTAATTAAACGTTGTGGTACCATATTCATCACATTTTTTATTATTTGGGTGTTTTTTGTTGTTAATGGTGTTGTTGTAATAATTTTTTGCAATTTAAAAATGTTACAATGTGTTACATATGCCACTATAACCAAAAAGGAGGGACCCAGAGAAACAAAGAGGACACAACACTAACCAAACCTCTCCCGACACTGCCGCGCTCTGACAGAGCGCGCACAATGCAATTTCACAAGTATGCAACATACAATTCAAATGAAATGGGTCTCAGAGGCAAGATTCCATAATTCTCATTACACACAATGTCTCGTACATCACCCACTCTTCTGCCTCCTCACTATTGCTATCTCGATTGCCTGCTCCTAAGCTCTCATCAAGCTCTACTAAATCAAGGAGCCAAAAATCTCTCAGGTCACTAATCGCAGCGGAAAAAGAGAGTGACCCCCATTAGCATTCTCTAAGCTCCTCATTCTTTTCTGCCCAAAACTCGCTCCTCCTCTACTGATCATCCTCCCCTCAGTATCCCTGGCTCCAGCTTCTCCTGCAAGCTTCCTCCTCCTCGCTTTCTTCACCAACGGCTTTCCTCCATCCCTAATCAATGTGGCGCCGCTCTTTTTCATCAAACGCGCCACCATCTTCCTGTCCTCACACCCCACACAGACAGACCACCTTCTCCCATGCACTCCATGCATATCCAGTTTCCCTCTCAAACTAATGAAGAGGAAATCCGCCACCACTCATCAATGGAGGCGGCTAGATTACCCAGATCAAGGGGTTTGCGTTCACACCAACTGCACATTCATGGAGTCACTATCCTACCACCCGTTGTTCGGTCACACCACCTTTCTATAATGTAAGTTGATGTTAGGAATCTATCCCAAGGGAAAACAAAGGGCTTTTAAGTTATAACAAAAACCATGGCATGAGATCATTGAAAAAAACATGTTTTTAATGAACATCCTGAGGATGTATAAGAGGTGGGGGTTGTTTCTATTGCAGAAAATGATGAAAATTAACAATGAAAAACAAGTTGCAAAAAAGAAAAGAATTGTCCTTCCTTTTTAAATTACAAATTTTTATGATAATCACAAGCCTTTTACTAAATCTAACCCAACACAACATTTTATTTTTTCGGAAGATTTAATGTTGTACATTGCTAAAGGATACCATCTTTTGTCATTTGTTGAAAATCCATGGTTGAAGCATTAATTCTTTGTTAATATGGGTGGGTACAATTTCCATTTCGATGGTAGTTGGTAAATGAAGCCCTTCTAGATATTGTGACAAAATTTAGGGAAAAATATGTTTTCCCAACTTTTGCTTCTTGTATTGCATGAACAACTTCTTTTGATTTTAGATGTCATGCATTAATTACATTTGCTATGGTTATTAACTTTATCAACAACAATCACCCATGTGATTGTTGGGGTTTTTGAAATGCAAAATATAATTAATGTAACCATAACAAACTAGGTGAAAAAAATTACTTGATTCATTTGGTTTACTTTACAAAGTCATTGTTTTGTTAAAGCTAAAGGTTCAAATTTGAACACATTAATCAATGCTTTGAAGTTTGTAGTTTTTTGTTCTCCCTTTCAATTACCTACCCCAATTGTAAGATCATGTTTTAATCATGCAATGTTAAAGGCAACTTAGTATGCTAGTAATGATGCCAAAGTTTGTTAGGGTTTTTCAAAGATCAATTTGAAAGCTACTCAAACATCAATACAAAAAATGGAAAGATGTTTGTATCATTGCAAGATACAATTTGCTTCAAAAATTATCATGTTTCTAAACACTCTCAAATACCAAAATGTAATCTCCATATATTATGGATGACAATAGGTTTTACACTTGTATTTTAAAGTGCTAATGGGCCAAACTTGGGTTGTGGCTTGAACCATTATTGATACATTGTTTCTTGTTGTCAAGAAGCGTGTTTAAAACCAAATTCAAAGGTATTGGTTGTTGTCAAATGCTTTTACTTCAATTTTCAATTTGTGCATTACTATGAAAATTAGTGTGGTTGGGATTGAAACTTTGAATCAACCACTAATGTGTGATGATTTTGATTTAGAATTGTAGGAATTTAAGTGAAGGATGATGGTGCAAGTTGTGGGGATGGTTCAAAGCACACTCAAAGGAACCACAAATGTTATTTTATGTTAAAACTGCACGTCATTTTTCCCCAAAATAACTTTTCATACAAATGATTTTTAAATGTTTTTTTTGCAACTTGTTATGAAAAATGATTAGAATTTCCTCGATAAATTAATTTTTTAAAACATATTTGAATAAATATGAATTTGTAAAATATATAGATTACTTGTAGATTTTATGTTTCATTTTGAAAAAAATGATGATAATGTGAAGTCATACCAAAAAATATTAATTTTTAAAAATTCAATTTAATGTAATATAAATTACAAATTTTTTCAATACATCATGTAAATTATACCACATTTATATGTAGTAAAACATTGTTGAAGTTTTGAGATATTAAATTTTCAATTGTACATATTTTTCATTTTCAAAGTTTTAAAATTCCAAAATTTTGAAATTGTGAATTTTTTTTAGTGTGTCTAATAAATTATTATCATTTCATTTTTTTACCATCAATTTAATTTAATTTTATAAGTCCTTTGAAGGTCCTCTATAAAAATGTCATTTTTTAATAACAAAAATTTTCACTTTCAAAAGTCCTTAACTAAACCAAAACCTAAAATTGAATCAAATGAATTTTTAATTTGAGTTTCTTAACATTCATATGTGTTAAAAAGGAATAATGTGTCATGATTACCATGGTTTCAAATCACAAAAAAATATAAATCTTTAATCTTCTATGTGAAATAGTTGACACCATTTTTGGTTCCGTTGAGTGTGTTTTGACCTACATATTCATGCTATTTTTTGCCTTTTCAAAGGATTATAATCAATCCAAGGCCCACAACATGCTAATGATCATGCTTGACCCTTGTTACAAGAATATGAAATGTATTCAAAACTTCATGGGCAATTCAATTTTTGTTCAAATTGTTGTAGAATACAATGCTAAGATATAGATGTACAATCACTTAAACCTTGCAAAGGAACTAGTAGAACTAATGACAATTGAAAACAATCATTTTCTTAGGGAAGTTATGTTGAATAATCTTGTAATCATTTCAACTTTAAAAAATTGACTATAATTATTTCAACAATTACATGTGCAATCACTAGATCACAAAACTCCCCTAGTTTGGTAAGCACAACATCTAATGTAGTTTCCACATGTTTCCTTTTTAGCTTGTTAGCTATTTCACATTGTGCAGTCATAGATTATAATATAATGAATCTTTAGTGTTGATGGTGTCTAATTTTGTCCATTTTTGGTCCATTTTTATCAATTCTATCTGATACAAGTCGATTGTCAAATTTGTTTATTTTGCTTACTATAGGTTAGTTTTTTATGATTTTTGAAAGTCTTTAGTTTTAATTTTATATTTTAGTTTTTTTGGCTTGTTTATGCAAGTGTGTTGTTTATCCATGGTCCATCATGCCCAAAAGCCCTTTCTAAAAAAATATTTTACAAAGTTGAAGGTGGATTTGACTCCAACTTTGAATAAAAAATCATCTTCAAGGATGATCATAAAATGCTAGGACTTCGAGCTATAGATCAAACTTTTTTTTATCATTTTTTAGTTACAAACGTACCTTGTATTATACACATATAATATGTATTTAAATATCTTTTTGTTGTCTTTTTGTAAGTGTTGTGACAATGTTTGATGCAGAGGAAAACTAAATGATGGAATCCATGCCAATTTGAATCAAATGAGAACTTTTGAAATCATAACCCCAAATCCCAATGATAAATAGAATCGCATTCATTTCAACAACCTTAAACCCTATATAGTATAACCACCATGAATTGGGAAAAATAAATTGAACTATAGTCAAGGATTCAAGATCATTTTTACAAAAAAATTCAAAACCTTACTTGAAAAAAGATAACCAAAGTCAATATATATATATAATACGCAAAATCGTATGTTCTCTTAAAAATCAATACATGCACAACACTAACTTTTATAGCCATGAAAAGGCCTCACTCAAAAAAGTGAAGGTACTAGGTATAAATGCTAATTCATCATGGCCAACGCTTATGGGCTTGATTTGATCCCATTCAACAACAAAGCTTTTTCCTTTGTGTTGGTCTAAAGCCATTGAACAAGACACTCTCCTCACTCTTTTTACAATATCCTCTTGCACAAATGCATGGTATGTAGTAGGGGGGGAATCATTTGTCGCAACACATAGTACACCAAAAGGCTTTACCATATCCTCTTGCACAAGTGCATAATACCTAATATTGGGGGGAATTATATACCAAAGTCTTTTGAGAAGAGAGAGAAAAAGAGAGAAAGAGAGAAAAAAAAACAAAGTAAACTTGAGACTATGAGTCCAAACTCCAACACACATGGTGTAGCAAGAGTGTTTAGAAAAAGGAGAGGAAAGAACAAAGTTGGAGAGGTCTAGTTGGTGTTTGGGAGGGGGGGGAAGGGAGGGTTGGTTTAGGGTTTAGGAAGATTGGGGAAAGCTTTGGAAGAGTTAATGTATGGATTCATCAAAAAGTGAGCCACCAAAGTTAAAAAATCTAGAATCTATCCTTCACACCATTGTTTTTTTGCCACGAATTGTTTTGGTAGTATAAGTGGCAATCATCATATGAAGATGTAGAAATAATGGTGATCATCCCCAACAAGATTTAGCCAAATCTGGCTATAAATTAGATGTGAAATAAAAATGTTTAATCAACCTTCTATATTTTATGACTTACACACTCAAAACCAAATATGGAAATCTGGCAACTTTTCTTTTATTTATTTAATTTGGTCTCGCTTCTTTGATTAAAAACCCTCCTCAAATCAAATCAGTTCATTTTTAATTTTTTTTTTTTACTTTTTTTTTGGGTGAAATTTCGCCAGTAAAATTTAAAAAAAGAAAAAAAAAGGATTGCAAGTCCATAGTTCACACAATCTTCTTCTTATTGGCTATTTGTAAAGTATTAACTAGTGATTTTCTTGGACAAATTCTGTCTTGACAAAAAATGGGGATAATTCTGGGATAATTTTGTTTTTCTAGTGCAAATTCCACTAGTTTTGCTCATTTTGGGGGAAGAAATTAGTCAAAAAATTAATATCAAAATTGAAAAAGAAAAAGAAAAAAAGAAAAGCCCTGGGTTAACAGGGTTTTTGGAGAATTTTTTTTTAAAAATTCGTTTAAATACATACCCTTCTAAAATATAAATACTAGATATTATTAAATATAAAAGGAAAAACCACAACTTTGCAAATCACATTATGAAAATTATCTAGGTGCATATATATATATATATATAAATAAAACCAAGTGCCCACTGTAGGGTTTTTCTTTTTTTCAATTTTGTCAAGTAGGTGGGCCAGCCATCATCCAGAAAAGTAGAATGAGCCAAAAATTGGCTAAACTGTTGAAAATGCTTCCTGGTTCTGGCGACCTACAGAAAAATCATTGTCTAAAAATAGGCGAGTTCTAGCTTCTTCTTTTTTCTCAAAATGTGGCGACTTTTATGCACTTTATATATATATATATATAATCCCTTTGTATATAGTTCACAATCGATTTTGTTTGTTTAATTAATTAATTAATTAATTAGCTATAGTGCTAAAATTAGCCCCCTAAGTTCCAACCACAGTAAAATGTTTTATATAAAATTTAAATTAAAAAATAAATAGATAAAAAACCAATAATTCTAAAATTTACATAAAATTATGAAATAAATAAAATTTTAACTTTTAAATAATAGTAGTAGAATATAATAGGATAAATAAAATACTTCTTTAAATTTATAAAATAAAAGTATTTATAAAATTTTTACTAATATATTAAATTATTTAATTATAAAAATTATAAAAATTTAATTATTTAAATAATACTAGGTCCATCACCCACTTGGTTTTTGCTTCGTTGCTTGCGCGAAAAGGAAAACACGCACACACATGCCCAATTTGTTTGGTGAATTGCGTCCTTCCCTCTCCTCAATCCTTTCAAGCGTCGGGTAGGAAGGAGCAATCGGAAGAGAATTCACGCAACAACGATTCTTTTGTTTGTTTGTTTGTTGCTTGCTTGATTGCGTTGTGTGTGGGGGCGAACGGAGGATGTGGGTGGCGATGGCCAGGACAAGAGCAGCAGGGGTTTTGTGGGCGTTCCTTGTTGTTCTCTTGGTGTGTCTTCTCACCAGTGCTGTGCATGTGATGGGCAAGTTGGATCCTCACTATGTCAACAACGGTGATCTCTCCTTCCCCTTTCTCCTCTCGCTAAATTCTGTTCCTTCTAAGTTTCTCCTCCTCCTCCTCCTCCTCCTAGTGGTTGAGAATTGAGAACCCGTTGTTGTTTTTGTTGTTATCCTTTTTTTTTCCTTCTTTTTTCCAGGGGTTCGTTGCAGGGTTAAATCTTTGTAGAATTTCGCAGTGCAAGAATTCAACACGATCTTGCAGCGTTTGGAGTGCTAGAGTTTCAACAACAGGGTCGTGGTGGTGTATCGATGTGTCGGAGGCGCAAATCCCAAAAGTGGGGATGGGGGGTTTTATAGCCAGCGAGAGCAAGAACGTTGGTTGCACATGTTTTAGGGCTTGTTATGGTGGATGGGTTTCCTTCAAACCCAATTTCGTTGAAGTTGCTGAACTGAGCCCTAAGTGTGATCAAAACCCTGGAAGTTTTATTTTCCTTTGCAATCTGTGTTGGGTTCTGAAAGAAAGTCAACCTCTCGGGCCAAAGGCAGGAAGGAAAACAAAGAATTTCCCATACTTTTGGGGATGAACAGATCTTGCAAGTTTGAGGACTGGGCTACAAATTTCAAAGTTTGAGAGAGAACTGTAATTCATAGTTGACTGTGCTTTGCTGGGTGGAATTTTGCATGCTGAATTTTGAATTTTTAAGCATCTTTTAAGCAAAGATATATTTATATGTAACCTCTTCTGTAAACATGATTACTATAGAACATGTGTTAACGAGAGTTTTTGTGCAAAGATTTGATTGTCCTTTAGTGAATGGCATGTAATGTGCAGAGTGGAAAAAATTGGAGAATATGGAGAAGGTGCTGGCTGGGGCAGCACACCTACCACTACATTCACAGAAGTTGATATTGAAAGCGATGGGTGACAGCATTTCTTCTTTTGGTGAAGGGCGTTGTAACATATTTGGAGGCTCATCATCATGTGTTGCCATCCCATCTGACTCTGACTACGTGAAACAATGCCCAGATGCCAACAAGAAGGTGGATTGTGCACTTCAGATGGCAGCGGTTGAGCACATTGCCAAAGATCCAGAGATCCATTTTCGGGAGAAGATGTCATCTGAAGGTATGCTTTTTATTGTGTTTGGAATTTTTTTTTTTATCAGAAAGGTTTTTCTATCTTACCAATTTGCGTATGACACATAGTGGCATGAATTAGTCTTCATTGGACTGTGAGACTTCTACAGTTTCTTGAAGTAGATGCCAGTCTTGTGGTAACAGTGTGTCACCTCCTCACATGCTGGCCATTGCAATAATTTCTCTTCCTTCTTATTGTAAAGAGTGCAAAGAGCCACACAGGAGACCATGCGAGTGAACTTATTTCCATGTTCAATTCATCTCCTAATCAGGATGCCATCGTCAGTGTTTTCTCTTCAACAGGATTTCCAGAATGTGCTGATTGCTACAAACTTCTCCACCAATTTTGGTGTGCGCAAACTGTTCCATCATGTGGCATATTTGATAAGGTTATTGATGAGATCCTGGTGAGTTTGAATGTAGTTCCATTGATAATTGTGCAATGTACTGAACTTCTGTATCTTTGGTACCTGCATCATTTTTCAAAATTTACAAATTGGTTTGCTGGTGTTGTAAGAACAGTTATTGCTGCTGTCAAGTAGATTTATTTGGAGGATATATGATCTGTATTTTTGTAAACCGGGATTTTTATTCTATGCAGCCCCTGATATCAGCAGTGACTTTAAAGAAGGAGAAAGCATCAGTGGCACTGCAGGAAGCAGTGCCACGGATGTTGCAGGCGGCTAGCTTGGGCCTCCCCTGTCGAGAGATGTGTGATGCTATTACTCACACTTGCGGTTGTGATAAGCCAACCACGTTTGGCCAGGTAACCTGTACTCCCCCCCTCCCCACCCTTGCCCCTTTCTTCTTTCAGGTGCCCCAACTGTTCTCTGTGTCAATAACTTGCAGAAATGAGATCTTTTGTATATCTGGGATAGCTATGCTTCTTGCATTGTCCTCCAGAAGATCATGCTCTTAAAGTTCTTCACCTTGTTTCTCTCTCTTTATTCCCTCTTTCATGTTTGCGTTTTTTTTCTTCTTTTCTCTTTCTTTGTGTGTTCCTCTTTATTCTTGGGTTTTTGGGTCTTCCTCTTCTCTTTCAGGTTTTGTTGAAGTAGCTAGTTGGCTGAGTTTTCTGGTCTAATGACAGAAACTCAGTATGCTGGTTAATGTTTGGAATTGACCTCTACCACTACCGGGAGCTGATGAAGTCAGTGGGGATGTTATGGTACGTGGTCAATATCATACATGTTGCTGTTGAGGGTCTCAGAACATGCATATGGCAGTCACTGCAACAAGTTAAAACCAGCCTTTTGTTTTACTGCCAAAATTTTGCCAAAAATTGAAAATGAAGTTATTTTGGATGCTTCTATCACCAGAAGTGAGAAAAATGATTGTAAAAATTGCCAGATTGCTATATTTGGTTTTCATTTGTAGCAAAAAATTTAGAAGGATGACTAAAGATTTGTATTTCATTTCTGGTGTATGGCTAGATCAGGCTAAATCTTCCTAGTGATGACCACCACTTTGGCTGCAAACAAATATTCCTAGAAAAGAAACTGGTTAAAACTGGTTCTAAGTTTGAACAGTGATTTTCTTTCATTTTACAAAAAACTGCTTTTACACCTTTCCCCCCCTGCCCCCC
>Ga0209611_10009069_pt1 | contig 15225 bp, 10 predicted proteins | sample S1TSphgellanicum_3_FD_187693 | JGI IMG/M metagenome (GOLD analysis project Ga0209611, IMG submission 187693) | Host-associated microbial communities from peat moss isolated from Minnesota, USA - S1T2_Fc - Sphagnum magellanicum MG (SPAdes) (version 2) | ecosystem: Host-associated > Plants > Peat... | reverse complement strand
CAAAAGGGTTCTGGATCCTCGCCGCCCGCGTGCCCAAAAAACACAAAAATGAACAAAAAGATAAGAAAAGTAAAATAACAGAGATCGTCATCACCAGCGTGTGCTTTTTTTTTTTTCTTTTCTTTTCTTTTTTTTTTCCCCCTTTTTCTTTTTCTTTTTTCAATTTTGTGTGCCTATATAGCTCGCCAGAACTAGGTAGGATTCTAAAAACAATTCTAATTTACTGTCTGACGTCTAGCCAAATTTGGCTCATTCCTCTTGTGCATGATCGCCAGTCCACCTACTTGACAAAGTGTTCCTATATAGCTTAAAAATGGCAGATAATTGAAAAAGAAAAAGAAAAAGAAAAAACCCTGAAATTTAGAAGATGTAGAAAAAGTGGCGATTGTCCCTAGGAGGATTCAGCCAAATCTGGCTATAAATCAGAATTAAACTACAAATCTTTAATCATCCTTCTATATCTTCGGCTACACAATAAAAGTCAAATATAAACATTTGGCAATTTCTACCTTTTGTTTTTTTCCCCCCCCTCACTTTTGGCCACTGGAAACCTCCAAAATAAGTTTTTTTGAATTTTTTATTCCACTTTCTGGTGATATATAGCCAGTCAAAAAAAAAAAATCTGCTCATAATGATTATATATATATATATAACCTTTTTAAAAAAAAGGTGGGTAGTGTACAGTTTTTTTTTCACATTAAATTTTGTGATCTTATGGAGTTGGCAATCATCCACATGCCGATTTAGCCAAATTTGGCTATCAGCATTATATTTAAAAAATTGGACTTATAAATTTTTGGCTACATACTTGAACCATGTTTTAAAATCTGATGAATTTACAAACCTTCTTTTTTTGTTTATTTATTTATTTTTATTTTTTTCAACAAAGGAAAATCCATTGGAAGATGAAAGTACAATTAATCAAGCATGGAATCAAGTGCAATCATCCAAGGCAACACAAAAGACTACAATTATGGCCTATTGAGGTTAAGATCTAGTGATCACTAAACGTTGGATTAGGTAACGAACTTGAAACATAACCTATTCTTCACGAGTGATAACATAAGCTTCTTCTTGTAGATGGACCCAAAAAAAAGAGTTATGTAGCCCTCCTCTCAATGGATGAAAGTTCATATACAATGTCTTGCCCAAATGATCTACATAATGAAAAAAGATGGATGAAAGGTTATGTTTGGTGAATCACTTAAGTGTATGACGAATTAGAAGAGCCTCTCTAACCCAATATGTTATTGAAAATGGATGAACTAAAACATAGTGTAGGCAAAGCTAAAAACCCAAAAGTGTATAAGACTTTCATTGTCATCCCAACTCCTCTAAATGCAATTAAAGGCTTGATATACTTTTGTTCTCAAATGTGAGGAGTTGAGCATTTTTAAATTTATGGTCAACTCAATGTTAAGGGTTGGACATACATGTGATTTCTTATCGTTGAATTTCTCTAAGTGTTAAAGGATTGGACCTTTTCATAACTAATGGTAAAACTCCATTAAAAATTATATATATATACATCTCACTACAATGATTGAATTGTTTTATAAGTTAAAACTTTTGGGGGAATACGTTAATTACACTTTAATTTGAAACTTGTTCAATTAAATGCTATGGGCTTCAAATTTTGTATTTTATATATAATATAAAATATTTTTAAATGACAAAAATCCTTGTATTAACATGAACAAGTTAATATTTATACCAAACATGAAAGGAAAAGGTTTCAAATAACAACATTTGTTGAAATATATAGCTATGTATCCCCTTAAAACTATGTATAGCAACACTAGTGGGTTGCTTGGGGTACATAGCTGGTTTCTCACTCCAAGCAACCCACTAGTGTTGAATATGTGACTCTAAAAGTTAAAATTGGATGAAAAGTCAAAACATATGAATTTGGCACAGCAAAATGGTTTTGGCCCATTTTGATTGGTCACTCCTTCCTCTTTCTCATTCATGAATCATAATGATTGGTCCAAGTGTTTTCTTATTACCATAGTACCTTTTCAGGTTCGACATCTCATTGTCGAATAATTATTTGATTTTGAAAATTTGATTTTGGAGAAAATTTGGTTTTTGAATTTGTGACAAATTTTCATTTAAATTTAAAAAATATTCGCTTGTTATTCATAACTAATGTTGTAGTCAAACATTTTGTTTCATGGCACAGGTTTTGTTTGGATCCCAAATCCTCCTCTCAAGAAATATGGCATTAATCTCTAACATACCATTAAACATTGAAAAGTAGAGACTATTTTCTTTCATTTATTGCATACACAAAGTAAAAAAGGGAAACAAATTTAAAAATCCTACGATAGACTAACTAGTTGTCTGCATGGCTACACTCTCAGACCCATTAAAAAGGGTCGGATAGAGCTCATTAGGCAATGCTTAACCACAAATTTTCTTTTTTTGAAATAGCTCAGAAATCCTATGAAATTTTGACTTTAATAAAAAGTAATTTTTAAAATTTTCAGTAGGAAGGGACCTTAATTTTTTAATTTTTGAAAATTTTTAAAATAATATAATTTCTGCCGAAAAACCTGAAAAGGTAGTAGGGTAGTAGTGCCCCACCTATTTGGGGTCCCAAATTTATAGCTGGGGCTGGAAAAAAAGTAAATAACTAAACTTGGATGTGAGAAGGACTTTTGCAGGATCACACCATACATACTGAGCACCATTGGAGATGCACTAAGTTATGTGGGTTTTCTGTTGGAAAATTTACAGCCATGATGACTAACTACTATTGCCTGGAGAGCAAACTGTATGTATGTGAATAGTGTGCCTGCCTGCTGATCTACTTACTAGTCTGGTGGGAGACCCACTCTTGTAACAAGTGCATGGCTTAAAACTTTCCTAATTGTTCACAAATATATTTCCTTTTGTCCAAGTTAAAGTTATTCAAACGCTTTTTGACATGATCAATAAGATAAGTGGTTAATGTCGTAGATGGGAACATCAAAATTAAATGGAGGATGAGGTCTCCTCTCATTGGTTCCTTTGAAATTAGTGTTGATCAAAATAAACAAACAGTTTCAAAAACATACACAACAAAGGTTTCACAAATGTTATTGATTAGGGCTATTTAGTCTATCTCTCGCTTATAGAGGGACACATGGGGGGCGGGGGAAGGGGATCGTCAAAATTTCAATATCATAGAATTGGAAGGAACAAAAAAAATGCTTTGACACACACACAAATCCCAGCCCACCCAAGCCATCGTTACAATAAGAGGTGTCCTTGAACTTCAAGTGATTTCAATGGAGGGATGGAGGGAATTCACTTATTATAATGAGCAGTACCTAATGAGGTAGCTAGTGGGATAGCAATGAATTCATTAGTCTAGTGAATGAGGTTTACTGAATTGCACTCACATTTTATAATATTGCATGTCTTTGCAAGAGAGAAAGGGAGAGGAGAAGTGAATTCACTGATTAGAATGAGGAGGACGTAATGAGGTAGCTAGTGGAATAGCAATGAATTCATTAGAACAGCGAATGAGGAGGACTAGTGAATTGCACTCACATTTTGTAATAATGCATGTCTATGTGAGAGAGAGAAAGGGAGAGGAGGAGGAGGAGGGAGAAAAAATCCTCACTCATCCCTGTGAGAAATAATTGGAAAATCAGAGGTGTGACAGAGTGATGGACCATATCCAAGAGCAAGATCCCGAGTAAGATCACTGTGGTATATTGTACTTAGTGTTTCTGAAGAGGAATGAGGCAGAGCGCAACAGAGAGAATGTTTAGAGTAGGGACCATTTACACACAAACAAAGCGGAAAAAAAAAAGAAAAAAAACAAAACCCTGCCTGCAAAAGCTCACTCCCCACATCACCACTTTGGGTTGGGTATCCCAAGTTACAACTTGTCGAGTGATTATAATGCCATTATTATTTATTTCAAACTCCTTCTCTGACAAAAACAACATTCATTCGGCTGCTTTGTCTGAGCTTCCATTGAACTGCGGGCTTCTCCTCTCCCTCTCATCATCCCATCCTCCTCCTCTGAGCTCTGCCAGAACAACCCACCACAACAACAACAGCACTACTACTTTACTTTACTTTACTGCAGCAGCGCCGAACTTGCACAATCGGAAACAACAGAGAGTGTGTGTGTGTGTGTGTGTGAAAAGAGAAAGAGAGAGAGAGAGAGAGAGAGAGAGAGAGAGAATGAACAGAGAACAATTTGAGTTGTCCATGGTGTTGTGCTCGATGATCAATGCAAAATCCACTAGTACCCAGTTCGCCTTTTGTCTTCTGGAGCAATAGAATCTAGCATCAAATATAGCTCAAGAGTGGGGACTCCTGACAATAAAAGGACGGACACTAGGTGGGAAAGAAGCTAAAAATCTATATATGATGATTTCTTCTTTTTTTTCTTTCATATTTTTAATAGCCAATTTTGGCTAAATTGGCTCGCCCATGATTGTCAACTAGGTTGGATCATTAAATTGAAAAAAAAAAAAAAAAAAAAAAAACAACAATGTTCTATTGCAAACAAGTAAAAGATATGCAATCTTGCCAAGAAAGCAAAAAAAAATCTTAATAAAAAAATCTAGTTGACAAAATATACAAAAAGCTCAAACTTCGTGTAGATAGTAGAACTATTTCCAAGCTCCTAAAATAATAATAATAGTAAATTTACACAATTGGCACCTTTATTCTAACATAAATAGATTAATTTACAAGGTCTTTTTTTTGCTTATAGTCCCAATCTTGTAAGGGTTTGTACGGAACATGACTATAACAAGTTTGAATCACAATACGTTAGTGTCACAAAACAAAGTTGTCACTAAGGATGTGATTATAAAGCGGGGTTTATTGTGTAGACAAATAACAAGCTTAACAATACAAATTTGCACAACTCTTTGCATTGTTTTATACTAAAGTCACTCTTGTGACATTTGAACTTTAATACGATTATACGCCTCACCATCATATAAGTATACTTATAATCATAAAGGGTTTAGGGTTTATAATCTCTCTTATAATCATATAATCGTATAGGTGATTATACTTAAGCATAAGTAGCGTTTTTTAAATGGCATAAATAGAAGAGCTTGTTCAATTCTTTACATTGATAAACCCTAAAATTCAAGGTTAATTGTTTTTTTCCATTCAAAGCTGAATTTGTGATATTTATTGAAATTTATGTGAATATTTTTATTGTGACCAAAAAAAAGCCTTCATGTTACATATGATAATTATTATAATGATTTTTTAATAATAAAATTTTAAAAATAAAATAAAATTCTCACTCACAAATGGGTATTTCGTGTGAAGCTATTATTATTCACACATGTTGAATGTGATGAACGGCGGCCGCCACCAGCCGACCGAGAGAAAAACAAACAAAGAATTTATTGCGGGTGATAATTGGGTGTCTCGTGCATGTTTGCTTGCAGTTTTGACAGTATGACCACCGAAAACAAATTGGTGTGTGCCGAGCATCATTGTATGAATTCATTTCTCATAATTTACGGACGGATGGACGGACAAACGAATGACGACGGTGGGTGTGTCGGGCTCTAAGAATTCAAGAATTGTGTCTTCGGGTCAAGGACAGTAGGTTCCAATGAGTTGCCAAAATGTAGTACAATTCTTAAATATTTCTACTTTCCTCTCAGAGTTGTAGCCAAATTTGGCTAATTCCTCTTGTGGATGATTGTAAGTGTGGTTACATCACAAAATTGAAAAAAAAACAAAAAAAAAAAACCCCCATGTCTGTGAGCCATTATTATTATTTATTATTATTATTATTTTATTTTTCCCCTGGTGAAATTTTAAAAGAAAATGTAAGAATAGTGTTTTCATGGATATTTTAATTGCCAAAAATTGAAAGTTCAAAAAATGGGAATTGCCATTAGATTTGAATAGGTGGCCAAATAATCTAGAATTATGCTTAAATATTTAAACCCTTAATATATTGTAACCAAAAATCTGACTAAATTTTCTTGTGGATGATTTGCCACTTTGGGTACATCACAAAATTGGAAAAACTAAATACATTGTGAGTTGATTGATGTCGGTGGGTATTGTATAGATCTGAATTCTGATTTCTTTTTTAAAATTTTTTTAAAAAAGTTGTAAAGCCAATAATCAAAATGAGATTTCTTTTCTCTTTGGGATCTAGGGTAGCCTTTTTTATGTGCAAAAATTTTAGAATTTTTTTTGGTTGCAAAATCAATGAGTTATTAATTGTCATAAATATGATGTTGGTGGATTTGTGAAGGTAATGTGCAAAGTATCAAATAATGGTTTGCCTATTTGAAAAAGCCTTATAATAATAACCTTTCTCTTGACTAGAGCCTTCATATAAAAAGCCAAGTTGGTTCTTTTGTTGTTAAATTAAGCTTGAACTTCTTGAAGCACTCTTGCCTGCTTGTCAAATATTCTAATACCTCGGCAAGTTCATCATTTCAGTGTCAATTTTTTTTTTATTTTGAAGATTTTGTATCAAAAACTAAAATATTTTTTAAAAAAAAACTCTAAAAGATTCTTTGTTTCTCCTTCACAAAATATTTTTCTTTGGATAAATAAATAAATAAATAGAAAATTTCAAAATTACTAAAAATATTATAATTGGTGTTGAAGTTGCCAGAGGAGTTAGCCCACTACTGTCTTTGTGCCAGATGAAACCAAACCAAATCTTGGGAACATAATCATAAGGGTGGGCGCTTGGTACAGGAATTCTGGCAAAGCTCTCTGATGGGGAGAATCCAAAGTTTGGTGCAGAAAAACACATAAAATCATCACAAATGAGAACCCTTCACATGCTCCATGGCAAAAAAGACATAAGAGCGTCTCCAGTGGTGCTCACTATGTGATCACCCACAGTACAATTGGATGAAGAAAAGTCAAAAAATGCAGGTTTGGCTCAGAAAAATAGTTTTTTGGCTCCACATAATTGCACAGTTTTTGTGGTGGCTGGCAGAAGGCACAGAAACTCTGTGAACCGTGAAAAGAGTGTAATAAATTGATCTGAGTGCTGTTGAGTGTTTCTGATTGGCCCATCATAATGATTGGTTCCGCATGGTTTGCTATTAGTAGTCCCCCACCTATTTGCTGTACGCCCAGTTTCAGTTTTATGGGTAGGGTTGCTAAATAGTAAATAACTAAACTTGGATGTGAAAAATATGTTTTGAGGGTCATATACTGAGCACCGCTGGAGATGCTAATATAAGAGTGTCTCCACCAGGAGTGGTATGATGGGTTGTTCACAAATTTTTTGATGAAGTATAGCTAGCTTTTAAATTGTATGAAACTGAATTCGGACATGTAAATATCAGTTTTGGGTGGTTATTAGAAACAGGAAAACAGTTATCAGGGCGGTTCTTAGAATTCATAACAGCAATTCTCAACAAATCAAAGAACCTGAAGTGGCAATTCCTCCCAAATTCAAATACCCGTGCAACACTTGTAAATATGCACATGATACAATGATCTCCAAACCCTTTGGGCCAGGAAAAAAAAAAGAAAGACTGCATTTGATTGGCCAGCCATAATGATCGACTTAGGTGGTGGCATTTAAAAAGTCTCTGGTTTTATATTGTCCAATTTTTCATGTTTACTTATTTGATGTTGTTGCTGCGCACTATCAGTGATGATCAAATTGATGATTTTTTTTTTTGATTTTTTGAAAATTAAATTCCATTTGAATGACATTAAATTTGAATTTAATTGAAAAAAATGGTGGAAAAATTATTGAAAATCTGTTCGTGAATATGATGTTATATATGATGCCAGTTCCTTGATGGTTATTTCATGAAAACTGTTAGTTCTTTGAAATTTTTCACAAAGCCAAAAGCAGAGGTTCTATTTAGTCCTGAAATTATTCCAAAAAAAAATGGAACCAGTGTTTTGGTGATTTTGAGTTTTTTTTCTAAAAAAAACAGAATTGGAGTTTCTTTCATTTCTAAGATCCAGAAAATCTGAAGCATGGGAGGTTATTATCAAAATCAAAGAATTGCACAACACTCGTCCATACTCATTCGCAAAAGATGTACAGTACTCCAAAAACATTCACAAGACCTCCTCACATACTTTTGCTTTTCTACCTGATGCTTGCTCACCACTCGCCAATACTCATTCGCAAAAGATGTACTCCAAAGACATTCACATGACCTCTTCACATACACGTGCTTTTTTACCTGATGCTTGCTCACTGTGTGCATTCTCAACTCAGGATTTTGTTTTTCCAATTTTGTGAGGTTGAATTTTTTTTGCTTACAATGGACTTATATGTAAAGTCACGCGATTAGGGGGCGAGAACAGCCAGTTTCAATATAGTAAAGCATCACATACGTAACTGGGAATGAAACTTATACAAAATGAAATAACTGAGACCCAAACTAGTTTTGCCACCAATTTTGGTGGGTAATTTGAGTTTCATCCGACCCTCTCTCCATTTTCATGAACGCCTCCACTGCTGACACACTACATATATTTCCACTGCTCCTACCTGAACAACTACTATAATTGCTCTCGAACCTTGTGCATTAACTGCTGAGTTTCAGCATTTCATACTGAGATTTAATCAAAGATTCCTTACTTTGCAGACACCACTGAAATAGGAGACACCACTGAAATAGGGGACAGGAGGTGAAAGCAGGCCCAAAGAGAGGGTGAAGACAGGGTAACTTCATGGATAACTCTACCGTCAAGAACAGTAATTGCTTTTCTTTGCTGAAATCTCGCAACTTGACTTGTGGACAAAAAACAATCCAGTGTAACTCATCATAGAAAGGGATTTTCATTGCTTCCTGAATCACATGTGACCATGGCTCAATCAAAGGATTTTTGTCAGCCCATGAGATGCCGACTCAAAACTTATTGCTCCATCAGCCCACCCATCATTGAAAGTGGTGCAAAACTGTACATGAATTTGGGCTGTTGATGAGACAACCATAACACAATGAACAAGGAAGGAGGAGGAGGAGGAGGGATCTGAATATTTTTCTGTATATTCTACAGCATTTTACAAAAGGGAGTGAAGTCTTTTGCCACATGCAAATTTACAAATTATGTGTGAAACAAAATGAGTGAAGGAATTGAAATCGGACCCGCCACCCACAAGAGGATCTGAAAACAAATTCAATTAATACATAGAAGAACAAAGAGCAAAAGAAAGTGGACTCAAGGCAAAGAGGAAACAATTTTCTCTAATTTTGGAAGGTGAAGAACAACAGATTTTTTTATATTTTTTTGGTGAAGGAACATTTATTGCAAAACATTCACAACAATGACAACCAAAAATGAAAGCCACATCAAAACTCATGTTGAACCTCATTTTATCACAAGCTAGGGAAAAAGGAATTTCAAGCCATGTTTATTACCAATGTATTATTTTTTGTTGTTAGATGTGAATTTCACTTTGAAGTCACCCGCTTAAAAGGAAATTTTTTGTTCTTCACCTTGAGTCCTCTTCTTTTTACAAATATTTTTAACATACGCAAGATATATAACATGCCAAAGTTTATTTATTGAATGCCATAAATAAATATGGCATGCTCAATAAGTCATAAATAGGGTTATTGCACATTGTTTGTGGACTTTTTCATTTAAAAAATATGTTATACAATTACTCTAACTCCATGGAATGTGTAAAAAAACAAAGAGTGCTTTAAAATTTTGTGATATTGAAAATTTTGCAAATTTTCCCAAAAATAAACCAAAAAAAATTATTTACAATGTACATCTTTCAAAAATAGTTCCCCAAATTTTTTCCAAAGAAGGACAAAATTTGTCAAACAAAAAAAAAATTGGATTAAAACCAAACAAATACATGTGCAAATGAATTAAGAACTTTTGCTTGGTATTTGGGTTGATGTTCATGATAAACAATGCCTCATGTGATCACATTATTGATCAATGACCCACCTTTGATTTCATGCCTTCAAATCCATTTTAGTGAAGAATTTCAATTTCAATTAGAAAGATGGTAAAAATTATTGGGTAGATAAAAAGTGTCCATATGCGGTTGGTGAGAAAAAATTGCTTCATTTGGACTTGGGATGAAGGAGAAACAAATGGTCAAAATGCACATTCAATGGGCATCTACACAATTAAAGAAATTTTGAAGAGATTTTTTTTTGTGACAATTTTCAAAGCAACCTTATTGTTCCCATCCTTTCACACATTGCTAGCCTTTTACATGTTCATTGCATTTAACATGAATATATAGCAAATTCTCATCCTCTCGCACATTCTTAGCCTTTTACATGTTCCGTTGCACATAACATGAATATATAGAAATTTTTTGAACATTGGAGTTGCTAGGCTTTTGTTTCACACTACCCAAGTTCAAACAAAAAACTGAAACAAAAAAAATACAAACAAGACATCAAACACGTGATAAAATAGGACTATTTGCTGTCTCCAAACAACAAATACATGTTAAAATTTAACTAGGATGAATCTAGGTAGTCCTAGGTTAAAATAGTACTAGGGTAGCTAGTCCACTCACATGTTTAAAAATTAATAACTTAAAATGTCATAGCTAAATTCATGAGTACACAACCACTTGTTTATCATAACACAAATAAAAGAAATAATTAATTTACATGATTTCCACCACACAACAAGAAAATAGATTATATAATAAGTTAATATAACATTTATATTTCCCCACCTATCTACTTATAAAAGAAGGTAATTTTTTTCTTTTTCACATTGAGATTTCTCACACCACAACACATCTTGCTACACTATTGGTCAATGTTTTTTTGGAGGTCAAAAACAGCCAAATTTCCTTAAAATTTTGCCTTAATTTTAGGGCTAATCATTTGTACACTTGTAAGTAAAAAAGTAGAAATAAAAATTACTTAAAGCTTATCATGGCAATGGATGCCATCGTTGGTTGTGATATCTCCCAATGCATTTTATTGTTTTTAGAGCAATACCTCAAACCCTTGATTTGCCAAACATTACTTTTGTATTCTCAACCATGTAACCATCCTATCCCTTTTACACCCATAGATATTCATCGTTTTTTCTCTTTCAATTTGAGTTGTTGACTACAATCCAACTTGTTTAGGGTTCCTTTTGCCACTCCTTTTCCTACTTGTATAGAAAACAAAATCACCATAATTCAAACCCCGTTTGAACCTTGAGGCTCAAATATGCACAATGCAATGTGAGTTTGTGAATTTATGAACATTGAATTTGTTAACAAGTTTTTGAGACTTGAGTTGAAACATTTAACTCAAAAAAAAATTTGTCTAATGATTGTGCAATGGAAATGTTAAATGTTAAACAAGTAATATACATTGAATGGAAGTTCATTAATGAATGGTTTGAAAGTCAAGAAGATTGTGCACATTGCAACTTGGTGCTACTATACTCACCTTGGACTTAGAGCTCATCGAAGTTTGGATTCAATTGACAGTCATTAATGTGTGTTGCAATCTTTGAACTTGCAACTCAAAGTTTGTTACTAGACACAACTTACAACTTAAGAAGTGAATGCTTAAAATTATTCTATAGTTCAATTAAGTACTTTTAATTCTTGGCCCTTTGCATATGGTATTGTTTAAATTAGTAAGTTTTAGATTGTTCTTTCTAAATCAATGATTTGTAGTTTAGTCTTTTGAAGTTTGTTGACAACATTGTAAGTTCATGAACTTTTACATATTGTGAATTATGATCCTTGAGGGATGTTATCAAGGTTTACATTGGGGTTTGAAGCTTTTGCAAGTTTTGTGAATCAAGATTCAAGATCAAGAAGATGCCTCTTCTTCAACAACTATCAAACCCCATAGTAAGTTTATTCTTCCCATAACCCTAGTTATTATAGCTTGCTTGTGTGATATGTGACGCAAATTTAATGCAAGTAGTGCAACCACGTCCACCTTGTGTAACATGCCAAGGCCTTTGTATGCATTGCTTGTTGACAATGTTGTGCTAATCTTTTATCTTAACAATTTTGAAAGTAAATACTCAAAGTTTTCCCCATTGGGTTCCCTTGTAGATTTTGTTGTCAACAAATTTCCAAAGTTTGCAACTCTTCTTCCTACACATGGTGATCATGTGTCCCCACTAAAAGCCAAGAAGAAATGAATGTCATATGAATCTACTTAGAAATTCTAGGTTTCATGGGTGGCAAAATTACATTGGGTTGAATTGCAAATTGGATTTTATGGATGTGTGCATATTTTCAAGTGCAAAATTTGCATGGAAGTGGAGTATAAAACAAATTCCTGGCACCTAAATGGGATTCACTTCATAAGCATGCAAATCATAGAAAAGTTGAAGGAGTTTTGAAAGGGGTTCAAAAAAGGGGACTAGTAAACTAATAAGGACTATAGGCATGCCATAAATGAGGCTACTTATGCCTCCAAGGGTAAGGAGTTAATGTTGTAGCTAGTTGCTAATGGGGTGGTGGGGGGAAAATGTAGGAAACTTGTTTAATTTGCCATCTTGTTCCACACCTTGAAGCATGGCAAGCCAATGTTGGAATATGAAACTCACAAATAGTTCTTTGATTTCTTTGAATGTGGAGGACAACCCTAAAATGCATTGGATAGATCTAATGCATTGGGTTACGATTCAACAGGTGCACAAAAATTGTGTTAAATGCCACCATAGCTATTGTGGTAATAACCTGATATCTACTTTTAACTTGTGATATATGAACACTATCGACAACCGAAGTCGGTTGCTTGTTCATGCCTATGTGGTGCAAAACTAGTGGCACATATCAATTTTCCTTTCATTGAGGTATATCACCTAGGTGCCACATGGCTTACCATAAGTGGTCCAACCTTAAGCTAACCCTGGATGATTATAGGGCAATTTTAAGTTGCCATGTGGCACAATCTAGTTACTTTAATCGAATGGTTGAAGAAAAAAAGAAATATTTGTTTGGCAAAATATTTTGAAAAGTCCAAATGATGCAACATGTCACATTTTTAGGCTACCACATGTGAACAAACTATTGGTGTGCATTGTAAATGCAAGTGTAGTTGTAAGTGTAGTCACATGAACTCATCCATGTATACATGTATAAAATCATCATGCTTGTATTTTACAAAAAAATTACTTATCCATCATTTGCAACTAGTGTCATTGGCAACTTGTTGTTTGTTGCTAAGCTGATTTTTAGTTCGAAATGTCACTTGTGATTAAAGTCTAGTTGCAATAACGTTTTTTCTATTAATGTTTTTGAACTTATAAATAAATTAATTGTGATTACCAAGTAAGTGGATCCATGTACTCAGATGGTGGACAATTGAAAATGAGTTTCAACTAAAAGGAAATTTTTGGCATCAACAATTCTCTACTTGAGAAAAAATTGAAACATTGATTAAAAGATGACATCATCAAGAGTCATGGCCCCTTGGGTGGCATGGCAACATCACAAGTTTCAAGTTGAATTTTTTTGGTAATCCTAGTAACATGCAAATGGATAATAGAATACCATGCTAGATGGATGAAACACAATGCAACTTTGGCCCAACTTTGTTGTGATTGTATTTCCAACTTATTACAACTTTGTATCAGCTTTACCAATAATGCAATTGATGGTGTATAAAATGGACATTTGTGATAAGAAGATTGGTTTAAACTAGTACATACTTAAGTTCATACATATTTAAATTAGTATAACTAGTATAATTAAGTCAATTTATATTGTTGTAGATGTTATTTATGTTTTTACTAGATATATACAATATATGTTAATATAACAAATTGATTTAAAAAATATATAATAATATTATAACCTAGGTTAGGTACATGGTCTACCATGTAGCCTAGGTCTAGGCTTAACCTAGGTGCCACATGGCCTAGGTGCGATGTGCTATAGGTCTATGCCTAACCTAACTACAATATGGCCTAGGTCTTGGCATAATTTAAGTACCACACATGGGTTATGTTGAACATTAATTTATGTGCTATGTGGCATGTTATAGGTTTAGGCTTTAGTGCCACATGGCCTAGGTGGTATAGGCCTAAATGCCACATGTGCTAACCTTAGGCTTAACTAGCCTAGATACCTTGTGGCTTAACCTAGTTAATTACCTTAGCTAAGTAAAACTATGGTCGGCCAACTAATTATTAACCTAAAGCTAGGATAATATTGTAATATTACTAATTATTAATTATAATTGCAAGAATGAAGCTAACCTAGCTCTCTAATTACATAATAATAATATAGTTATTATCATAATTATTATAATTATTGCCTATTTGCTATTAATACCTATTAATTACACTAGACTAACTATTGTAAGTAATACTATCTAATAGGAAATAGTAATCATAATCATAATCATCTTATTATTACATAGTTATTAAGGGTGAATGCACATTATGAGGTACACAATTTGAGGGAAATGTGGAACTACATATAGTATCAAAAGTAGGAACAAGTAAGATTTCATCCACTTTGAATTATTTTAAAGATCACATATAAATGACTTGGGCCTCAAAAATTTAAAAAGTCACAAGAATCATGAATATGAAATTGAGAACAATTACACATTTGTGTAAATGTACACCAACAATTTAATAATTATTAAAAAAAATCCTCATTTGATAGCAAATTTTCATTAATTTTTTTATTCTATTTTATTTTTATTTTTTTGTCAATTGATTAAAAAAAACTTAGCCCAAGTATTTCTTCAAGGGAAAAACATTTTTCAACCAAAAAAAATCATATTCATGAACATTATCATACCATAATGTATTGATGAACATTTTCAAATCATACAATTTAAATTCCATGACCTTTAAAAAATTTAAAACTTTGATGGGAAAGATTGTTCTTTATGGTTTTTTTTTATGTACGTGTAAAATTTCATGGAAAAAATATCATTAAATGTAGTAGTTCTTAGTCCTTTTGTGGAATTGCAGACATGTGACAAGGTTTTACAAATCAAAATAATATTTTGTTGGATTATTATATCATTCATATGTGCATTGACTTCACAATATGATGCTAGATTGGGACATAAACCATCATATGTTACAAATTTTTTTTGAATATTATTTTTCAAATTTCCACCATGATGCATGAAATTTGGATAAGTACTAACAACTATCAAATTGTGATATTTATTTGTGTACACCGTAACATGCATTCACCCTTAATTTATAATAAAAAAATATTAATCAATGTTATTAACTATTCATATTTATAATAATAATATTATTAATAATATCATCTATTAATTATTAGTTGCATCTTAATTATAAGTAGGGTACAAATACAAT
>Ga0209611_10009068_pt1 | contig 15225 bp, 11 predicted proteins | sample S1TSphgellanicum_3_FD_187693 | JGI IMG/M metagenome (GOLD analysis project Ga0209611, IMG submission 187693) | Host-associated microbial communities from peat moss isolated from Minnesota, USA - S1T2_Fc - Sphagnum magellanicum MG (SPAdes) (version 2) | ecosystem: Host-associated > Plants > Peat... | reverse complement strand
TTTGTGTGGGTGGGAGCCCAAGTGCAGAGAATGCTCACTAGGTGATGCAAGAAGAGCAATGACATTTATTTACCTGATGACACCATCTTCAGAGTTTCAAGGACTTTCTATTCCAACAACCACTCAATTTCCTCTCAATCAGAAACTCACTGAACCGAACAACATATTATTCTAAAGCCTACATTTCAATGACTTAGAATGATTGTGTTTTTTTGCATCTCTATATGTCATTTGTGCAGCAGCTGCCATAGTACTGAGGTTGGTCAGTCTATAAACACAATTTTTTACATCCAATTTCTCCAACCCTTTTTCTTCATTTTTTTCAGATCATTGATTCATTTGCATGGATGCCAAGAATTTGGCTAGAGTTATTGAAAATGACCAAATATGTCATCAATGATCATCCCACTCATCTGTGAAGCATTCCACCATTTAGATGAGACTTTCTAACGTTAACACTAGTAACGCAATGTCATGATGGCTCATAAGGCTTGTATAGGCCTTTCATGTTGGTGTTCTTTTTTGATAAATAAATGCAATTGAAATGTAAGGTTCAAGTCCCGCTTTCCCATATTTGGCGCTGAAAATGAGTTCAGGTTTCTAGGTCAGAAGAGCGTCTTTGAAGCACTACTGGGAGGTTAACTTGGGTCAAAACATTTTGTGATCCTCCTTTCAAGTGCTTTGATTTGCTTGAGCAGACATAGTCAGTTTGAAATTAGGCATGTTCAAAACAACCCCCACACCACAAGGAAGAAGACAATGAGTTTTGTTTACTATGTAGTTTGTTGGCTGGTACATAACATGGTATAGGTAATGGTGTTAAGGACAACATCACTTGGGGTATCTAACTTCAAAAGGAATTGGGATCCATATTTGAATTAGGCAGGTATGAAAAGTCAACTTGTACTACTATAAACCATTTGAGCCTATAACATAATGTGGTATGCTACATCCAATATTTGCTACTAGCTGTCCTTAGTTGCTACATGGCTGGTATGAGTTGGATGTGAGAATGCATCTTAGGATTTGGTATGGCAGGTATTGCTAAAGTGTTGAGTTACTTTAAGATGAATTGAAAGGGGCTGGTTACTTTGTTCTAGTATAGTTTTAGATTGCAATTACTAATGATTATTTCTTTTGATGGAGATTATTATATTTGAAATAGAATATGCTTTACAAATAAAAAATAAGTTCATGTTTAATATATTTCATTTTGAGTCTCTCAATATCTACCTACATATCATTATCTAACTAATTATAAATTTGGTTATACTCATATTATAATGGTATATAAAATTGACTTTTTGCTCAACACCCATTTGAACTTGAGAGAGGTGGGAAGGTGATTACTTTGTTACATTTCCTTCTGCCGACACACTTTTCCCCAGTCTGGAAAAGGAAAATATTACAACAAATCTTGAAAACAGATCAAATGAATTAGCAAATTTCTACAAAAGTGAACAAGCTTGGCTTAGTTCTAAAATAAACATCTGGAAGCAACCCTCACAAAAACAGATCTCAATGTTTTGGCATGCTAGTTTCTGTTGCGACATCACCATGTTAGGGCTGTTGTTTGGTGAATTGATTGAGCAGATGTTTTATATAATTCAACCAAGAACTTTGAGAGAACCCCAAGTTTCAGGACAATCCGGACATTTCGATATGAAGAAACTTTGTTCAAAAGAATCTCCATCCGAAGGAAACAGCTTAGAAGCTCATTGTACTCCACTCTCACTGGCTTTTAATGTTTGGCACTAATTAGCCTAACTCAGTTTTGGCTAACCCTAAGAAGGATGATTAATGAAGTTTTGGAGGTTTAATCTGAGGTTCATGGGGTAATATAATAGAATGATCTTATTTCGGATGGACTGCTAGGGGATGGGTGACTTGATTAGATAAGGTGGGGAGGGATAAAATCATTGAACTAGGTTAAGACATGATTATCATGTCCTGGCCCGGATAAGCTTGCAGGATAAGGAGGTATGGATATGACAACTGAGGCTTTTAAGAAGGTGCTAGTTATTATGGTCAAGTCAAGACAATTGCTTTTTCTTTCTAGACTACAGTTTGTTGATCACCCTCACACTTTTGATTGACAAGTGGTGTGTGAGGAAGTGGCAGAGGAGTGAGGAGTGATAATGAGTACTGTGAAAGCCGGTGGGACTAGATATACCGTGAGGAAGAGACGAGCTCACAGGAGTAGGCTGCTGCGTCGTTACGAGGCGGGCTGTTCAAGTGCGCCCAAACCAGTAGCTGCTGGAGCTGGAGGAGGAGATAACACTGGTGCGTGAAGGCGGCTGCTCAAGGGCAGTTTTGGTGGGCGCTCCATTCAAGGGCGAAGGTGGTTGAGGTATATGGACCTTGTGCTTGACTTCATAGAAAAGTAGGATGAGGAGGGGGCTGACCTGAGGAGAAAGTAGAGGTTGCCCCCCTGAAGTGAGAGTAGAGAAGATAGGAAAGAAGCTTAGTTTCAAGGAGTTAGGATTGTTAATGTTGCTAGGAAAGCTTTGTGTGGAGGAAGGGTAGAGATGAAGAGCTGTTGGTAAATAGGATAGTGTTATATCAGGTAGGTTAAAGAGCTTGGTGAAGACGAGATTCACAACTAGGGATTTAATAAATCCATGCAAGTCCCTTTTCTTTTTTATGTGTTAGGGGCTACTCGCTTAAAAACTTCTGACCGGTTTGAGGCATCCTCGTCTGTCGCTCTGACGTCTTAAGTCGGGGATCCCTGATCCGCTGTGGAAGCTTGACGCGCATTTTGGCAATTCTCACGAGAAACTTGAGTAGTGACGAGCAAAGACGTAAGTTCTTCTCTTCAGCTCTTGAAGCGGCGGTCTTACCTCACCATGGCTTCAACTTCCGCAGCCACAACAGAACAGCAGGCGAATTTGGATATCACGGAGGCAGCAAAATAGGATCCCGATGCGAAGGCTGCTGCAGCAACTCCGGTAGCCACAACAAACCAGCGGGCAAATTTGGATCTCATGGAGGCAGCGAAATCGGATGGCGAGGCGAAGGCCATTGCAACAACGTCGGTAGCCACAACAAAGCAGCAGGCAACTTTGGATCTCCTAGAGGCAGCGAAATCGGATGAGGAGGCGAAGGCTGTTGCAGCGCTAACTCAGTCGGGCGTGGATGTGAACTGCCGTGGGTATTCTGGGTCTCATTTTACGCCACTGATCCAGGCTATTCAATCAGATAGCGTGAAGGTCGCACGGGTCTTGTTAGCGGATCCCAGAGTCGACGTGAATGCAGCTGATTTCAACGGTCTAACTGCTGTGCATCGAAGTCGGAAAGAACTTCTAACAGCAATAATCGACTCCCAAAGGACGGATATAAATTGGAACGTCGTTGACGAGACTGGTCGAACACCACTGCTTCACTTGGCAAGGCTAAGTGGTCTAGGAGAAATACAGAAGCTGAGCACAATCGAATCAGTGAACTTCTTAGCAAGATCCATTGATGGGTTCACGACATTGCATGAACTGGCAGAACAACAATCACCTTTTCCAACTTACTATCCAAGAACATCTGAAGCTGAGGTGCGCATTTGTCGATGAACTGTTCAAATTGCTTGAAGCGAGAGGCCATAACTTGGTCACGTTCGTGAATGCCACAGATATTCTAAACCGATCTGCGCTGCACTACTTAGCAGAAGAAGGATCCGTGGAAATGCTGAAGCTCTTGTTGGAAAAGTGCCCTACAGGTATGAGTCACTGGTGTTGACTGTCATGGTTTTACACCACTTCATTAGGCTGTTCGAAGGGGACACACAGGCGTGGTAGAATTGCTTCTTACCGTGCCGAGCATGGATGCGAATGTTGCCGCTACTGTAAATGCGTCCCCTCCAAATGGACTCCAGGCATGGGAATCCAATGATTTCATTCTGTGTAGGCCAGATTTGTCCTCAAAACCACCCAAGGAGGTACCCACTGCAGCCAACCTCACACCTCTACATTTTGCTGCCATGGATGGGCGCATGAAAATATTGGATCTACTTCTGAAGTGGGAAGGGATCCATGTTGCTCCCTTGGACACGACAGAACTTTCACCATTTGACTATTCTATACAGAATGGTCACTTTAGGGTGCTGAAGCTGTTGCTAGAGAAATTAGAGAATATAGGAGAGCCATTCACATTCTGCCACAAATGGCTTGCACCACTTGACCATTCTATACAGAAAGGTGACTTGGAGGTGGTGAAGCTGTTGGTAGAGAAAGGGGAGCTGTTCACACCCCTCAACTGCAAGAATTAAATGAGTATGTTCAAAAACTTACTACATGTGGCTACAGAGCATAATAAGAAGGAAATAGCACTTAATCTCTTGGATACATTATGTTTGAGAACACAACCATTTGCTCGAACTAGCACCCCACTCTCCAGCGATCAGAGCAAGTTATTAGCTATAGCTGCAAGAGAGAATTACTCCAAAATCATCCAATATGTTTTGCACTGGCATCCAGAGGTGAATGCAAATGCTTCAATTGGATTGGTTGCTCACCAAGACCTGGTCGCCCCACCTCTTCATTTTGCTGCTCTGGAAGGCCATGTGGAAGCTGTAAAAGAACTTTTGCTTCATCACAACCTGGATGTCAACGCCACGGACAACAAGGGTAGGACGCCATTGTTGTGTGCTATTAAAAAAAACAGATTGAGAGTCGTGAAAGCCTTGTGTTTTGATGATCCAGCAAAACGTATCAGGGCCACCGAAGAATATACAGATGCCCGAACTCCCATCCAAATTGCTACAGAAGCTACCATGAAAGAGATTGAGAAGGTGTTACTAGTGGTAAGATTTGAGGTCAAAGATTTTGTTGACAGATTATACAGGGATAGGCAAGTGCTTGTGGATGCTGCAAACGCTCTTCTCATTGGTGCAGCATTGATTGCAAGCGTCACTTTTGCAGGTTGGTTACAATCCCCTCTAGGCTACATTCCAGACTATGAGTTCTCACAACCCTTTCCTGCCCCACCTCAGACATCACAATCATATGCTGCAGTGAAGAAGCATGCAAATGTCAAAGCATTTTGGGTGTTCAACAGGCTCTCTTTCTTTTTTGCCATTGCAACAGTCTTGGCCAGTGCGGACGCAGCCTTGCCAAACTTCCAAGACAGCTTCATTGGAAGATGAGTCAAATCGGTAGAGAGAGCCCTCATACGAACTACCATTCTTTTAGTGATCTCGGTGGTTTGTGTGCTTGGTGCTTTTGCAAGTGCTGGCTTTGCAGTGCTACCTCCTCTCCTAAAATACGATACTAGTATGATCATCACAGTTTGTTTAGGTGGAACAATTTGCATCCTCACTCTTGCAAACATCATATGGAAACTGTCAACCCTAATTCGCATGCAATTCCTAAAGACTTCAACAACAATGACAGCTGGTGGTGATGCAACTGGTTTACCATGAATTTATTCATATTGGAATGCATGCAAATGACAGAAAATTCAAGAAAGGACTAAAATTCACAAGAAAGCCCTGCAGAAGGGCATTGACAAATGTTTGTGTTCTCATATGGACCTAATATTCTAAATTCTTGAATCAATTTTGCTCCACTCCATGTGGTGCATCTCTGAGCACTACAAGTAAGGCTCAAGCTCAGCTCAAAGAATGAAATATGGTACATGTAGATTTTCCTTATGTGCAGTTAAGTAGAGCTCCTACACAAGTGGTAAGCCCCTGATTACTCTCCCACCTTTTGACACTGATGTGGTAAATGAAGCTGCTTGATAAAGGGGGACAATATGAGTGTTGCAGACAGTGGAGTTCGGAAAGTCAGAATAACTTCCAGAGTCCTTCACCAGTGAGCAACCTGGGGACCCTCGATCCAAAATGCCCAAGAAAATCCCATAGCAATGGCAGCTGCACAGTAGATCCACAAATGTGGTCAAAGGCGCCATGCAAAACTGACTCAGAAGGCCTGAAAGGATCCCGATCTCTCGTTGAGAAACCAATCCACTGGAGAACATTGTGGTACAGAAATCTCATGATGAATTCTATATACTCATTTCTTCGCTAGAGCTGCAAAAGACTACATGCTTGACCACATGTAGTTCTTTCCCATGGCTTGAGGTTCCTTGGGTTATGTGCAGCCATGAGTTTCAGATTGTGTTGTTATGCACAAACCACACTTTAGTAAAACGCATCCTCAATCTTGCGTAAGGAGGGGAGTATTGTGAGGCTAACAAGTATGCAGGAAGGTGCAAGCAAATTGACACCAAAGGATGAGGAAACAGGAAGAGTGAGTTTCCAGAAATCAGTAACCTGAAGTGTTCTATCAGGTACCTAATGACCACTGTGGCCACTGGAATGTTGGGGGGTAGGACTACTACATGTAAAAGGGTTCTCCATCGCAATAAAGCTGTAATAATATGCAAACATAAAATTATCAAGAAACCCTCATAAGGGAGAAATCATTCGCTAAAAGAGAAACCTTTTATGCACAGAGTCTCATGCTAGCTTCCTTTTTGTTACAAATTGATCCAGTAGACTTCAAAGGTGCTGAGTAACTTGTCCAATAAAACCAGTCTTCTAATCACAATAATATTCATGTTTCCTTACTGTTCTCAGAAGATACCAATTTTGGAGCATGGTAGATGGTGGTGTGTGGATTATATCTAGTTCCAAAATACAGATGTGATTTGGCAATGATATCCTATTACAATCCAAGAATTTGGCATACTTACATGGGAACAAAGCACCTTGATGCAACAGTTTGATGGACAATGTTACCTCTATTCGGTTTTTCTATTGGAAAAATTGTTAGTGTCTTTTTTTTGGGTGAATGATTCATAAAGATATTGGCTATGAAACACTGTCTGAATTAAGCTAACACCTTTGCACAGCCAATAGAAGAACCAATTGCCCTAAGATTTTCTCCCAACACCTGAGCTGGTTAAGTCCAAATGCACAAATTTTTTAAGGACAATTTTTTTAAATGGTCCATTAAGATGCCCATGGCCTAGTCAAATCAACCATATTAAATGACCATGCTTAGTCAAATTAACCATATTAATTTGATTAGCTAGCCTACTTGCTATGCTTATTAAGCTACCTATCTACCTACTTACCTACCTCTACCTACCTATGTTTTACCTATCTAACTAGCTATCTACTTACCTATCATCTACTTATTTATGTCGTACCTAGCTACTTAGTTACCTACTTACCTACCATCTAATTACCTATGTCTTACCTTATTACTTAGTTACCTACCTTCTATCTATCTATGTCCTACTTGCCTACCTACTTACCTACCTATTTACCTACCATCTACCTACCTATGTCCTACTTGCCTATTATTATCCACTTACTATTTACCAAAGTTACCTATTTATTTCTACCTACATACCTATATTTTATTTATCTATCTACCTACCTAATCTACTTACATACCTACCTATAGTCTACATAAATAGGTATGAACATTTTAAAACATAAGTAGGTAGGCATGTGTACCTACCTATTTACCTAGTTGGGTACCTACTAACCTACTTATGAAAAAAAATTGAAGTTCAAATGTTATTATCACATTGACAAAAAAATTTATGAAAGTTCAAGGATACATGTTAAATTCATTTCATATCATATTGTTTTACAAAGTGATGGGGTGGTTTGATGGTCAAAACATTGGTGTGGAACCAAGGATACCAAAATTCAATTCTTTTTACTAGCATATATTATGTGGAATATGTATATTTGTATATATACATCGTACATGTGTGTAAATTTATAATACATAAGTGGGTTGTGGATAGGTAAGTAGGAGGCCATGGTGGGTGGGTAGGTATTATTTATTTATTTATTTATTATTCACATTTTTATATTTACAAATTGAGTTATTTTTTAATTCTTTTTTTTGGGCTGCCCAAATTTTTGTCTAATTTGATTAATAAAAAAAACCATTAGTCAAGTTAGACATGTTCAAATTGATTTGTCTAGTATGATTAAGTGGTCAAGTTAACCAAATGTCAAAATGACTAGTTTATGGTTTAATTTTCTAATCAAATAAACTGTGATTTCTTGTGGTGTCATGAAGCCAAGGACATAAAGAATATCACTAATAGTTTTTGTTTTCCTAAAAATGGAAGAAAGTTTCACTTTCCCTTTTCCATACAAACCATGAGTCTGACTTATTGCAAACTTCACACTCTGTATTTTCATTGAACTTTTTAAACCTCTAAAACTTGACTTATTTCTGGAAACATGTTTCGTGGCACCTAAGTCAAGGTACCAGCAATTAGCTAAACTTTTACTGCTTCCTGTTTTTAAATTGGCGACTATTGCCTCAAAGAAATCCACACTCTCTTTAGCCTCATTCTCTTTCATTTCTTCCTTCACAACATTCACAGTTTCACCTTCAACTTTCAACTCCAAGGCCTCTTCCTTGCTTTTGATCAAAGACTTTGCAAATCCAAGTTCTTTTGCAAACTTTGTTCTAGAGTTAAAACCTTTATAAATTCTTGGCTTCTTAGGTTTTGGACACTGGTTTGCCCAATGACCTTTTCTGCCATAGTTGTGGCACTTTCCTAGATGTCTAGAATGCTTAACTTTTTTAATTTTCTTTTTCTTCAAAAGATTTTTGAATTTCAACAACAATGTTTATTTAATCTTGCTCTAATCACCACATAGCTCCTTTCATTGTGCTTCTTGCAACAATCTGGACGTCAACTCATCAAAGTTTGAAAGTGTCATTTGAGCTAACACATTTTGCATAAATTTTACATATGAATCAAGCAAGACATTTAGTACTATTAGTACTACATCTTCATCCCTGATGACATCACCCAGCCTTATGATTTGACCCAAACGGTTTTTGACAATGAACAAGAAATTCGCCATGCTTGATGTTTCTTGCATGCTCATCTTATACAACTTGTTTTTCAAAAGAAATCGCCTTGCAGTCCCTGTAGATTCATAAAGTTCTTTTAGCACATTTCAAATTTCATTTATACTATCCAAATGAAAATATGAAGAATAATGCCATCCCTCATTGAAAGATTTATGATGGCTAGCAGTCACATTCACTATTGTGATGTGATCATAACATCTTACTCCATGAATGCCCTTTTAAGATCAGGTGAGACTAAATGCCAAAACATTTCTCGCATCAAAATGTTTTCCATTCTGAACTTCCATGTTCCATAGTTGACTGCTTCCGACAATTTTGACTAATAAGACATAGCACAATCACTGAAACTTGTCATTTTGACAATCTGAACAGCTATGTTCCAATTGTTAGATCTTGCAAGACTTTGAGCAAGACTTTGATCCCTTGTAGCTTGACTCTTTGTTGATGTAGGGTTAAATGGTCCAATTTCAACCTCTAAATTTCCAAACATTGGTCTGGGCATGACTTCTAATCAAGTTCACCTCTAATTCATGAATGACATAATTCTCAAGCAATGTATCATTTCAAAGAAGATAGCTCTAATGCCATGTAAAATATAGAGTCTAAAGGAACTTCATTGTTCGAACATTATTAACTACTAAAAACTAACCAAATAAATACCATAAGAGAAAATATAAGCCACTGCCCTGAACTAGATGATAAGTTAAAGTTAGTTTAAGTCACCTCTACTATATCTAATTATAACTATGAGTCACTGTAATCTAATACTATATTTGGGTTTATTCACAGTTGGGGTTCTAAGAAAAGGAAAAAAGATTCAAGGACTTGTGGGTTACCTTTTGCAAATAATATTTATTTGAAACAAATTTAAATGAGAAAAATTGAATAGCCCAATTTAAGATAATTCATGTGGTGATGGTGAGTTTTACATTCATACATAATTGTATATGAATATTTTGGTTTATAGCCAAAAACACAAAACTTCTAGAAATTCCAAAAATGAGTTTCAATGGATAACTAAACATGTTTTTTGGCAAGATGTTTTCCTTCACATGTGACCTGCACCTCAAGCTAGACATCTTGAACCCATTAAACACAATTTTTTTGTCAAATGGTTTTTAAGAAAATCTTTTTCCTTGCATCCCTCTTTTCAAAATCTAAGGACTTTGAAATTTTTGTATAATTTGATTTTTCATCAAATTCATAGAATGAACATATACTTTCATAGAAGGGGGCATGTTTTTATTGTACAAAAAGTTTGAAATCAATTGTATGACTTTATGCATTCCTTTTTATTCCTTTAAAAAAAAACTCTAGTTTAAACATATCATATAGTTGATTTACAAGACTCAAAATGACATTTACATAGTATCCAAATTATTTAAAAATATTTTTATTAATTTAACAAGACATTCTTTTATCTATTGGCATATAACAATTAATTACAACCATAATAATGTAAGATAAACAAAAATCCAAAGTTGTACTTTGCAGTCCTTTAAAAACAGGTCATTCCTTTTAGGTACCTCAATTGTGAATACACCCATCTAGGTTTAATTAAAAGTCACCGCGACAACTACACAAATTAGCTATCCATTGTGAATGGTGGCATTAACTATTCATTGTTAGCAGATGACTCAAAATAAACCAAACATCATTCTGCATTGTAACTGTACAACTGAAGTGTGTAACTTCTACAATCTGAAGGAGCAAGAATCAAAAATTGGGGAAGAATTTTGTTGATTTGAGAGCAAGAATCAAAAGCTGGATATGGGGCAGTCTAATTTGTTGGTCTCAAGGAGAAAGAGTCAGAAGCTTGACAGGAACATGCTTGGATTTATTTTTTCTGCCAAAGAAAAAAATGTGTATCCAAGTAAGTGTTCTTAGGAATTCAAGGAGATGAGGGATCATGGGTCATGACTCTTGCACTGGTGGGAAGAAATTATGAAAGTTTTGTCTGGAATCCAAGGAGATGAGGAAGTCCAAGGGATCATGGTTCATCAATCTTGCAATGGTGGAAAGAAATTATGAAAGAGCATAAGAAAGAAGCTTGGGGAGAAAGACACACAATCCTCTGAAGCTTCGTTGCATGTATTTGGTAGTCTGTAAGTTCAAGAGCTGCTATACAGGAAGCTCCTCTGTGGCCAAAGAACAACATAACATCAAGCTCTCACAGATAGTCATGCAATTGGAGATAGTTTTTTGCAATCGAAATCCATTGCTCTACCCTGTGCTAATAAAACAGAGGATTCCTCCAAGCCATTGCCTAGATGTTTTAGACAAAATATCCCAGCTTTAGACTACAGAGAAACATGATTCTAAGATCCATTTTGCAAAGACTTGGGATCCATTTTACAAAAGCATTAGAAAAATGGGGCCAGGGCCTCTCAGGCTAGTAATTTCAATGCTATGCTATAATTTTATTATATTTTAAAGGGCCATTGTTGAGCCAAATCACTGGTATTAACAATAGTCCCAACAAGAAAATTACCAGGGTTTGGCAGCTATTAGAAACAGGAACATACACCCAGCAGTTACCAGGGTGATTATCAGGACTCATAACCATGGTTCTCAAAAAAATCAAAGCCCAATTTCTGGCATATCACCACAATTCTCAAAACTTTTGAAAAATCAAATAACTAGCCATAAAACTACTGGTTCTTTGTTGGTTATATCCTGAAAACCAGTGGTTCTTTAATGTTTTTGAAATAACAAGGTTGGTGGTTCTTTGATTCTGATTATTTTTTCAAACAACTGGAACTGGTGGCTCTCTGATTCTGAAATAATTTAAAAATCGAAACTCGTGGTTCTTTATAGATTCAAATAACCACACAGCAATGAAAATGACCAGGCTTCCAAGCAATAAAAACTGATTGGTATCCCTTACTATTGAATGCTGTCCCCAAGTATCCCATGATGCAATGAATTTTGTGTCATTGTAGAAATCAGCACATACCTGAAATCTCCTGAAAATGCTGAGCTGAGTGCAAGGTGTGCTGATTAGCCAAATTGCACCAGTCAGCTTCCTGCCACTGTGACACAAATGAAACACCTTTTCTTCATACTGCAGTCAAAACAGCGTATCGGGCACCTACATACATTGTCACTCACTGGCTTGTCAAACTCTTTATGCTATGATATTGTGAAGATGGCCTTGAGCATCTATCTATTACAAATATATATTTCAATCCAGGTGTGACTGGTTCTTCATGCACACAATACCCGTTGTTGGTATATGCATTGAAATTCCATACACCAGCAGAAATATATGTGATTGATAAGAATTTGCCTAGAGGCATTGCATACGTTTGAATCAGATGCTCCTTTCACAATTTCTTCTCCCAACTCCACATGACCATGAATTTTGCAAGCACCAAGTAAGGCCATCTATGCTGAAGCACATGGCTTACAGGACATCCTCCTGATCAGATCATTTGCCTCATTGAACTCTGCCAAGATAGCCTAAACAATCAACCATGCAAGTGCATAATGGCCCACAGTTGCAGGTATCCAGTGACCTAAATTAGCAATGTAAAAACAAAAAAGTGCATGCCCTCATCCACAAGGCCCATATGATTACAAGCTGACATGAGAACAACAGAAGTAACATTGGTTTCTGCAGATTCTGCAGACATCCATATCTGCGGGATTGCTGAGATATCTCAACAATAACATTTTGAAGGTAACAGTTATGTCACTTTCCCCAAACCAAAACAAGCATGACACAAATGAGTGGGATCATAACCTTGTGGGTGTCACTGACAATGTATCAGACAATAACCTTCACATGAATGGCAGTGACTGGCCGCCACTACTCCCCACTGACTTCATTAGCTCCTGGCCAGGGGTGTATAACCTGCAGACAATTATACAATTTTGTAAATTCTGAGTTTCTACTGCATTTCCAGACACAACAGGAAAATTCAGTCAGAATCTCTGCTAGCACTCAGGAAGGAATACTGAGCAAGAAAGAAAAGCCAATAGTATCCTCATTCAAGCTGCACCAAACTTGAGAGTAAGCTTCTTTTCTTCAGTGTAAGCATCTAAGCCTATGCATAGAGAGGCCTACATAGAAGGTAGTGGTTAGGACCACTGGCACCTCGAACATATCCTCTGAGCATAGCACAAGTACTGAGAAAAGCATTCCTTACCAGGCCCATGCATGACATATCCTCCAAGCATGGAATTGCAAGAGACTACGTCCTGCGTGGGCATCCTCTTTAACAATCATAAAGCGTCCTTTTGGGACTTGCATTTGGCATACATGTCAATAGGCCACTGCCCACAAAGACATCATAATGAGACCCATTCATAGTAATCTGTTCATGAATCTCCTCATGTGCCACTATACTGGCAGATCCATTGAGGACTCCCACAAAAGTGACAGTGTCTGCCTGCAGAGACTTTCCTGCTACATTTGTTGGTACAATTTTAAGGCTTTCTGGCCTGTGCCACATTGTGCATGAACAAAAATCATGGTTTTCCAAGCAACCACATCATGTGCAGACATCCTGTTGAAAACTATTGCAAGCATCCTCCTACCTCCCATGATTGGGATATGTATTATGAGGCCACTGAACACAAAAACATCATGCTGCTGTGAATGATCTGGTCATGAATACAACTGCCATCCCCAAAAGCTACTTTAGCACAATCAAGTAAGGTCCCCCTACAGGTGATGTTGTCTTATTCCCTCCCTTCCTGTTGCATTTGAACAAGTAGTTCCAATGCCTTCTGCCATTTGTGTGTGAGCATCTTGTTGAACAATCTCCATGCATCATGTATGCTTCTGCATTTTGGAATACATGTCAACAAGGCTACTAACCAGAGATATCTGAAACTCTATGACTTTTGATGATGTGTTCACCTTATAGGTGTACCACTTGGGATGAAAAGGACCTAGTCCTTACTATAGTTTTTTTCCTCTTATATTTTGATCCCCATCAAAATTAATGAATAAAAAATGTCAAATATTTCATAAGTACCATATTTTGGATCACTAAAATTATAGATTCCATCACAATTATCCATAAATGTGTGTTTACATGGTGAAACAAAACTAAGTTAAAAATACAAAAAAAGGTGCATCACAAATTTTCAGGCTTCATGGGTTCATTCCAAATTTGTGTGAAATATGTTATTTCATGGGTTCGTATCGTTTACACACAAATATCACACATTATTTAAACATGGAAGTCATGTACACAACTTTTGTGTGTAAACAATACAAATAGACACACAACATTTGTGTTTCAACAATATAAACAAGCATATGACATTTGTGTTTAAACAATGCACTCAACATCGATCTTGCTTAAGGAGGGGAGTGTTGTGAGGCTAACAAGTATGCAGGAAGGTGCAAGCAAATTGACACCAAAGGATGAGGAAATAGGAAGAGTGAGTTTCTAGAACTCAGTAACCTGAAGGGTTCTATCAGGTACCTAATGACCACTGTGGCCACTGGAATGTCGGGGGGTAGGACTACTACATGTAAAAGGATTCTGCATCGCAATAAAGCTGTAATAATATGCAAAGATAAAATTATCAAGAAACCCTCATAAGGGAGAAATCATTCCCTGAAAAAGAAACCTTGTATGCACAGAGTCTCATGTTAGTTTCGTTTTTGTTACAAAGTGATGCAGTAGACTTCAAAGGCGCTGACTAATAAAACCAGTGTTCTAATCATAATAACATTCATGTTTCCTTCCTGTGCTCAGAAGACATCAATTTTGGAGCATGGTGGATGGTGGTGTGTTGATTATTCCTAGTTCCAAAATACACATGTGATTTGGCAATGATATCCTATTACAATCCAAGAATTCGGCATACTTACATGGGAACAAAGCACCTTGATGCAACAGTTTGATGGACATTGTTACCTCTCTTTGGTTTTTCTATTGGAAAAATTGTTAGTGGCTTTTTTCTCTGTAAATGACTCGTGAAGATGGTGGCTATGAGCAATGCTACAACACTGTCTGAATTAAGCTAACACCTTTGCACTGCCAATAGAAGAACCAATTGCCCTAAGATTTTCTCCCAACACGTGACCCCATTAAGTCCAAATGCAACAAGGATATGGCACATCCAGATTATAATTACACCAGCAGATTTTTGTTAAACTGCTAGTGTAACTTCACAAGAGCAGAAAGGACTTTGGAGAATCACATCATTGCAAGGGACAAAAATGTACTACCTGGAATGGTCAACCCCCCTACCCATTCTGTTGGGTAAGGTGACAGGTGAGCCAGATGATGAAGATTATGTCATATAATGAGGTCAAGAAAATGACATAATCTTCTGCCACCCCGGACCTTAATGTTGCTTAGAATCCACCTTGTGGATCAATGGTGTCAGTGAGCTTCCATGTGTGGAGAAA
>Ga0209611_10009067_pt1 | contig 15228 bp, 11 predicted proteins | sample S1TSphgellanicum_3_FD_187693 | JGI IMG/M metagenome (GOLD analysis project Ga0209611, IMG submission 187693) | Host-associated microbial communities from peat moss isolated from Minnesota, USA - S1T2_Fc - Sphagnum magellanicum MG (SPAdes) (version 2) | ecosystem: Host-associated > Plants > Peat... | reverse complement strand
TCGGTCAGAGATGTTGCAACGCGGTCAATGCCCGCTCGCCCTTCAGTGTCCATGAGCGCCGATACGTTGCTGCTTCTCGGCATACCTCGGGTTCTAAGCTCAGGCTCAACCGCGTCTTCGGCGACGTTGTTCGCGGTGTTGCCTTTCGGCCAGAAGGGGCTGTCAGCCCTCGATGAAGGTTTGCCATGATGGCTCAGCAATGCCCGGCTTGCGGATAGCCTTGGACGCTCCTTGGACGCCCGAACGATAATCTGAGCGTCGGGACTCGTCCCAGAAAGGTCACTCTCATGCAAATCCGTTGGATTTCCGCGCTCGTCGGCGCGGTCTGTTTCTCGTCGTCTCTTCTCGTTAGCATCTCGTCTCCGGCAAAGGCCGATCCGCCGGCGGTTATCGGCTACGATGAAAACTCCATCACGTTCGGTAACGGCGTCGCTGCGAACGGAAACTCGCACGTTCGATTGTATCCCGACGGCCGCGTCGAATTCCAATCGCACTTTCACGATTCGGGTGCGGCCGACTACTGGTACTCGATCACGTGGGCCGTGCGCGCGAGCGACGGGACGGTCTTCACGCTCCATCACCGCGCAAAAATCATCGGACACGTCTTCGGACGTGGACAGTCCGACCGCAACAGCAACTTCGATGAGACCGCGACGAACCCAGCGGTCGCGCAACACTGGGCGGCACTCACTCGCGCGAACACCGCGCGGATGTCGGCGCACACAGCAGCGACGTTCGGCGGCCTCGTCGACACGGCTGAAGAGGCGGTCAACGATGTGAAACAAGCGGTGACGGCCGCCGAGGGCGTGTACGAAACGGTGACGTCGGTCGTGGCGATTTTCGCATGAAACGCACGATCTCTTCGTCCCTCCTCGTTCTATTGCTGACCGCCTCCGCGCTTGCAGCAGCCCATCCAACTCCGGTACCCGGGGGCGCGAATCAAGCAGCCGGCGTGGCCGGAACGTTCGGACAGAAACTCTTCAACGGCGAAGTGCGCCTCGTCCCGAAAGAGCTCCGCGACGCGAACGCCGCAGACGGGTTGATGGCCCCATCCGGCCAGAAATGGGTCGTTTTCACGGCCGCGGCGAGCAATGGTACGGCGCGCGCCTTCGACATGCAGCAGTTCGTCGCGTCGATCGTGGATGCGGACGGCGATACGTATCAGGCCCAGCCCGATAAGGCGAAGCCCGTCGGCGGCGTCTACGGCGTTCCGCCGGGAGGGCAGTGGAAGGAGCAGATTTTGTACGAAGTACCGGCGAACTTCTCGCCGGTGAAAATCGTGTTGCTTCCGTACGATCGCAAGCATCAGGCCTTCCGCATCACGGTACGAGCTTCCGATTACAAGACCGCATCGTAGTCATCGCATCGCGTCTGCCGCCGCGATGCGGGCGCTCGCCTTACCCAAAAAGCGAGCTTAGCGATCGCAGCACTTTAAGCGGTGGATGACGGTGTTTGACTACGACACGCATGCCGCTGCCGCGGGGTACGGTTAGGGCTAGGTTGGCTGCAGCGGCCCCCCGAAAGTCGCGGCCATGTTCGTCCACCGCCTGAAGCTGCGTGCGCCTGAACTTTCATCGAAGTGGATCGATCGGCCCGCGCTCGAGGCCCGGGTTGAAGCCGCGAGCGTGGTCGCGATCGTCGCGGGTCCGGGCTACGGTAAGACGGTACTCGCCGCGCGCAGCTATCACGCGCATCGGTCGACGAAGCTTTGGTACGGCCTCGACCGCGCGGACGCCGACTTAGCCGTGTTCGCGGCGCATCTGCACGCGGCGGTTCGTTCGCTCGGCGACCCGGATCCAGCCAGAGACGCGGCCTGGCGCACCGGCAGCGCTCGCGAAGTCGGCCGCGCGTTCGCGGAACTGATCGCCGACCACGCGCCGCTGATCGTCTTCGACGACGTACACGCGCTCGAAGATAGCGTGTCGGCCACCGTGCTTGCCGAGTTCGTCGAACGTTCGCTACGTGCCGGCGCAAAATTCATCTTCACGGGACGCGCGCTGCCGCGCGAGCTTCACGCGACCGCGGCACGGCTCGGCCCGACCACGGTCGGCGCGAGCGACCTCGCGTTCGACGACCAGGAGGCGCGCCGCTTTTTTCCGGCGCTCGGTGCCGGGCCGTCCCCGGCTCGCGAAGGCTTGATTAAAAGGGCCGAAGGTTGGCCGGCCGGATTGATGCTCATCGCCAATGCGCCCGCGTCGCGAAGCGGCGCGGCGGCAACCCGAGGCGACGACGAGACGCGGACGATGCTCTTCGGTTATTTAGCCGCCGAAGCGCTCGCGAACCTCAGCGAACGCGAACGCGATTTTCTTCTGGATACGGCGATTCTCGACGAACTTCAGGTCCGAATCTGCGACGCGGTCAGCGGGTCGGACGACGCCGGCGAGTTGTTGACCTCGCTGACGCGGCGTGGGCTCTTCATCGTGCGGCGGGCCGAAGACGCCTTCACCGCGCACCAGCTCTTTCGGGATTTTCTGCGCGAGGAGCTGCTCCGCACGCGGTCGCGCGCGGACGTCGCCGACCTCCATCGGCGGGCCGCCGGGGCCTTGCGGGCCGAGGGCGATCGGGTCGCGGAGATCGCGCATCTGCTCGATGCCGGCGACGCGGAAGAGGCGGCGACCGTTCTCCAATCCGCCGCCTTCGGATTGCTCGCCAGCGGCCAACTCTCGCCCGTCGGCGCATTGCTGGCGCGCCTGCAGCCGGCGCGCATCGATCGGAGCGCGACCCTACTGGCCGCTCTTGGGCGCGTGGAACAGTTGCGTGGCGACTGGGACCGCGCGCTCGCGACGTTGCGGCGCGCGATCGACCTCGCGCGCGATCGCGGCGAGGTCGACACGCTGGCCGAAGCGGTCCGCGTCGCCTCGACGATCCTGGCGTCGCGCGGTGAGTTCGAAACGCTGCGCCGCCTGCTCGACGAAACGCTCGCGCTCGAGGGGCTGAGCGATGCCTCCCGTACCGCGCTCGCGATGACCTTGGGCGCGGTGCTGCTCGAGAACGGCGACTTCGGCGCCGCTTTGGAGACCTTCGATGCGATCATGCCGTCACTCGTCGCGCGGGGCGATCTCGGGTTGCAGGGGATGGTGCTCCATAACACCGGGTGCGCGCACGCCCGCCGCGGCGAACCCTTTGCCGCGATTTCGATGTACGACCGGGCGTTGCGCGTCAAGCGCAGCGCCGGGCAGCGCGTCTCGACGCTGCTGACGCTCGGAAACAAGATCTTCATGCTGCGGCTTACGGGCGACCTCGACGAAGCGGAACGGCTAACCCAGCTGATGCTGGAAGAGTCCTATGACATCGGCAACGCGGCGATGATCGCGAACGCGCACGAGAACCAAGGCGCGCTCTTGCTCTTGCGCGGCCGTCCCGTCGAAGCTTTAGCGGCATTCAACTTGGGACGCGTCGCAAGCGATCCCGCGGACGTCATGTTCTTGCCCGACATCATGCACGGTATCGCGCTGGCATCGATCGCGACGTCGGAGTTCGACGAGGCGGACCGGATCGCGCGCGACGTTGCCGCGACGCACGCCGCCGAACGGCGGCCGCAAGCGCGCGCCGCGGTCCTGGTCACGCGCGCCACGTGCGCGGCCATGAGCGGGGCGCCGGCCCGGGCTCTCGCGTTCCTGCGCGAGGCGCTGGCCTGTGTCGACGGCGGCGCGGACGCGCTGGCCGCGGCCGGCGTGCGCATCGACGCGGGCGAACTCTTACTGAAGGTGGCGGGGACGCTCGAGGGAACCGCTGCCGCCGAGGCGCGCGCGCTCGCCGAGCGGGTCGCGCGTGAAGCGTTCGCCCTGCTTCACGAGCGCGATTACCGCTTTTTGCTGCGCACCAAAGCGGCGGCGTGCCGAACGCTGCAGGCGCACGTGGCGCAGTCCGACGCTCCCGGTGCTGCGGCGATGGCGGAACCGATGCGCTTTGAAATGCTCGGCGGTTTCCGCGCCTTCGTGGCAGGCCGGCCACTCGCCGCCGACGTTTGGAAGCGGCGCCGTGCCCGGGACCTCACGGCGTATTTGATTTCGGCCCGCGGCCGGCCCGTGCCGCGCGCGCGGCTGATCGATACCTTCTGGCCCGACGCCGACGCGGATTCCGCGGCGGAAACGCTGCGGGTGACGATCAGCGCGATTCGTAAGGCGCTGGGCAACGTCGTCAAGTTCGAGGCCAACGCCTATCGCTTCGATCCGCCTGCGGGAACGACGCTCGACGTCGCGCAGTTTGAAGCGAGTCTCGAAAGCGCGCGTGACGCGCAGAGCGCCGGAAATGGCGAGGCGGCACGCGCGGCCTACGTGGCGGCGATGGAACTGTACGGCGGCGAATTTCTCGACGGCCTCGATGAGGGCGATTGGCAATGGCGGGAGCGCGAACGCCTGCGGGCCGGAGCGGTCGAGGCGCTGCGCTGGCTCGCGCAGGACCGCGCCGCGGACCGCGCGTTGCGGCGGCTGGCGCTCGATCGATTGCTCGAGATCGCCCCATACGATATCGAGGCCGTCCGCGCCCGGCTCGAGGCGCTCGTCGAGGAGGGCCGGCCGGGCGATGCGGAACGCGAGTACGCGGCCTGGCGCCGTCGCTATCGCGGCGTGGTCGGGGCCGACCCGCCGGTGGTCTGGAGCGCGTCGGCGTGAGTCGAGGGGCGCCTGGGAAAAAGCCGTGACGCGGCTGCCTCGCGCGCGAGTTGTTCGCGGTTTGTCACACCCCGCGGGCTAACCTGAGGCATCCCCCACGTCTCATCGACAAGGAGCCACGATGAAGCCACTCCTCTGCGCGCTCGGTGCCGTCACGCTGAGTGCGGCAACGATCGCATCGGCGCAAGCCGCGGTCGCCACCGTCGGCACGTTAGCCGGCGTTTCCGGCGGCCGCGAAACGACGCTCACGCAAGCCTTCCCGTTTCCCGCGCGCGCGGTGGATCTCGGCCCAGTCGCCGGCGAGCAGCCGCTGCGACTCGTCGTCGGCCTGCGCGTTCGCGACCGGCGCGCGATCGATACGCTGTTACGGCGGCAGCACACGCCCGGAGATCCGCTCTTCGGGCGGTTTCTGACCCCGGCGCAAACGAACGCGCTCTTTAATCCGACCGGTGCGACGGTCCAAGCCGTGGCCGCTTTTCTGGCTGCCGGCGGTGTGCGCAACCTGCACGTGACCCCCGATAACTTGCTGATCACGGGCGATGCGACGGTCGCGGTCGCGCGGCGCACGTTCGCGACGGATTTCCGGGCGTTCGCATACTCCGGGCGGCGCGGGTTTGCGAACGTGCGGCCAGCGACGGTGCCGCTCGCGTTGCGCGGCGCGGTCGCCTCGATCGGCGGCCTCAACGACTTCGCGATGAAAGCGGACGTTCGTTATCCGGCCCCGCAGCGACGGTTGTCGCCGGCCGTACTCGCCGCGCTGGCCCGGTCGCGTAAGCCGAACGCCGCGGCAACCGCGACGCCGCATGCGGTCCCGACGCCGGTGCCGTGCAACGGCATCGTCACGAACGGGGACTGTCTGCTCGATGCCTATAACGCGCAGGCGTTCCGGACCGCATACGACGTCCCGCTCAGCCCGTCAGGGCCAGGCACCTGGGGATACTCGGGCAAGAGTACGGCGATCGCGATCTTCACAGAGGGCAGCATGGCCACCGTGCTGACCGATTTGAAGCTGTACGAAAAAGCCAATAACCTTCCGGCCGTCAACCCGAACGTCGTGTACGCCGGGATCCCGTCGCCGGATACCTCGGGTCAGGACGAATTCGATCTGGACACGCAGACGAGCACGGGCATGGCTCAGACCGTCAAGAAGCTGTACCTGTACGTCGCGACGTCGCTGACGGATTCGGACACGACCGTGGCGTTCGACCGCTTCAAGACGGACGACCTCGCCAAGGCCGGCAGCGCGTCGTTCGGAAGCTGCGAAATCTTCCCGGCGACCGATGGAACGCTCACCACGGACGACGAGATCTTCGCCGAAGCGGCCGTGCAAGGACAGACCGTTTTCTCGTCGTCCGGCGACAACGGCACGACGTGTCCGATCGTCGCGTCGACGGGCGTGCCGGGAACCGGCCTGCCCATGGAATCCTATCCGGGCGTTTCGCCCTACGTGATCAGCGTGGGCGGGACGTCGCTGATCACCTCGTCCACGAACGGTTCGTACTCGGCCGAAATCGCCTGGGACGGCAGCGGCGGCGGCACGAGCATCGAAGATTCCTCACCTTTTTGGCAGCAGGGCGTCGTGCCGGCCGTCAACAACGCGCCCTCCGGCGTGCCCGGAGTGGTGACGATGAAGGCGGTTCCCGACGTGGCCATGGACGCGGACCCGAACCTCTCGCCCGCGGAGATCTACGTGAGCGGAGCGGTCACGGAGGTCGGCGGCACGAGCCTCGCGTCACCGTTGTCGCTGGGCGTCTGGGCCGTCCTCGAGACGTACCACGATAACTCGCTGGGCTTCGCCGGTCCGCTGTTGTATCAAGAGTACAAGAAGTTCACGACGCTCAACTCGTCGACGGGAATCTACGCGCCCCCCGTTCCGCCGATCGGCGCACTTACCCAGCCGATCGGCGGCTTCCACGACATCTTCGCCGGCTCGAACGGGTTGCCGGCTCTGCCCGGTTACGACTACACCACCGGCCTCGGATCGTTCGACGTCAAGCTGCAGACCAAAGACCTGCCGACTACCTACCCCTACTAACGACCGCCGCGCCTGTAGATGAGCGGCCCGGTGACGGGCGCCGGGCCGCTCACGTCTTTGCCTCCGGTGAACCGGCCGTATCGCCGGTTTTATTGAAAGCATCCAAACCGTGATCGACCCTGTGCGCTCGATGATTTAAGGAGGCGCCACGATGTTTCGTGTGAGCCAGCAAGAAGACGTAATCGTTATCGATGTCAGGGACGACGTCGACATTGTGTCCGGTCCGCTGTTGGAGGCCGCTATCACGATCGCGGACCAGCAGCCGTTATCGCATCTGATCGTCAACATGGAAGACGGTAAATACTGTGATTCGACGGGCGTCGCAATCCTGCTTCGCGCTCGGAAAAGGCTCCGGGATCGTTTGCTGCTCGTCATGAAGCCAGGAAGCATTTGCCACCGTATAACCGAGATCGCGGGGCTGGCCGGCATCTTCCAAACCTCGTCAGATCTGCTCTCAGCACTGAGCCGCGCCCGCGCGATGGCGTCACAAGCTCGCTCGTCCCTTGAGATAGTCGATGCCGCGCCCGTCGATCGGCGCGTGCCGGCGACGATCCACCTTAGGGCGTGAGCTCGAAGATCGTGCCTTGCCCGGCGCCCGCGCCGATACCGCCCTCCTGAGTCGTACCGAGTAGCTTGCCCTTGTAATAGGTGAGCTGCGGCAGGGGTAAGACTCCCCTTGGCAGGTACGCGAACTTGTAGATCACGCCGCCCCAACGCCAGCCCGTCGCAGCCCTCACGATGGAATAGATCGTGCCGCACCCGACCGAACAGGTGTCGTTGAAAACCCCGCCCCAAAAGGCCACGCCGTAGATCGTGCTCGCGCCGTCCCAGGTCAGGTAACCGAGTGGAAGTGCGCCGTCGGGTCCGCTGAAGTCGTGCAGGCTCGTGAGTTGCCAGGGCGTCTTTTTGTCGGAGGGTTCCGTAGCCACCGCGATGGTGCCGCATCCGCCGTTGCCGAGCTGTGGGCAGCCCCTCGTATTCGCGCCACCGCCTTCTGTGGTGAAGAATACTTCGTTCGTGGACGACGCGGGCGTGGCGCCGGCGACATTCTGTTTCGCACTTGATGTGACCCCGGGTAGCGGAATGCCGGCCGGATACGCAGGGCCGCCGGGGTTGCACGAACCGGCCCAGATAGAGATCTCCGGAAAACTCGGATACTCCCATAGTAAAGCATCAGAATAACCTAACTGTCCGCTCCCCTCGCAGGACGTCGCTTCGGGCGCGGGCTCGGAAGGCTGCCGCGACGCGTCAGTCACCCCCCCGCCGCCCAGATACGTCGAGACGAACGCGTTCCCGCTCGCGTCGAGCGCCGGCGCGGCGAAGGGCATTGCGCCATCGGTTCCGCCTTTGAACGCGTGCAGGATTTTCTCGCTCCATTTTCCGTTGGTCTTGGTCAGCGCGTACAAGGTACCGCAGCCCGTCGGGCGGCCGTTATCCGATCCGCACGCGAACGAACTACCGCCGTCACTGGTCGTGCCGAACACCGTGCCGTTGGGTGCAATGGTGAGACCCTCCGGAACCGAGCCGTCGTCTCCGGCGGCGCTCGCAGCCCGAAAGCGATGGAGTAAGGTCAGGCCCCACACCGTCTTTCCTTTCGGCGGCGGCGTCAATTCGAGCACGTACATGCCGGAGTTGAAATTGCCGAAGATGCCGTAGAGCGCAGTTGACGAACCAGCCAATCCGTCCAGCGCGGTAACGCCGCTATTGAGGATAGGCGTCTCGAGCCACGTGCCTTTGGAATTCTGCTTCAGCTCGTAAACGGTCGACTGCGTCGCGCCGTACAACGCTCCCCCCGGGCCGGCAACAACCCCGGTTTGGGGGTTGTAACCGTCCCTTCCGCCTGTGAAGGCGTGAATCGTCGTGAGAGAGGCTGCTTCCGCCGGGCACGCGGCGCTTACGCTCCAGCCCAGCGCCGCGCAGAATACCGCGAAGAGTTCGCGTGGGAACTTCAAATGGCACGTCCTTCAGAAGACCGGTAACCGAATGTTAGCACCCCTAGCGTCTCAAAAGCGTCTCAAAGCTCATTTCGTGCGCTAAGCCCATTGGTCTGAGGGCCAAACTCAAATCCGATGGCGCGCCCGTCGCCACGCCCTCGGCGACGAGCCAAGAGAGGCAGTCGTAGACGCTCCGGAGTCTGGATTCATTTGCGCGACCGCTCGTAGCCGCCAAAGCAAGATCGCGAAGGGAGGATGCGGGTGCGTGCGTCGCCAGGCGACGCACGCACCCCACCCGGGTCGTTCCGGCGGAGAGACGCCGGAGTCAGGCGGGGATTGGCTCGAGTTGCGCGCGGCCCCAGGCGCGATGGCGTCCGATGGCTTCGATGAAGCCGGCCGCGATTGCCTCCGCGTCGCCGACGACGACGCCTTCGTCCGCGCCGTCGCTTTGCGGGATCCCGGCTTCGCGCAACACCAGCGCGCCGTCATCGGAGGACGCGATGGCCTTGGCGTGCGCGAACGCCTCGGCCACGAAGTTGCGCGCGTCGCTCGAGGCCGCCAGCGTGGTCGCCGCGTCAGCTCCGCCCGGGAGGTAGACAGCATCGAACACGACCGCGGGCATCGTGACGAAGCGGTGGTCGACGGGGATCGTGCCGCCGTCGCCCGCAACCTCGCCAAGTTTTGCCGAGACCACGAGCGCGTGCGCACCGGCATCCTGCAAGGCGGCCGCGATCGTCTCCACGTCGTCGGCGGACGATCCGTCGGCTACGAGGATCGCAACGTTACGTCCCGTGACGTCGCCGATGACGCCGGTCTCCACGTTGAGCTGGCTGAGGAGCGGCGATGCGAGCGGCGCGGCGCCGTTGGAAGCGCCGTTCGACTTGCCGCGGGGCGCCTTGGCTTTCCCGTTCGCCGTCGATGACGGTTCCGCCAAGCCGAGGTTGGCGGCAACGGCCCGTGCGAGGCCGCCGTCGATCTGCGTCAGCATCGCGCTCACGACGCGCTCGCGAATCTCCGTCCGGTTTACCTTGGCCAGCTCAAACGAGAAGGCATCGATGATGTGCTGTTTCTCGACGGCCGACATGCTGTTCCAAAACATCGTCGCTTGCGAGAAATGATCGTCGAAGGACGCCGAGCGTACGCGCCGCATGACACCGTCGACGCGCGCGGGATAGGTCGCGAACGCGCCATCCTCAACCGTCCGGGGCGCGGGCAGGTTGTCATCGAGCGAGTTGGGCGAATACGATGCGTTGCCGACGTCGATCGTCATGCGGTGGAAGCCGTCGCGCTGGCCGTTACTGAACGGGCAGATCGGCCGGTTGATCGGGATCTCATGGAAATTCGGCCCGCCGAGGCGTGAGAGCTGGGTATCGAGATACGAGAAGTTCCGCCCCTGAAGCAGCGGGTCGTTCGTGAACCCGATGCCGGGCACCAAATGCGACGTACAGAATGCGACTTGTTCGGTCTCGGCAAAATAGCTGTCGGGGTTGCGATCGAGGACCATCTTTCCGATGCGCTGGACCGGAACCAGTTCTTCGGGGATCAGCTTCGTCGGATCGAGGATATCGAATCCGAACGCGTCGGCCTCTTTGTCGCCGAAGAGCTGAAGTCCGAGCTCCCATTCGGGGAATTGCCCGGCTTCGATGCGCTCGAAGAGATCGCGGCGATGGAAATCGGGATCCTTGCCGGCGATTTTCTGCGCTTCGTCCCACACGAGCGAGTGCACGCCCAGTTTCGGCTTCCAGTGGAATTTCACGTAGCGGGCTTCGCCGCGCGCGTTGATCAGGCGGAACGTATGAACGCCGAAGCCTTCCATCGTCGCGTACGAGCGCGGAATCGCACGGTCGGACATCAGCCACATCACCATATGGCTTGATTCGAGCGTCAGCGACACGAAATCCCAGAGTGAATCGTGCGCCGATGACGCCTGTGGAATCTCGTTGTGCGGCTCCGGCTTCACGGCATGGACGAAATCCGGAAACTTGATGGCGTCCTGGATGAAGAAGACGGGCATGTTGTTGCCGACGAGGTCGAAGTTGCCGGCCGGCGTGTAGAACTTCACGGAGAAGCCGCGCACGTCGCGCGCGGTATCGGCCGACCCACGCGAGCCGCCGACCGTCGAGAAGCGCGCGAACACGGGGGTTTTCACCGCCGGATCTTGCAGGAACTCCGCGCGCGTGATGTCCGCCATCGATTCGTAGACTTGAAAGTAGCCGTGGGCTGCCGCGCCGCGCGCGTGCACGACGCGCTCGGGGATGCGCTCGTGATCGAAGTGCGTGATCTTTTCGCGCAGGATGAAATCTTCGAGCAGCGTGGGGCCGCGTTCGCCGGCACGGAGCGAGTTCTCGTTGTCGGCGATCGGCACGCCTTGATTGGTCGTGAGCGCGTTGTCCCCCGGGGCAGCACGGAATGGCGCCAGCGCTTCGATCTTCGCAGTCGGCGCGTTGGCTGTGGTCGGGGCGGCTTTCCGTCGATTCTTTTTCGTGGCGCGTGGCGGAGTCGCGCGCTTCTGTGGAGCTTTAGCCATATGGTCTCGTTTCCATCACGTCGTAACAACCCGCACACGGGACGGGCCTCAAGTCGCCGTACCCGCCCCGCGTGGTTGAGGTAAAGAGCTTGCTTGGCGAGGGGCGAAGCACCGTGTGCTCGGGTCGGCCGGCCGAACGGCCGGATGAATTCGGTCGGGCCGCATTCTCTCGCGTTGCTCAGCGCTCGGATCCGCCTCACGCGGCGGACGCTTCATGTGACTTTGCAACTCGACCCTGAAGTGCGTGAAGGCGCGGCGAAAAATGGGGTAAGAGCGAACTCATGTTGAGCTGATGAGCGGATGCCGCGACTAATCGGGACAGAGTTGGCTTCAGTAAAGGTGATTCTTTACGAGTAACAACCGGCTCCGGTGCGGCAATCTAATCGCGCACACGATGTCGATCGTTCGATCCTCGTGAGCGCCACGCAGCCAATTCGAACAGGACAAATGTTAGAGAGACGGAGTTTTACGCGTGAGCGAACGGAACGAAAAGACTGGGAACGGCTTGTCTCGCCTGCAGGTGATCGGAGCGCTCGGATCTGGTTTAGCCGCGGCAACGGTGTCGCCCGCATCTGGAAAGGAGATCGCATTGCAAGACAAGGGAAGGACGTACGCGAGCACGGCGCAACCGGTACAGAATCCGACGACGAAGTATCCGGGGCCGCCGTACACGTTCGTCAAGCAGCCGTGGCCGGGGTTGGCGAGTAAGATGGTGCCCCCGCCGGACCATGGCGAGAAGAGCTATAAGGGCTCTGGCCGTCTGCTCGGGCGCAAGGCGCTGATCACGGGCGGTGATTCAGGCATGGGACGTGCCGCGGCCATCGCATACGCACGCGAGGGCGCGGACGTCGCCATCAACTACTATCCGACCGAGGAGCCGGACGCGAAGGAAGTGGTCGCACTTATTCGGGCTGCTGGACAGAAGGCGGTTGCGATTCCCGGCGACCTGCGCGATGCGAATTTCTGCCGGCAGTTGGTGATGAAGGCGATCGAGGGTTTGGGTGGACTCGACATTTTGGTGAGCAACGCGGGACGCCAGCAAACGTTTCCGCAGATCACCGACGTCCCCGACGAGGAGTTCGACTGGATCATCAAGACGAACATCTACGCGCCCTTCTACATCATCAAGGCGGCGATCCCACATCTTCAGCCCGGATCGGCGATCATCGCGACGACTTCTGAGCAGGCCTACGATCCGTCCCCCGATCTCTACGCGTATGCGCAGACGAAGGCGGCGACGATGAATTTTGTGAAATCCTTGGCAAAGGGCCTGGGTCCGAAGGGAATTCGTGTGAACGGTGTAGCTCCGGGCCCGATCTACACGCCGCTACAGATCTCGGGCGGTGCGACGAAGGAGAAGTTCGAGAGTTTCGGCGGGACCTATCCGCTTGGTCGCGCGGGGCAGCCGGCGGAATTAGCGTCGATCTACGTGCAGTTGGCGGCGGAAGATGAAACGTACACGACAGGGAACATCTATGGAGCGGGCGGCGGGATGGGACAGCCGTAACGTTGGAGAGCCCCGACCGTGCGCCTCGATCGACTTGCGGTAATCGAAGAGTATTTCCGGCCTTCGCGAAACAGTCGCAAAGGGAGACATCGTGGACTTCAAGCTCGAGGTCGTGGTGATACCGGTCTCGGACGTTGACAAAGCCGTCGGGTTCCATCACGCCGGTACGGCCGGGCGCGTTCCCGGTCCGGCTCCGGACCACAAGAGTTACGGTTCCTGGGTCTCGTTTGCCGATCCGGACGGCAACCGTTGGTTCGTCCAGGAGGTCACCACCCGGCTTCCGGGCCGGGTGACGGCGGCGCCGGCCGCCTACGAATCCGCCGCCGACCTGGCTGCGGCGTTGCGCCGCGCGGCGGCCGCGCACGGCAAGCACGAGGAAGAGATCGGTCATGCCGACCCTGATTGGCCGGACTGGTACGCTCAGTACATGGTGGACACCGCCACCGAGCCCATCGGTTGAGCGATTTAGAGACTCGAGCTAGCTGAAGGGCCGCGCGAAGAAAATCAAGACCGGGAGGATCCAGTTCACGACGTGGCTTGTCCAGCAGTACACGCAGGGCATCCGGGTGACGAAGAGCAGGCTGTAGGCCAGGTAGGCGGAGAAGGCGGCGGCGCCAAGCGAGGCGAGCAAGCCGGCCCACCAAGCCGGCGGCCACGAAAATAGGAGCGTGGCGAGGGCCAAGCAGCCGTAGTAGGCCATCCCGACGGCTGCATTGGGCGTGCCCCCGAGGGCCCTGGCCCGGGCCGTCTGGACGACACTTGGCCCGTCGAGCTCCCCGCGCTCGGCCCGGCGGGTCTTGCGGAGCATGAACGCAGAGGCATAAAGGCCCACGCCGCAAAGCACTAGGACCGTGAACCGAACGATCATCGCTCGTTGAAGTCCTTTTGGCGGCGGGCCGAAGCGGTCGCTGTCTTTCTCGCGTCGTTCCTGCTGGCGTATTTCGTCATCTGGCATAAGACGCGCGTCGAAGGCGTGTTGTCCACCATCGGTCCGCTGGCTTATCCGCTGGCGATCGTGATCTTCGCGATCGTGGCTTCGGCGCCGTTTTCGGTTACCGATGCCCTGGCGATCATGAACGGCGCGATCTTCGGACCCTTGTGGGGTTCGGTCGTCAACGCGATCGGCCTGGTCTTAGCGGCCCTTGCCGGCTACGCGGTCGCCCGGCGTACGTCGCACTTGCTGGAGCTCGAGAAGAACATCGAGAAGCTGCCGTCCTGGGTGCGGCGCTTCAAAATCGGTTCGCCGGCCTTCCTCTTGACCTTACGGATCATCCCGGGTCTGGGCGGAACGCTGGCGACCCAAATCGCGGCGGCCAAACGGATCCCCATTTTCGTTCACGTCTGGACGATGTGCGCGATCGCGATTCCGATCTGCACGGTCTTGGCGATCTTCGGCGATACGGCGTCCGCCGCGGTTCACGCGTACTATGAAGCCCATCTGCCCCACGTTCACATGCCGCACGTGAGCTTACCGCACGTCCATATGCGGCAGCGCCTCAACGAGTTCTTCCATCCTACGCCGCACCCGCCGCCCGAACCGGAGCGAACGTGAACGTCGTCCTCATCGAAGATACCGAAGGCCTGGCCGCGCTCTGCGCGCGGGTCGACGCCGCCGAACGCGTCGCGCTCGACACCGAGTTCCACAACGAAAAATCCTACGCGGCGCGGCTGATGGTCGTTCAGCTCGTCGTCGGCGACGAGGTCGCCATCGTCGATCCGCTGCGCGTACGGGATCTCCATCCGCTGGCCGACGCGATGGCGAACAAGACCGTCGTCGGGCACGCCCTGCAGAGCGATCTCAAGATATTTGTCGACCGCTTCGACCGCCTGCCGGCGGTCGCATTCGACACGCAGCTAGCGGCCGCGTTCTGCGGCTTCGGCATGTCGATCTCACTGGCCGACCTCGTGCAAGACATCGTCGGCATCCGGTTGCGCAAATCGCAGACCGTTAGCGACTGGAGCATCCGGCCGCTCTCGCCGCAGCAGATCGACTATCTCGTCGACGACGTGCGTCACCTCTTCCCGCTGCAGGACGAACTGGTCGCGCGGCTCGAGCGCAGCGGCCGGCTCGCCTGGTTCGAGGACGACGCGCAGCATCTCGTGGACATCTCCCGTTACCGGCCCGACGCCGAACGGCTCTATCTGCGCGTCCCCGGCGCCATGCGCATGAACCGCCGGGAACTCGGCATTTTGCGCGAGGTCGCGCAATTGCGGGACACGCTCGCGCGCGAGCGCGACGTTCCGCTCAAGTACATCATCCCCGACGACGTCATGGCCGGCATCGTATCGCTGCGCCCGGCCAGCCGCGACGACCTCGCGCAACTGCGACGTCTGGATGCCGGCGCCCGCAAAGCCTACGGCGACCGCATCGTCGCCGCGGTCGCGGCGGGCATCGCCGTCGCCGACGCGGATTTGCCGAAAAAGCCCGCGCGGCCGGCCGGCTCGGATCGTGAAGCGATCGTCTCTTGCCTCGCCGTGCTCGCAAGCGGGATCGCGGCGGATAACGGGCTACCCTCCGGGCTGCTCGTCACCCGTGCCGCGCTCGAGCGAGTCGCGCGCGAACTGCCAAGAACTCCGCAGGAGGTGGCGCGTGCGCTCGACGCGAGCGCCTG
>Ga0209611_10009064_pt1 | contig 15233 bp, 19 predicted proteins | sample S1TSphgellanicum_3_FD_187693 | JGI IMG/M metagenome (GOLD analysis project Ga0209611, IMG submission 187693) | Host-associated microbial communities from peat moss isolated from Minnesota, USA - S1T2_Fc - Sphagnum magellanicum MG (SPAdes) (version 2) | ecosystem: Host-associated > Plants > Peat... | reverse complement strand
GCAAACCTCACAAACAAAAACTCCAGCGATGTTCAACTAGAACATGCCCATGCCATTCTGAAAGTTGTCTCCGACCTAATGGCTGAAAACGTGCTGCGGCTTTCTTCAACGGCAAGAAGAAGAACATAACACAATCTAAGCTCCTGCATCCACGGTTTTTGCAAAATGGAGCAAAATGCTGCTGCTGATGCTCGTGCTTGCCAATAGCTTGTGTGAATGATGGCACATGCTTGAAACTCCTTGGAGCTTGTTGCACAAAATTGTTGCAACCCAGTTGAAATCCTCCTTGCAGCAACTCACAGAGCATGAGAACCCCGAGGACTAAAATCAGAACAAAGAAAGATGACAACAACAACAACAACAACCAAAAACTCCAGATTCCTCTTCTACACTTTAGAAACGAGAATTCATATGTAATATGTAATCACACACACTTGCTCCCCAACTTCCTCCCTCTTATGCAATGCTCCCCCAGGTATCGCAAAGACATAATAACAGCAGCAGAAGCAACCGCGACAAAGAGGGACTGGCAACTGCAGAATTCTTCCCCCACTGCAGAATTCTTCCCCCATCGCGACAATCGACTAAGAAAACAAAACCCATCAAAAAAAAAAAACAAAGGTCCGGGCAGTGCTTGGAAAATTCTTCCAGGCACTACCCGGACAGACAGACAGATAGACACCACTGTTGCTTTAATATATAAGATTGACTTAAAACCTCCTTTTTGGGGCTACTAACTAACATTGCCTTTTTATGTTAAAATTTAGGATTTTGTTAAATTTGGTGACAACTAACACAAAATTATCAACAACTTTACATCAACTTATCATTTTGTGTCACCTAGGATTACACAAAGGATTGAATGTTAGATAGCATTAACCTCCTTTTTGGAACTACTAGCTAACATTGTCTTTTTATGTTAAAATCTAGGATTTTGTTAAATTTGGTGACAACTAACACAAAATTATCAACACCTTAACATCAACTTACCATTTTGTGTCACCTAGGATTACACAAAGGATTCAATGTTAGATAGCATTTCTAGTGTGAATCTTACAACATTCTTGCTCCTTTAAACATTGAGTTACCATTAGTTAACGTCAACTAAATGTAGCTTAAAGGTAGCCTTTGTTGTGATGGGGCCATATGCTTAATGTGGTCATGCACATTAACCTAAGCTAGGTCTAGTAGTGGTGTGTTTGGGCCACCATGCGGTAGCTTCAACATCTCCACTATTCCCATCTTCAACATTCCCTTGTCAATCACCACATTTATTTATACCAAAGTGAGACGGGTATTAAGAATTGCACCAAACCTTCATTGAGTATCAATTTGGGTATCAAAGTGGATAACCAGGGTTATCAAAAAAACAAAAAAAACATTAATATTATATATAATCATGATTCTCAAATTGATTTGAACTTTGTGAGTTCTTTCATGAAACTTGGCAATTCTTTAATTTTTTTTGAAATACCCAAAATTGAGAATTCCTTGAATTAGTTTTTTTTTCAAATACCAAGACCCAATGATCTTCAATTCTCAATAAATTCAAATATTCAGAACTGATGGTTCTTTGATTCTGAATTTTTTCAAATGCCTAGCATCAACGGGTATTACAAAACTCAAATACCCGCCCACACCGATTTAGACTCTGCACCTTGGACCTTGGGAAAGGGCAAAGCTTTGTCAAAAAAGAAAAACACCTTGTGGAGATGTACCCCACAACTAATAAAATAGAACCAACAACAATAGGAACCCACCAATGTTGGGCACTAATAAAAAATGGAAACTCATAACCAATTATTGTCTGTATATAATACTAATGTAGCATGTGCGGTTGGCCCAAGTGTGAACACATTCTTTATTTTTCACATTTTCAGAATTGAAAATTTCTGAATTCGGCAATGTGCAAAAATTAAAGGCTCAACTGATTATTATTTTTTCCTTCCAAACCCAATTTTGGCAATTCATTTGAATGTCCAGCACAAAATCCATTCAAAAAATCAATATGTTCCACACCTTTGCTCTGAAAATTGTGGAATAAACTCTATTAAATCTGACTTGCCAAGGGCTTTTCAACAACACGAAGAACAACCCCAAATTCCAATACAGTTTTCAGTATTGATTTTATTTAATTTTCATTGAAGAAAATGATTCAATAATCAATAGCTTCCACACCATAGCTCCAAAGAGTCTCAAACTAAGTGAATGTACCTCTTACTCATCAAGAGCTTTCCAACGGTATATACCAGGAGCATGGCATGAAGCACCATGATCATTTTGGGGAGGGTCTCAGCTCAACAAAACAAAACAAGGGGTGTGTCACACTGTCACCTTGCCATTTTACATTAAAAAGTATTATCTTAAGGCAAAAGAAGAATGATGGAAACTCAAATATTTCACCATGCAAAAAAATAAAAATAAATCTTCAAAAAAAAATCCTCTAAAAAGAAAGAAACCAAAATCCTTCAAGATATTATTATTATAACTCTATAATAACTAAATCTCAAGTTTCAACACAAGCCAAAATATCATTTAAAAAAAATCCTCAGATAAAAAAAAAAAGACCTAGTAGGGGCCTATAAAAATCCCTTAAGCTACTATACTCTATATAGAGTATAGTAGCTTAAGGGATTTTTATAGGCCCCTACAATATCCTTAAGGGCCTTGGTAGTGTTTAAGGCCAACCAACTACCTTGCTTCATAGATAGATAAAAGATCTGAAAAAGAATTTTGGGTATATATATAACCATGGTTCTCTCAAAAAAGGGTCTACGAACCGGTCAAATAACCGTCTATAAAAACTGCCCGGGCAGGCCCTTCCTTTGCTTGGTTATTTTTGCAGAAACTCTTTCGGGCTTTTTGGAAAAAAAGCTACCTAAAGCAGACTTGCCCAAAACTTTTGGGTTCCGAAGAAGACCGGGTTCTGAAAGTCTTCAGAAAGAAGGAACCGGAGGTTCTTTGATGAATCTCAATTTTTTTTTGAAGAAAGGAACCGGTGGTTCTTTGATGATTTTCAAAAGGTTTGAAGAAAGGAACTGGAGGAGGTTCTTTGATGAATTTCAAAGTGTTTGGAGAAAGGAACCGGTGGTTCTTTGATGATTTTCAAAATGTTTGAAGAAAGGAACCGGTGGTTCTTTGATTGTTTTCAAAGTGTTTGGAGAAAGGAACCGGAGGAGGTTCTTTGATTGTTTTCAAAGTGTTTGGAGAAAGGAACCGGTGGTTCTTTGACGATTTTCAAAATGTTTGGAGAAAGGAACCGGAAAAGGTTCTTTGATCGTTTTCAAAGTGTTTGGAGAAAGGAACCGGAGGTTCTTGATAAAATCAGATAACCGACCAACACGTGGTAAAGTAGGTACCCACGACCTGAAATGGCCCAACTGCAAACAGACAGGCGTGAAATTCCCTGCGGAGAACGACGACCGACCGACCGACCGAACGACCGACCGAACGAAAACAGGGAAGAAGGGATGGGACGCTGTTACCACCTACCTAACCACATACCTACCTACCAAACATACTCCTACCTACCTACCTACCTACCAAACGGTTTCACACTAAGGACGGTGAGGGAGGGCGATGGTGTGTGGCGGTCCCCCTTTGGAAGGAGGGAGTTTCCCTTGTCAGAGAACAGAAACAACCAAGGCTTGGTGGGAAGCGAGGGCGAGAGATGGAACATGGTGGTGGTGGTGGTGGTGCTGCTGCTGCTAATGCCGGAAGCGATAGTAAAAAACCCACAAGAAGAGAGAAAAGCAGAGAAAATCCACAGCTCTCCAATTTGGACTGATTAGGGTGGTGGTGGTGGTGGTGGTGGTACTTACGCAACGCTGAGATTGATGGAGGAGTGGAAGAAGGCAAGTATTATCACGTATGAGCTGCTGCTGCTGCTGCTGCAATTTACGACTTGGAACCGGTATTGGGTTTGGGATCCACTATTGATTCATTCTCCTGGGCTTGCCCCCCTCCCTCCCCTCCCCCTTCTGTTTTTGTCGAAATTTGCGAGGTTTAGAGTGTTTGAGTTTGATGGGTTAGGGGATGAGATGGAAATCAGAGGTGATGATCCTTCTGCTGCTGTTTTCCAAGGAGTTTTCGGCCGTTACAGCAGCTTTGCAGCTGAATTCAGAAGCGACAGGTATAGGGGCTTACAAAATGCGTAGGGAAACCAGTGACTCGTTCTAGTAGAGTTGTGGGTTGCCATCCTAAACTTGTCATCTTGCTGAATTTTGGCGTAGTAAAAGACTGGGATTGGGTGTTTCTTTGTAGATTAAGTAGTACTTGTGCCCACAAATTTTGTTGCTGGTTTGTTGACTGACTGCCCTCGGTGGGTGTTGTTGTGTGCAGTTGCGTTGCTCAAGGAGATATGAGGAGCAGATGTGCTGCTGTTTCCATGGAAAGCTTGTGACACAGGATGGATGTTGCCTCTAGTTTTGATGTAGAGATGTGTCAGAATCTGAGTAGCTGCACCTGGTTATTTTTCCAGATGGAAGGTTGACTCATGTTGTTCCAATCATCAGCTTTCAGGAAAGCTGCAACATGGTCAATTGTTCTGGATTCTGGGCATGTCACAGGATGCAAAGCAATCATGTGTCCCCATCCACTCTTGTGCAAGAGACAGGTAGCATAGATTTCATGCAGGTACAGGAAGGTTCATCCTCTATGAATGAAGTCAACCCAGATCAAAGGTTGCCAGTGACACAAAGTGGAAGACAGCCTTCAAAGAAAAGTTTGAGGGTGTCTATTTGGTTGAAGCTCACTCTCTTCATTGGCACTCTGGTAGGGTACTACTCCTCTTCTTCTATTGTGTTCTGCACTGGCAATTGTGGTCACATTTGCAAATTTCAAAAATGCTTGCACTTCAGGCAAACATGAATGCAAGCTATTTTGTTGGTTTTGTAGCATGGAAGGAGAGCCCAGTTGTTTGGCTGGATTGAGCTGGACTCTCAAGTGGCAAACTCAAGAGATTCTTTTTTAGCTTTTGCTTGTGGGCATTTGTTGCATTTGTTGCATTTTTATTCAGGGTTTGGAGTATCACTGTCCCTGATTATCATGTCTTGCTGGAAGGTCCTTTGTTGCGATACTTTCTACAAGTGGGAATTGAGATATGTATTGCAGTTAGAAAAGAATTGCTGCTTCTTAGCTAGTTCAACTGGTGATGGAAGGCATGTGAAGAGATCCACAGTTGCTAATTATATCCTGCTGCTGTTGCTGGATGACACAAAGTCTTAACAGTATGTTTCATCTGATCTGTTTTCAAAAGAATATAATGTGGCACTGGTCTTCTTACCTTGAAGTTTCTGGTCCAAGTGCAGGTGGTTGTTGCGGGAGGTGTACTATCTCTGGTTTTATGGTTCAACTCACGCACTCAGCTTGTGCATGAAATAGACAGACGACTGACAACAGTAGCAGTTCTGAGGAAAGAGCAGATTAACAACTACTTGAATGATAACATAGAGAAAATGGAGCTTGTAGCAACAAGGATACAGATTGTAAACTACTTAGGAAATCTAGCCAATGTGAGTGAGTCAATTGCACAAAGCGATTTAGAATCAGCTGTGTCAGCCGTTTCGGAATTCATGAGTGCAGCCGTATATGACAGAAATGGGACACTGAAGTTTGCCACTGATCCTTCACAATATAACTTGTCGTTGAGTCAAGATGAAATCAACATGGTCAGAAATGAAGTGCATTTTGATTATCCTATCCATGATCCAACCGGGTGGAAGTTTTTGATCTCCCGAAGCATCACTTTGGTTAGTTTTCTTATCTCCCTGCTTGGAATAGAGATATTGGGATTTTTCAAGTTACAACTGTTCTCATTCTTCTTGCTGTTACCTTCAAAGTGTTGTTGTGGAGTTTCCTCTGCAATCTCAGAGATGTGTTTTGGTGAGTACTTTAGGCGATGGTAGAGCATCCATGGTCTTGTTCAAAGGATATGTTCAGGGAGGAGGAGACCCTCCTGCCACTACCCTCTATGTATGCCCCTTCTATGCCTTAGGCCTAGATGCTTGCTTGTATACAGACAGGCTAAAAGGTTGTGAAGAAGTCTTCTGATTGCTTCTGGAAATGCCACAGAAACTCAGTACACAGTTTTTGTATAATGGGTTCCCCAAAATTGCGGGTGGGTTTATTAGATACTAATCTATATCACCAATCATCAGGAGCTGATGAAAGTGTCAGTAACACGGAAGGTTATCACTGCACTAATTCTTGTTGTGTTAGTTTTTTGTTTTGGAGTTTTCCTCTGCAATCTCATTTATATCAGTTGTGTCGATCTTCTAATCAAATCTTATACTTGTCTAGTTTTTTCCTTGTGTAGGTGATCACTAGTGAGAAAACCTGTGATGTAACAACCTCGGAGAGGTTTCATAGGGGAAATTGAGGGTGCCTTACACAATGCAATGCTCGCTCCCTCCTGAAGTGGGATCTTACGTGTAAGCTCTCTAGGGCAGGGGCATAAGGTGATCTGAACCATCAGATCACCTCATTTGTTATGAAGGGGAAGGCATTGCTGTCAGTGCCTTTCACCCTGTGAACAAAGGGCAGAGCAGTGCCTTCTCCTATACAGAAAACCATGTGGGTGCATACCTAGGGGTTTATCCCTGGGCAATGGCATTGCCACCATTAGGGTGGTTAGAAAGTGACCACCTCTGAAAAGGAGAGGCAGTGCCTTCTGCCCTTGGTTCACAGGGTGGAAGGCACTGACAGCAGTGCCTTCTCCTATACAGAAAACCATGTGGGTACATACCTAGGGGTTTATCCCTGGGCAATGGCATTGCCACCATTAGGGTGGTTAGAAAGTGACCACCTCTGACAAGGAGAGGCACCTGTCTTTCTTCACAAAAGTGTGAGGAGGAGGAGCCTCTCAGTGATGATACCTTTTTTAGTATTTTACTCCAGGTCTCTGTGTTTTGTTTTCTTTCCAGGTATCAACATGATCACCTTTTAAGCCTTTTATTGATGTCAATGTTGATACATGGCTAAATTTGGGAGTTGTAATTGTGGATTAACCATCTTAGCAAAGTTCTGGATCCACCATTCTGTCAAGTACTCTTGTACTTCTTTTATTGAACCCCCCCTGCATATGATGTTAGAATATGCAGACATCTGAATCATAGGCTCAGCCTTTAAACTGCCATGTACTGATACTACTGTACCAGACAGTGCATCACAGGTCATTGATTTTTTTTTCTGATTTTAAGTTAGGGTCTTTATATAATCAGGTTGCAGTGCTGGTTTTAGACAAGCCTGTTGATGTGGGTTAGAAAAAAATCAGTGTTAATGGATATACCAGATCTTCAGGGTATCTCTGCAAGCTCTGTATCAATCATATGGTAAAATGGGTGAGTTTGTGCTGTTCATTTAGACAAGAAGAGGAAGTGACACAATTCTAATCCTGGAGCTGATCACAGAAGAAAATTTGTTGTCTTTGATGACAAGTGTCATGTTTGTGGCTTTCATAGTTGACATACTGCTGTGAGTTGATTTTTTACGGTTTGTATTGGCCTGTGGAATATAGGAAAGTCAAGTTTTAGTTGGCGTGTTGTTGGCATGGGTGAATGCCTCTCAGTTACAACAACTCATCACTGATCGGACTGGTCTCCAAGATACTGGAGAACTTATTGTTGGGGCTCCAGATGGTCAAGAAGTGCACCTACTGCTTCCGCCTGCTCTTGATCCATCTGTAACTCAAATTCCACTTGCGGGTGCCATTAAATTTGCTTGTGTGGACATGGCTAATGGGACAACCATCGAGAAAGACTACAGAGGAGTTGTGGTCATTGCTGCCTACACTCCAGTGGGATATGAAAACTGGGGTATGGGTGTGTATGTCGCCTTCTCATCACATTAATTTCTTGTCTCATCTTTTAGTGATGACTATTCATGTGCTGCAAGACTGGTGAAAAGTAAGAACTCTTGCTGGTGATGGGTTTAGGTTTGGTGGCCAAGATCAGTGAACATGAAGCGTTCAGACCAGTGTCAAGAATCCGAATTGTGATTATTGTGGCAATGACATGCATCCTCATTGTGGGAATTTTTGCCTCTCTTGTCCTTGCCAAGGTAGGTTGTTGTAATCTGGAATTGGTGTTTCAAAGAACCTTGGGATTGCATTGTTTGTTGTAGGGGTACTGCCTGCATGGTGCTTGATTTCCACAATGGGCGACTTTCTTTTGTTGTGCTCTATTATCACACAGTTAGATTTCTGGATTTTCATCTATGCTGCTTGTCTGTCTGTTTGTGTCTTGGGCTGCTTTTGAAAAGTCCTCCACAGGTAGGGTGTGTATGTTGTTGGTTCTTTCAGCAGCTGTTTTCACTGACGGGTGTTTTTGGCATTTGCTTGACCAGCTTGTTACAGCTCCTATTATTGAACTTGGGAAGGCGGCAGCTGCTATTGGTGGGGGTGACATGACTGCAAGGGTAAATATTGGGCGGGTTATTTTTCGGGATGAAATCGATGATTTGAGACTCATTTTTAATAGCATGGTCGAGGAAATTGCTGCTAGCCATGATGCAATGGAGCAGAAGGCAAGCCCTCTTAAGGATCTTTTCTTGGATCTTAGTGTTCTATGCATGTTTGCTGTCGGTGGTCCTTTGATTAGTAAGTTCTGCTGTTGTTGTTTTTGTTTTTGTGCTCTCCTCTTTCTTCCTCTTGTGTGAACTTTGTGTGATCTTGCATTTCTGTGTCTGGAAAACTGTCCAACTCAGAAGTCGCAAGATAGTTGTGGCTCTTTGTGAAGGTGGGGAGGGTTATCACTACTGAAATGATGATGAGGTTGGACCATGTGCTGCAGTGTGCAGAAGTAACAAGACGGACACAGGATGTGGCCTTAGTCAACGAAGCTCTCAAAAAGGAGATTGAAGAGCGGATGCGAGTAGAGGTGGAGCTGAAGAAAGCAAAGGATGCAGCTCAGCAGGCAGATAAAATGAAATCACAGTTCCTGGCTAATATGTCACATGAGATTCGCACACCGTTAAATGGAATTATTAACTGCACAGAACTGTGTCTTGACACTCGCACTTCTCCAGAGCAGCAAGAATACCTTGATCTGGTTTGTCATCAAATCTTGACACACTTGTTTGAGAGGGTTTTAGTGCTGGCACAGAGTCTTACCTGACCTGCTGATTGATGCTGGCATGGTCCTTGGGTGAGGGGTGCCACAGGTCCGATTCTCAGCAAAACATTTGATGAGAATTATCACAGACATCTTAGACTTCAGTAAAATAGAAGCTGGAAAGCTGGAGATGGAGGATATTCAATTCTCCCTGTATGACCAGCTTGAACACGCGGTATCTGTATTGGCTGCCCGTGCCAACAAGAAGGGTCTGGAACTAGCGTGTCAGGTTGACCAATCTGTGCCAGACCAGATCATTGGTGATCCAGGCCGACTGTTTCAAGTGTTTGTCAACCTTATTGGTAATTGGCTTCTCCCAGCTTCATGTACCCTGAGCAGTTCAAAGCACATAATTGATGTCATGCCATTTATCATCATCATCTTCCTTTCAGTAGGAGAGTTCCCCATCTGTTGGATGCCACTTATGGATGTATTACTCTTGCAGGCAATAGCATAAAGTTTACATCACAAGGAGAAGTTGTTGTATCAGCTTTGGTTCGTAGCAGGGATGGTGACAACATTGAGCTCCTGTTCTCTGTTAGAGATACTGGTGGGTCCTCCAGATGGGTCATATTCCATCATCCTCTGATGTTTGTTGACACAGAGGGTGATCAGAAATGCATGTACTTCATTTGGGCACTGTGAATAGACAGACTAGTAACTGTCAGATTTGTGGCTTATGACTCTGAGATGGAAACCTTTCCCCTTCAGATAGTTGCTGGTCTTTTCTAGTCACTGAGAATTTTGGCTACCCATCTATCTGGTTTGGGTTTGGGATGAAAAGCAAGCACTCACAGTTGTGCATTTCAGGAATTGGAATACCCAAGCACAAGCAGTCATTGTTATTTCAGGCTTTCTCCCAAGTGGATTCCTCTACCACAAGGTATATATGACCTACATGTTATTTTTCTACCCTCATGTTTCTCACCAAAACCAACCCATGAGGTAGAAGAAGCTGCAGTCAATGAATGACCCATCTACCCTACACCCTACACCCTAAGCCCTAAACCAAAGGAAAAAATTGTTGATAGTGATAATAAGCTAATGAAAGACTTTGTGTGTTTTTGTGGTGGGCGGATAAAAAGGTTGTATGGAGGCACAGGTCTTGGGTTGGTAATCTCCTCCAAACTGGCTGCAGCTATGGGGGGAACGATGTGGGTGGAGAGTGCCGAAGGCAAAGGCAGCACTTTCCACTTCACTGCCAGTTTTCATATACCACCTGTTTGTGATCTTCCTTCTTCTCTCAATATGGATAGGCTGAAGGATATTCCCGTGCTTGTTGTGGACGACAACAATACAAATCGTGCCATATTAGTTGATCTTTTGAAGGTTTCACACCACTCACTTTCAACAAGTTTCTTTATTTGTATCATTTTGTGGGTTTATTTTCCATTCAGCCTGCTGCTGTCTTTTTCTTTTCTGGGTCCCACTCTTTTGAACTCTTGTGCATGCATGCATTTTTGAACTTTTTCTCTTATTCCCATACAAATTCCTTGGCATGCTGAAAGTCTCTCTTTTTCTCTCAGTCTCTGCTGAATTTTTTTTAATGTCTCTTGTTTGCTTGCTGCAGGCATGGGGCATGGTGTCAGTGGGGGTTAATGGGGTTGAAACTGCTAAACATGTGCTACAAGAAGCTGTAGTGCAAGATCAGCAGTTTAGAGTGCTTCTCTTGGATATGTGGCTTCATGGGGAGGATGCCACAGATCTGGTGCATTTCCTGTATGAAAAACCTTACTTCCTGGGAACAACACCTCGATTTGCTGGCCATCATAAGAGTGGCAGTGTCAGCAGTGCACACAGTGTTGGTGACTTAGATGCTTCAAGCTCAGATAGTGAGAATGATGAGGTATATTATATATATATATGCAAGACACCCATGGCCTCTTCAGATTTGCCAGTCATAGACTTTGCAAGGTTTTTTCCTTTGTGCATTTTGTGTAAGGAACTTGTGCAGGAATTTCAGTGTGGTGTGTACGTTTTGTGTAGTTTCAACTGTCCCATGTTTGTTGACAATGTGTTGGCTGGGTGCCAATTGAGAACACTGTAGGTTGACCCAGAGGTCCCAGCCTCACTGAGATTATCTATGGAGGACACAACAAGCTCATTAAAGAGACAAAGTGAAAGCCCTCCCATCAATTCTTCTTCTTCTTCTTCAGGAGGCTCTGAACAAACGATCCCTCAAGTTGTTGGCAAGTTGAGTGTCCAACAAGGTCATGAACGGGAACAACCTCTACAACCAGTAGTAGAATCTCCAGAAGCACTTGATAGCGTAGGACATCCTGCTCCAGGCCGGCATGCTCGTTCTTCTTCAAGGCCCACCTCAGCAACAGGGCAGGTTCCCTCTATTGTAATGCTCACTTCTGTGGATCACTCAGATGCATCAAAGTGAGGACTCTTCTTAACACTTTTTTGATCTATCTCCTTGCCTTTTAATGTTGAATAAAATCAGTGACATCAGCTTGACTTCCTGCTGATGGTGGCCTTTTGTTTGTGCCTCTCTTCAGATGCAGGCAACTTGGAGTCCAGGTGCACATATCAAAGCCAATCAAACGAGCTGTTCTTGTGCGAGCATTACATCTTGTCCTTGGGTTATTGGATCCACGAGCTGCCTCACAGGTGGGTATGCCATTGATTTATTTTTGGTGGTTTCTGGTTCAGTGAAAGTGCAAAGTTGATTGTGAATTAGAATTTGGAGAGCTGTTTTGTTTTTGTCCAATACTTCTTCACCTAGGCATGGACATGCAGGCATAGTCAAAACCTGTCAATAGACAGACCATGAGATGACATTTGACAACAGCAATGCTTCTGGTTTTTTCACGCGTGTTACAACACAATTGACATAGCAAGAACATCAGTAATCGATAGAAGTGGAATCTCAATTCTGGACCCATTTCCATTTTTGCATGCCCTCCTAACCAGGATTTAATTTCTCCCAATGTGTGGAAATCAGGGAAAAGCGGCTAATGACAAGGTACAGGGTCCTGGCAAAGGATTGCACATCCTTGTAGCAGAGGATAACATTGTCAATCAGAGGGTAGCTGTCACTCTTTTACAGAAGTGGGGTCATACTACTGTGTTAGCCTGCAATGGAGCTGAAGCTGTTGAGAAGTCGGCCAAGGAGAACTTTGATCTTATATTGATGGATGTATGTACCTCTTTGAACTATCTTTACTCTGACCCTTTGTCTGCAAAATCTGCTTACATTTTTGTGACAATTTCCTGCCTTTGAGGTGTTTCTTCTGGGGACCGTTGTACCCCAAGAATGAAGGCTGTTGACAAGTTCTCCACCTATTAGCATCCATTTCACTGCTGCCACCAGCCCCTCAGGCTCATTCCTTGGTTTTCTCTGTTGTGAATCCATGTGCAAAAGAGTAGCACTTGAAGGCACTACTACTACAGGGAGCCAGATCTTTCACTGTTTGTAATGGGCAGAAGTGCAAGATATTTTTTCCATTTAAGCATTTGCTGTTTGACGGTTTTTTTTCTTGAATGACCTGAGACCAAAGTATCAGGTTCTAGGGGTCATTTTTTTGTGAAGAAGGGTTGCAGATTCTCTGCTGCTCATCACCAAAGCACGCCATGCTTTGTTTCACAAACAGAGGCACATACACTGACTGTTTCTTTCCTGTTCACCTTAAACTGCGAGGATCCAATTTTTGATTTGTCTGGGTGCTGCCATACTTTGCTGATTGTCCTTCTGTTGTAACTCTCAGCAGTGACTTCTATCATGTGGCTAATGACCCCTGTGCATTGATAATCTTCAGACTGCTGCTATGTGCTGCATCCAGATTGTCCTAGTTGTGTGAGATGTGTATTACCTGTTTCTCCATCTTCTATATCCCAATCTAGTCTGGCAAAAATCTGACATGATGTCTTCAAATGTGGGTCTGCTTCAGGTGCAAATGCCTGTCTTAGATGGCTTCCGTGCTACAACTAGTATAAGACAGATGGAGCAGAGCAGGAGCTCAAATATAGATTCCACCACCAAAGTGAGGTGTATGCCAATTGTGGCCATGACTGCTCATGCTATGTCTGGGGATGCAGAGCGCATTATCTCTGCAGGTATGGATGGCTATATCAGCAAACCGCTGAATGCTAAAAAGCTTCAAGAACTTCTCCAATTAGTGGCAACGGGACAGCTGCAGAAATCACACTCAACGGTGCAGGCACTGACTGATGACACATAACTGTTACAACCTCCTCAAGCCTTGTCTCTTCACTTATTCTTTCACAGCACCCACTCTCAAAATCTGAGAAGGCCATGCATCATCTTGGGTAACTCTTCTCTCAAACTCAACAAACAACAACAGAAAGAGAAGGGCAACATGAGCCTACTACCCACCACAATGCAGCATCGCTGTCTTTGGTCACTTGGAAAATTGAGACTTCGGGTCTTGCTTTAACATTTTGAAGCCAAGTGGGAGTCATTCCTGCCTGGGTGGGTACAAGCCCATCAGCCATCTGTGAGAGAAGAAGAATCCACAACAACACAAGTTCTTTTTGGGTGTTCTCTCGAGGTCTTGTTCATGAGCAGAGCACATTGAGTGTCAACCCTGTGCATCAGTTCCTCTGTCAGAGGGTCTATCTGTGTCGGTGTGTAACAGGAATGTTAAAGTCTTCTGCTTGCAGCTTGATTGTAGAGCAAAAAATTGGAATCCATCCTTGAATCTGTAACTACCGAGTGTATAGTGGAGCAGTGTGGATTCTCTTTGCCTGGAAAAAAAAAGTTATAATGATCTCTGACCTTTGTTTTCAGCAGCAATTTTTCTTCTTGTAGGGAAAATGGATCCTGAAATTGCAGAGCTGTTTTTGTGATTGCAAGATAAAAAATAGATCTTTGTCACCATGGATGGCATCAGCTGGACCTAGCCATATGAGGTAATTGAAACTCGAGTGCAATTTATGCTGCTGCTGATTGCTCATTCCTTGTGTTTTTTTCTGTCTCTTTTTGCTCATTCCTTGTGTTTTTTCTGTTCATTTTCTATATGTGTTTTCCCTGATTGAAGAATCCTCAAAAACTTGGGCACTTCAATTGCAGACAATCTGGACAAAGAAGAACTAATTTATACCACCACATGGAGAACAAACATGTCATTTTTTTGACAAGAAAATTGGGAAATTCTTGTTGTTTTCCTGGTGTAAATTTGATTGTTTTGGATTTTTTTGGGAAGATTTGACCAAATTCTTGATAACAAAAAACTGAAATCCTTTTGAACTTCATTGTGCATTTCTAGATTAGTGCTCAAAACTATTGAAACTAAGTAAGTCAAATGCAATGGAAGAAGTGGTCAGAAATATAAAATATACCCAGAAATGCAAAAACATACTTGTGTGCAAATTGCATAAATTCAAGTTCAAAGCACAAAGAAAGTACAAAACAAACATGACATCAAGTCGATAATCCCATGCTCCTTGGTGTGTTCTAGAATCTCATAACATGAAAGATAAGACATTGAAACCGCACCTTGGGGAGATAAACCTCCCAAACTAACAAAATAATTGGAAGCATGGGCAAACAACAAGGGAAACATCAAGTTCCTCAATCACAACGCGCATCAGGCTCCCCTTGTGGTTCACCCTTTTGTCTTCTTAGGCGAATCACAAGAGGGCAAACCACAAAGGGGGCGAATCACAAGAGGGCAAACCACAAGGGGACGAATCACAAGAGGGCGAACGATAAGGGGAACATCACCCTAATCAAAGCTCCTTCTCTTTGCCATTGCCCAGCAGCCTTTGACTGCAGGTAGGGTTTTGTGCGCTTTGCTTTCGTGCGTGAGCCTAGGGTTTTGTGTCTCCGCCCGGCTCTTTCTTCTCCCGCCCGGATCTTCTCCAAGCTATGGCTGTTTTGCGGATGAGTATGGTCGTGTCCAAGGCCAGGTGTGGCTGTTTATTGGGGCGCTCGCAGAGCGGTTTGGTGAAGAGTAGTAATGCTTATTCCCGGGTGGCTATGGTGGGAGTTCCGGTCGGAAGAAGTAGACTGAAGATTGCTGCACCCTTGCCGTCTTTCGGTAGTGGCCGGAGGTCTGTGAAGAATTTGTCCACCACCACCACCACCACCACCACCACCACCACCACTACCGTGGTTTTTAGAGCTGGGGAATTGGAAGATAGTATTTACAATAT
>Ga0209611_10009063_pt1 | contig 15234 bp, 11 predicted proteins | sample S1TSphgellanicum_3_FD_187693 | JGI IMG/M metagenome (GOLD analysis project Ga0209611, IMG submission 187693) | Host-associated microbial communities from peat moss isolated from Minnesota, USA - S1T2_Fc - Sphagnum magellanicum MG (SPAdes) (version 2) | ecosystem: Host-associated > Plants > Peat... | reverse complement strand
CATTCATCAACATCCCTTCAACTGCTTTAAGAATTTTTAACGTCCTTGCTACTTCCTAAATACCATAACAAGACTAATGTTATGTTGAACACCGTAAATTTTGGTCTCTACTTCTACCCCCAACCCTTTAGAGATTTCTCACCCGTAATTACGCAACAAAATTCCTAAAACTATGGTTATTAGCCTTTGCTGAAGGAAAGAATTAAACCAACTCTTTATTCACCAATGACGCATGTCAGACAAGAAAATAACCCCCCTTCGCACCATGCACATTCATCATTCCCTATGAAGTTGCTAAAAGCCCTTAAAATCCTTACCCCACTCAAATAACCCTAATGCAACTCTTAAATATTGAGACTACTGCACATGGTTGTGTCGATATGGCTCACAGATTGGTGTTGATATAAACGGAGCTTCAGTAATTATAATTATAGACTACGACATTGCCACAAAATATAATGGCATAGATATTATTAATTCCATTCTAAAATTTGAAGGTTTTGCATAGGTAACTCCAATATTGTTTTGATGTAACAAACTTCATATACGAACTTACAAAATAGGTACTAATTTGTCATAATCTGAGCTCTCATTTCCATTCTGTTTTCTCTCCAAATTTGTTTTCTGAGTCTATCTGGAATTTTGATGCGCTCATGGTACAAATCTTTGGTTCAATATGTCCATGATTCCCTACTTTTGCAAGTTTTGGATTTAAATTCTAGAAATGCTCAGCAAATCCTTGCCTCACATTATCTTCAAATAATGGATATTCATTTATCTGATGTCCAATCTAATTGCAGTATGTGCAACGTGGAGAATTTGGTCTTGGAATTCTATTCACACTATGAATTCCTTTATTCCAATCCCCTAAAACTCCTTTAACTATGCTTCCAATTTGCAAATTAAATATGGGTTCATTGTACTTCACTTTTACAACCAAATGAACACGTTCTGCTACAATTGGTTTTGTTCTTAATAAGACTATAGTTTCTTGTCTAATTACATGTATTGGCTTAATTCCTATGGACATTATAATACCTTGAGTTGTAGTTTCTTGTTTAATGACATAATGAATCAAAGGTTCAAAATTTTGAGTTTTTTATTCAAACTTTTCATTCTCTTGACCATCTCAATAATAAGGACATTACTAAGAAATGCGTCCTAGTTCACTTTGGGTTTCACTAGATTTTTGAATGAATTTGGACATTTTTACCTAGTGAAATTGTTTAACCCCCTAGTGAATGGGGACCTGTTGTTACGGACAATGACTTGTTTCACTAGTACCTAATGAAACAAGGTTATTCTCAAGTGAAATACAAATTTACCAAACCATTCACTCGCTAGTTAATTAATTAACCAGCATGGAAATTAATTAAATTTTAATTATTTAATATAGAATATTTTGATAATTTCATGATTTTTAAAGCCTATTATTTATTGACATGTGTCACTACCTACGCTAGGTAAAAACCTAGCCTAGGTAGGTAGGTAGGCCATGTAATCAACCTAGGCACCTAACCTACGAATTTGGTAGGAAAATATTTGGTCAACATACCATTGTTGACCAAATATTTTCGGGGGCAAACACCCTTACCATCAAGCCACCACACTTGTTGTGATAATATGTTACATTACATTTTATTTATGAAATACTTCATTTTAAACATTACAAAAACATAAACTTTGAAAATTCATATCTTATTAAAATTTTGTTCAAATGAAATGATTCGAGTTTACCTTTTTTTTTAATTCAATAATGTACATAATTACATTTATTTCCATTTGAAAGTTAAAAATCATTTGAACAAAAAAAAAGTTGAATATCATTATTCAATAACATTTCAATGACCATTCATTTGAAAAAAAAATTTAATAAATGGATTTTTTTGTTAATATAATAATACTACCTATGTTAAGCTACTTTCAATTATTATATGACTATTTTTCATTAATTTAAATTATTTCACCCTACATTATTTATGGCTATTTATGGCTATTCTCAAATTTTTTGGTTATTTTTTGCTATTTCACCCTAGGCTACTTTTGGTTATTCTAAGTTACTTTTGATTATTTTAACTTATTTCAATTTAGGTTATTTTCAGCTATTATAAGTTTTTTTGGTTATTCTATGTTATTTTTTGCTATTGTAGATTATTTTAATTTAGACTATTTGTAGTTATTATAAATTATTTTTGGCTATTTTAACTTATTTCACCTTAAGTTATTTTCAGCTATTGTAATTTTTTTTTTATTCTATGTTTTTTTGGCTATTGTAAATTATTTTAATTAAGACTACTTGTAGATATTATAAGTAACTTTTGACCATTGAAAGTTATTTCACCTTAAGTTATTTTTGTTTATTATAAATTATTTCACTTTAAATTATTTTTGACAATCTTAAACAATTATAATATATGGCTATTGGTTGTTCTTTTATTAGTGTTATTGGTGGTTATTAATGGCTATTGGTACCTATTCTATTTGTGGCTGTCAATGTTTTTTAGTGGTAATTTTATTAATAATTATTAGTGGTTATTCTATTAATGGCCATTAGTAGTTATTCTATTGATGACTATTCTATTAATAGCCATTAGTAGTTATTCTATTGGTGGCTATTCTATTAATGGCTATTGTGGTTATTCTATTAATGGCCATTAGTAGTTATTCTATTGGTGGCTATTCTATTATTGGTTACTATTGGCTATTTTATTAATGGCTACTGGTGGCTATTATATTATTAGTTATTAATGGCTATTCTATTAATGGTTACTGGTGGCTATTCTATTAATGGTTATTCGTGATTAATCTATTAATGGCTATTGGTGGTTATTATAATAATGGCTATTCGTGATTAATCTATTAATGGATGTTGGTGATTATTCTATTAATGGTTATTGGTGGCTATTTTATTAATGGTTTATCGATGGCTATTGGTGGCTATTTTATTAATAGCTTATTGGTGGTTATTCCATTAATGGCTGTTGGTGATTATTTTATGAATGGTTATTAATGATTATTGTATTATAAATTATTGTTTGAGATTCTATGTTATGATATCATAGGCTATTGGTAGTTATTATATTGTAGGGTATTTAAAATTATTTTTCATAGGTTATTATTTTATATTTTAAGTTATTTTTACCTTAGGTCATTATATTTTGTTTTAGTTTATTTTAAATTATTATGCTTAAGATAAAATAATTTATAATAACATAAAATATAATGACCTTGAATAATTTAAAGTATAACTTGAAATAACATATATTAATTTTAAATAAAATAACCTAAAGTATAACCTAAAGTTAGTTGAATAATTTAATTTAAAATAATTTTAAAACTTATAATAAACTAGTTTAAATACTTTAAGGTAAAATAACATATAATAATTTAGGGTACAATCATTTATAATAACATATAATAACATAAAATATAAGTTAGAATAACTAAAATAACTTAAAATAATATAGGGTATATCATAAACTAACATAGATAGAATATTTTTAAAATATATAAATAAACCTATTTGCTATAGTAAATTGTAATAGTGAATTATGTTAACTGTAATGAAACATGATGTCTACATAGTGATATTATAGTGAAATAATTTTCACTAAGTGAAATCAATAAAATGCAATGAAGTTATTTCACTTTTAAGGTCCCATAGTGATTTAAACTAGTAAATTACACCCCACTTTGGTAGTAGTGGGAGGTGACGCAACTATGTACCTTGGTACTACTTCCTCCCTTTTTAACTTGTTGAGTTTATGTTCGTTTTCTTGAATCAAAATGTCATAATTATGTTGCTTCATTAAATCTACTAATTCCAGCACAATTCTTTGTCGAGGTTTAGATTTTCAACTCCTTCATTTAATATCAACCTTTGATTTGGATTTTTAATTTAATGTTTTTTTTTCCTAGAATTTTGCAACATATTATTGGTACGCCCTTGTGCTTCACTAGTTTGCACTTCACGAGGAATAATCGGTGTTGTTTGAGAGTGTGGCCTGCAAATTTCTCTTCTGTCCATGGATGTCTTTATTTTATCTAAAAAACTCTTCTAGGTGTTTCAAACCACTAATCTACCTTATCTACACTCAAATTATTGTTAATGGTAGCACCATTTTGCACTTATTCATGTAATATAACCTAATCCAATTGTCTCCTCAAACTTCTAGTTACAATTATATTTTCCATCTCTCCACATCCTAATTCAAATTTGAACAAACTTTTACATTAGAACAAAGTCCTTACAATTAATTACTCTGCTTATATTTACTTCCTGAACAAAAAAATTATGATCAAGATTTGAAAAAAAATGAAAAATACGAAACTGAAGTTCATTATCTATCTCTAAAAATAAAAATTTCAGCAATAATACATAAACAACATTTTGAAATTCACTCTAAATTCAAACCCTGGGATGGTCACCAAATGGTAAATACAAAATCTCTAATTCTCTATTCTGGTCTAAAATTTGGATTGAAATGTAATAAAATTAATATTAACAAAGTTTGCTCATTCATATCTACTTAGAACTAGTTTTAGAATAAAAATCCAATAATGAAGGTATGATTAAAAAAAACATCAAAACAACAAATTATGGCTATGAAAACAAAGCTTTCCTAGAAATCAAAGTATATTTCTCTCATACTCCACTAAAGTTCCATGTTCTATAATGATACAATGGTCTTCATCTCTTCCTCTTCTCCCAATATATTCTTTAAAAAAAACAATCCTATGTTATATTCAAATTCAAATGGTGATAAAAACTATGTAATCTAGTTAGTAATTCCTAAAACAATAACTAGGTAAATAAAAATATATTAACAAATAATTACCATAAGTAACTACTCCCTTAACACTCCAACAACAAGTTGGCGAACGGGTAGAAGTCTATTACAAATGTTTATGTAAATTAGCTAACTACTTATAAGTGAAAGCTACCAATGTTTTCCTTATTATTACTTTTAGAACATGTTTATAACCATACCTTAAATTGGCAATAGTTCGTATGACAAAAGATACCCTTCTCAAACATAAGGAAATTATAGTGATTTGTGAAGAAAATGGACTAGTCATAGCAAATTACAATGTTTTGATAACTCAACCAAAATCCAAATTGGTTGCACAACCCAAAGGCACTTATACCACTACTAAGTAGCAATTAACTTGTTCAAACTATGGTAAAGCAAGTCATGCACAAGAAACTTGTCATAATAATAAAATTTTAAAAACCAATAGTTTCTGTTGTACCCATTAAAGTTGTTGAATTGGTGATAAAATGATTGTATAATCTATCAAAACATTCTCCTTCTTCTTTTCCTTAATTAGTGCTTTCACTTGACTAGCCAAAGCTTCATGTTGTTGCTTATAAAGCAACAATGCCTCTGCCCACTTTCTCTCTATGGTTTCCCAAACTTCAGCCTTTTGCTTCAACTCTTATAGTTCTTCAGCTTGTAACTTCATCAGTGTTGTGCTAACCTTTAGCTCCTTATTTTCATCTTGTAATTTTTGTATGAGCTCTTTAATCTTCTTCGCATTCTACCTTATTCTTCTTCCAAATTTCCATGTTATGTTTATGCTATTTCTAAAAGTCCCTCTATTTATCCAGTTCCACTTGTAGTATTGCCTTCTCCTTCTTTGTGGCCAATCTATTTTTCAAATTGTTCACCTCCAAATTCAAATTCCCCATATGTAGACTCGCAATTACTGTGGTCTAAAATAATTTAACTATCTTATCTACTTGCATTACTTCTACTGCTACCTCCTTTACAGACTTTGGTGTACTTGTATGTGTTGTAGGATTTTTGGATTCTTCTATAGATGATCCCATTTCCTACACCAATATACTCCCCAACCCAAATTCCAATGGTTGTCCCTCTACAGATATTGGTATACTAACTAGTACTTGTGGTTTTGGTGGTCTGAACACTATGTAAAAAGGCTATGTTTCCATTCTCTACATTTGCAATCGCTTGTAGACCTTTTTGTGTTTGTTGTTGTTGTTGTTGCAAATGATGTTGTAAATGTGGTGGACTTCTAGTGGTCTCCATCCAAGTGCAAATGCTCCTCACCTTCTAGAAACTTTGTGTCATGTTCCCTTTTAATTTTTTGCCTCCATTCCCTTAGTTGTCTTTCATGTGGAGATGTCATTTGTGGTACTTCTGCAATTTGTCTTATTGCTTGTACCATTATTGGCACTGCAGATGGTGTCATTTTGCCCCTCATCATTTTTTGCGCCCTTGTTTTTATGCTCTTTTGCTCCTTCTTAACTCCTGAGCTTGAGGCTCCACCTTCCTCAATCTATTCTTCCTCTTAATAGCACTTCTTGGAGTTTCTACTGCAACCTTTTTTCCTATTTTCAAGTGTTATTTGCATCTCCTCCCTAGTTCTCTTTACCTTGGCTAGTGGTTTATGTGGATTCTCCTTTTGGTGAATAAATTGATATTGAAAGATTTTTACCAATATCAAGGTAAACTAAGATGTGTCATTATTATCTCCCTTATTTTCCTTAACATACTTATACCACTGATCTAACTCATTACACAAACTATCGTATATAATATGTGCCCAATCTACCTTCTGCCCCTTTTTTGCTTTCATCAATGTAATGGCATTCTTGTTGCTAAAATACATCACCTTCTCCCTTTGATAAATCATAGATATGATTGTAGGATATTTGACAAAGTATGGTAGACCTAGACTTTTTGCATTCCACTAATCTACTGCAAAAAATTTAGGTGAAATTCTACAACTCTGTAATGCATAAATGCTAGTGATTTACTAACCTGCCTTTTTGGGTCTTCTACATACCCTTCTGCACATACTCCAAAGACATCTACAATTAGTTATTTGCTACTGACATACACCTTATCCTTATGCCCAAAGTAAATGTCTATGCCCTTAATCACAAATGTGTTTAGAAATTTTAGCATAGCATCGGCCATTGGTGCTTCCCAACTCATCAAAAACAAGTAACAAGCCCTGCTTTAAAAGCCCAATCTTTTTCCTTACTAATATCCTTCCAATTCTCCATCCTTTCAACATGCCTATCATAGTTTTATTTTGTATGTATCCACATAAATTGCTCAAGATCTGGAATGTGAATGCATACCTTTTTCAAAAAATGTAGTTTTATCCATGATTACACCTCTTCTTTACACTGCAACATTTGATTCACCATTATGCCAAAAACCCCAATCCATGACTACATCGATGACTAGGTTTATAGTTGTAAAAGACACCCATGACTCATGACTACCTCGTCGAATAAGACACATCAGTTAGGACACATAGTTGTTATGGTGACTTAGTCACAAATTAGGATACGATTGTGCCTTTTGTGACTATAGTCATGGAGGATGTCACCCTTTTTTAAGATGGAACAATATTTATGATCGTTAGATCAAATGCAATACTTACTTTAAATATATATTTTTAGCGCATGCAATGTGAACATGTGGCAATTATAGAAACATCCACAATATGCCACATGTATTTTCTTGGTGTTTTAGGACAAATATATATTAATATTATTTTCATAATTTATGCCATATCACTAATAAACACATGGCACAACAATAGGGAACCACCATTTGCAATGTGTTATTTTCCAGTTTGTATAGAATTGAATTCACATAATTTTTTCAGGTTTTGAACGCAACCAATAATGGGGTGCCACATGTAAATTTTTTTCCTTTTTCTAACATGAAAATGATTGAAATATTAAATTGTGAATTAGGATCTAGGTATTCCATAAATGTTGACATTTGGAGTCTCCAAGGATGATGCTTCACTGACACGTGGCATCATGGGATCAATTTAAAGGATGGATAGTTGTTAATTAAAATCAACGATCAACCATTGGTTGATATTTCAATTTTTGAGTTAAATTTCGGTTTTGTAAGATGTTAGGCAATTTACATGTGGAATATTGATTACATATCATTATTAATATGCGGAAATAATTTAGGGATTGTGAAATGTCAAATGTTGGTCAGTAATTAGGGTTAGGGTTTCATTATGGTATTATAATTTCTTAATTAGGGTTTCCTTAACCCATAATGCGATCTTCTAGTTTCTACATTTAGGGTTTTAGGGTTCTACAATTGACTCAAGGATGATAACCTCCACAACCAAGATACAAAATTACAATAAAATAGATGCCAACAAAAAAAAATGTACATTCCATTCAATGTTTAATGTTGGTTTCAAGATAACATAATCCAAATCATTTCAAGCATTGCATTTCTAAAAATGCATCAATAGTCACTAAATTCCTACAAGCTTATGACCATCATGAACTTACAATAGTGTCATGCACAAAGCCCATTAATTGTCATTATAAATGAACTTAACAAAAATGCCAACGTACCAATTCCATTTCGTTGGTGTGTTACCTTGCATATCATGCTTTAAAAACTTGCATGACCAGAAAAATATAGTCCCAAGTGTGCTGTCAACATTTACATTGAAGGGATCTACTATGATGGCATTTTCAATAAACACCTCATGTACAACAATAACCACATAATTGTTGGGTAGTTGCTTATCACCAATGAATCCACCACTTAGCCTGCATATCACTCATGTGCCTGCATTTCGTCGAGGTATACAATCCCGCATGAAGACTTGTGCCCCAATGCAAACCTACACATGTCAATCAATTCCTAAATTCATGTCCCTGGAATGCACAAGACTATGTTAGCCAATTATGGAAAAGTGACATCACATGGAGAAGGACTAATTATATTCTTACTTTAGCTGCAAATAATTTGCCATTAGCTGCCATTAACCTTGATGCCTTTGTCATCAAGGATGGACTTGGAAGTTGATCCTACATGTAAACAACATTATAGAACAAGCATAATCACAAAATCCCTAGTTGGCTACACCTTCCACTTGCAAATATGGAAGACCCAATCAACAATATAGAAAAGAAAACCACCCATGGTTCAAAATTAAAATTTTGAAGTTCATGCAATTCAAATAATCATGAATATACCTACTAGCAATTGATTGTCCCAAGTTTATCGGGGTTTAACACTAGTGAACTTAAGCTTGTGCTTGGGGGTTTACTTGCCAAACCTTGCATACATCACATTGCATTTCTAATTTAAGGTTTAAGCCTAACCCAACATGGTCCCATGTAGAATCCCATTAGATTGATGTTTCTAGAAATTCTATTAGTAGACCACATGGTACATAATGTATATGGTCTAAAATAAAGCATTCAATGTGATAGGTACACCCTATCATCGAAAAAAAGTATGTATGGTTACCCCATTTGCATTCAAGACAATGTTTGCTACTGTGGATCCCATGGGCTTTGACATTTTGGATGGATTTGGGTGTTGGTCCTACATGCAAGCAAAATAGATCACTTATCCTAGGTAAAAATGCATTTAATCTTGGGAGCCCATGTGCATACTCACTAAATAAATCTAACAACCATAGTCATAATAAGTGCATTAGTGATGAGGTTTTCCACAATTGACCATGTTGGAAACTTGGACCCCACTAGCATTATAAAAATAAAAAATTCCAACATGGATCAAGTTTATGGTAGTGATTATTCAATTCACCTAAGTTATTGTCAACCTCAACGTATCTTGTAACAAACTTGCACACTTTCGAGATGTTGGGAGATTACATGTTAGGTTTTACATCCCCGAAGTCGCATGTGGTTTATTTTATAAGTCTGCATTTAACCCACTCCCAGTCAGTTTAAGGTTCTACCAATAAGTAATACACAGATGAAATTCACATATATGGTTTAGGCAAGTACCTCGTGTAACACTCCTAGCAAACCTGAAATACTAGTTCCATTTCCCCTACTTGTTCCGCTTGGACTAATATCACCCTCCTTGCCATCATGTTATCGGGTTTGGTTTAAGGCCACATGGGCATTAGGTTTTTGCACCCCATCCACCTCATCCCTAAATTTTGTCAGCCTATTGGGGTTTCTAGTTGCAAGCTTTCTTGTAACGGTGACTTCTATAAGGATTCACACACTTGCGCCTTTTGCTCCAATGGGCAAATGAACACTGAGCCTCTCAAACAACGTTTTTTGCGTATTAAGAACTGCATCCATGCTTGATTGCAAGTTTTATATTGACATAAAAGCCTCATCCACCTTGCAATCCACTATTGCAATTTTTGGGGATGGTCCTTTTCCTTGCTCCATGTGAGCTTCAATAAACAAAGAGCTCAAAATAATGTCAAACATATCAATGTAATTCACACAACAATTGGGTCACTCCCATGTGTTTACTTATTCTTCATGGCTTCTAGAAATTCATGTCACACCTATCCAAATACAAAACACATTGGACGTTCACCTTCCTAAAAGACATAAAAATTTCACTAGGTTGAACTTCCAAGGCCCTTACCCCATTATGGTTAAAGCATATGTCACTACTCATTCATCCAATAAATTAGAAGTATGCAATTGAAATGATATATCTTTGTAACAACAACACAAACCCACAGCCCATTGTTGAATGCAACAACATGAGGACATGGTATATAATCCTTTTTGCATTAGATAGAAGGTGAGAAATGGGAAATGGAGTTTATTTAATAATAACAACAATTACACACCATGTTAAATCTCAAGCAATAAGACCACCATATGGAATTCAAAAATTCATGCCAAGCACACCAGATAGTTTAGATGAAGGGTAGGTTTATAACACCATGCTTGATAGGTATTAATTAGCTTACCACATATGCATTATTTGTTCGTTGCAAACCTTCACTCCCATTTTGCATCTTTCCTAATCATGGTTGTTGCCCAGTCACAAACACCTATGAAACCCCAAGAGCCATGACTAAGATCCATACACACTACATTCAAAATCTTGGGTGAAGTATACCATGTAGTTGGAATGGACACATGGATAAAAATTCAGTTGCGGATTAATTGTGTTTGGCATTTACAAATAGAGCCTCTTGTTGGATTGGCCCAATCTGTTTCATCACATTATTCAAGCTTTGGATGACCTACTAGCAATGTAGACATGTTAAAAAAAAGATATACATAACATTGGCCTTATTATATACTACCAAAATTGATGGGAAAACAAAAAAACATGGTTATCTACATTCTATGAAATCATGTAAGTTCCGTGCCACAATACCATATAAATGCAATACAACCTATAATGCACAAGTAGTGGGTTTGCATGTTAATGCAACATCTGATAAACAACACAAAACCTGCTTTATAAATTTTGGACCACTCCCACTGCCTTGTCTTCAAGATTTTCCCAGTTGTCATCTACATGTGGTCAAAATTCAACCCATGATCAGTATATGTAAATTGTCTATCCAAATCATGTTTCACTTGTTGCAACTTGTCCATATTTTGACTATCTATGGGTTTAGCTATTTTTAACAATCATAGTGCATGTTACTTTAGAATTATAGTCCATTGGTTTCAACTTGGGATCATTGGAATCCCTTCCACATTGACAATTATTATTTGTTTTTTTGCTTCTATTCCAAGAACTATTACCAACTCCTTTTCGACCAATTTGGCATCGTCTCGATTACGCTTGTGAACAATTTTTTGATGTAATTGTTTAAGGTCAACTTCAAAAAATTGTGTTGTTGACATGGTTCCTCCAATTTGCACACTTGTGGTTTGGGAGATAGATTTTGGAACTTGGCATTATTCGTCTTGCACCCTGTTTGATGGCCTTGGAGGGTAGTCCATTAGTTCATTAGGATAATATGATTGGGGAGGAGGATATTCATTGTAAGGATAATAGGGGTCTTGCATTTCCACATAATGGTATGGTTGTGTAGGTGGCACATGTGGTCTTGCTGGGTATCACCCATAGCTAGGAGGCCTATATGGCCTATATGCATGGTAGTCATGTGAAGGTCTAGGGACGTTTGCATGTGAAGTAGGTCGAGGGATGCTGGTTAGAGGTGGTGATGGGAACCTAGGGCCTTGAACCTACACAGAATTTTATGTGCAACAATATTGTGGAAATCATATTTCTTGTAACATGGTGGCAAATAGAAGTTGAATGGAAGCATACAATCATTATGCATAATGCATCAAGTAGTGTGAACTAAACAAACACACACATCACTACGTGTGAAACATTGGTGAAAATTTTTTGGTCCCTTCGCATGTTTGCACATAGTGTCCACATCCTCTTCTGCACTATCACCAGTCCCTTGATTAGTTGGAGGGCAATAATCTTCATTAGGATTTAAACCATTTTCTTCCCAGTTTAGGCCAAAGAGCAGCATCATCATCATCATTATAATGCTTGGGGCTTTATTCTTCTGCCATATTAGGTATTTGGATTGTTGCGTCATGGAGGTTCATCAATGGATTTTGCAAATCCGAAAATAGATTTTTTTTTCTAGGTGTTCTTGTCGATGCAATGTGCTCCTTCAAACTTTATAGCATTCAAACCTATAAATTCCACACCCATGCCTCCAAGCATTTTGCAAAACATAGTATTTGTAGGAATCAACTACCCTCATCCAACCAAGCTACAACAAATGCAACACAAAGTTTGATAGAACCACATAATAATGATTCAACCCTACATATGTTCTGGCTAGTGGTATACAACCCACGCCATCTTGTCCTTCTAAACCCTACTCCATGACATTAACAAAAAACATGTTTCTTACAACTTGTTTAATACAATGTGGGTTCTTGAGAGAGCTTATGAGCTTACACTTTTAAAGACTACAACAAAGCATATATTGTTCTCGACCATTGTTTGACATCTAAATTCTTCATATCCAACTTTCAGTTGGTTTTTCATAAGCTTATTGTTTAAGTCTAAGTTCGAGTCCAAGTAAATATTCATTTCCAGCTGCTCTTTGGTCTTGTCTGAATGCGAAACATTATTTAAGTAATGCATCATCCCCACAAAAGTGCCTTGCTCTTCAATGGTCACTTGACCAATCCTCACAACATTAAGAAACCATAATAGAACTCGATGCAAACAAAGATAGGCATACTACCTAGAGTGCATTTAATGAGGTTGACCTTTGGCGATTAGGTTTAGAAAAAAGGTGGGGTAAGTTTCCTCAAAATCAGATTCCCTTGCAACCAATAACACATTGAAATTTTAACTAATCACAAGTGCACATGTGGACTACCAAGATGGAACGTTAGCTTTCTTGATTAGTCAATGCTCACCTTCATAAAAAAGGTCAAATTTTTTCTCTAGAATTCTTCACAAGTTTGTTAACTATATATTGGGTTGTTAGTTAAAAGCTACCTATGAACTTTTTTATGGACTTGACAGAAAAAAAGCAATCACAAGCGTGCATGAATAACTTTTTTTGTGCATTAGAATTGGTAACTTATAATTCTTGTGTATTTGAAGTGAACTTGATCATCCTTATGTGCATATGAAGCCCAACCAATCAAAATGTGTTAGCTACCAAATTTGGGTTTTATCCAGGAAGGAATCAACAAATTTTTTTTGGTCAACAATTGCACTAAACTTCTTACATTGGTTAATCCAAATCAATTTGCTTGTTATAGTGAAAAAACCCATGAATTAACCTAAAACATATATTAGTTATCTTGATAGTATATATCATATGTCCAAATTTTTCACTATACTAGCATTACTTGCGACCAATTATGAATCTGCATGATGTTTTTCTATGCAAATCTTACACTAAGTAGTTACTTTATCTATAACTATACATATCTCCTAGAAATTATGGATTGCCTTTTGATTCCTTTGTAAGGATAATGTCAAGGGAGTAGTTACTTGCGATAATTATTAGTTCATATATTTATATTTATTTAGTTATTATTTTAGGAATTACTAACTATATTACATAATTTTTATCACCATTTGAATTTGAATAAAACATAGGACTTTTTTTGCGAAATATACATCTTGGAAGAAGAAGAAAAGATGGAGAACATTGTATCATTGTAAAACATGGAGTTTTAATGGAATATGAGAGAAATATAATTTGATTTTTGGGAAAGCTTTGTTCCATAGTCAGAGTTTGTTGTTTTGGTGTTTTTATCATACTTTCATTACTAGATTTTAATTATGAAACTAGTTCTAAGTAAAATTGAATGAACAAACTTTGTTAATATTAGTTTTATGAATTTTAGTCCAAATTTAAAACCAGAATATAGGCGATGCACCCCCAAACTCCTTGAAAGACTCAAATGTGAGTTTGAAAATGAAAATAACAGGAGTTGGGGTACGTTCCTTAGCTCGTAACATTTCAAGGTTAAAGGCATGTTGGAGCTTCGAGATGGGGATTAGAATGAATTACAAGCAAGTCAATTATTCATAAGGACCTGCACAAGCTAAACAATAAATTGATTAATGCATAGTTGAAGCATTTTTGGTGCACGGATGAGCCACGAACATACATGAATTCATATGATTCACCATAGCCTGGACTTGGGAGAAGTGACCAGCTTCCCCCTTATGCCACGAAGGCTGCGTACAAATGTCATTTTTCTCAAGACTCCTAAGTCAAAAGCCTCGAAATTTCCAAAATTGGGACTCTCGAGGCCCATAACTTCTTGTGAAGACCTCTGATTAAGGTGAGGTTTAAAAAATATATGTAGCCTTGATCTAGAAATTTCCAATGATATGTGGCACACCACCTGCACACACATAATTCAGAGCAAATCTTAACTTTTAGTGGTCGGGAGTCAAATTGACACTTTGACTCCTGGCCCTTTTTTCAACCATAACTTATGTTATTAGTACTCAAATGGATCATACAAGCTCATTTCAGACAATTACATTAAAAATTTCTTCTAATATATAAAGAACTTTTTAATTTAATGAATGTTGACCTTTCAAATTGCTCTTTGAAGATTCGAGAGTCCATAGGGACTTCAATTCCCAAAATGGGAGTCCACTTGAAAGTGTGTGGGCTCATTATTCCTTCACACTTCTTTGCACTCCCAGGAATGTGAGTGTGACCATTGACTCGCACCTTTCCATGCCCTTGCATTGGTCGTGAGCCCAAGGCTGGGGTCATGACAATAAGATTAAAGATTTTGTATTTACCATTTGGTGACCATCCCAAGGTCTGAATTCAGAATGAATTTCAAAATGTCGTTTCACTACTAAAAATTTTGTCTTTTGCAACTTGTCTTATGCAACTAAAAAATCTCACATGTAACTATTTTGGAGTTGCATGCAACATGTGCAATTGCATGCGACATTTTTTAGTTGCATAAGACAAGTTGCAAAAGACAAA
>Ga0209611_10009062_pt1 | contig 15236 bp, 9 predicted proteins | sample S1TSphgellanicum_3_FD_187693 | JGI IMG/M metagenome (GOLD analysis project Ga0209611, IMG submission 187693) | Host-associated microbial communities from peat moss isolated from Minnesota, USA - S1T2_Fc - Sphagnum magellanicum MG (SPAdes) (version 2) | ecosystem: Host-associated > Plants > Peat... | reverse complement strand
AATGACAAATTAACAAAAGAAAAAACACAAAGAAAATAAACAAGCAAAACAAAAAAAAACAAAAGTTCTCCAAAAGCAATAAAACAACTTTTCAACAAGAAATGGAACATAAGAACACACAAGAAAGAACAAATAACAAAAAATGAAGCAAGCAAAACTAACCCCAAAAAAATAGTTTAGTTTTTTATGTTGTTGAAATCTCACTCCCCACAAGAGAAAAATGACATTTCCTTAAACCCTAACCTTAAGTAATGGCCTAAAACCTAGAATTTAAACTTTAGACTATTCTTTAGAATTGGACTTGAAGGTAGGTTATCCATATAACCTACCCAAGGTTCACATTAAGAATAAAACTTCATGAAAAACAAGAAATTTTTTGTGAATATATATTTTTCCATATTTATACCTTACCCTTTGCATATCAACCTGGATAACACCTTGAATGATACTAGCATGGTTCTTTTCAGGATATCTAGTTGGTACCTAGCTTTTCAATTTGACTACTTCATATTTGCCCCACATTGCCTTAGACATGGACAATGGCCAAACTTTTTAAAACTTGTATAAAAAAAATTATAGTTCAATACATAAAAAGTAAAGAACATTGTTGGGTGGTTATTAAAAATTACACTAAACCTTGCTAGGTATTAAGGTGATTATTAGGGTTGATAACCATGGCTTTAAATAAATCAAATACTTAATTTTGATACATAACCATAGTTACTGAAAAATCAAATATCATGTTCTCAAATATTACCATGGTTTTCAATTTTTTGAAAAAGTTAAACAATCACCTAAAAATTGACCAGTGTTTTGTTAAGTTTTTCATGAAACTTGGTGGTTATATGAAGTTTATGAAATAATTAAAATTGGTTGTTGTTATAAAAATCAAATATCTACCCAACATCAGTTATAAAGATCTAACATATTATTTTTAATGTATAATGGATCATTTTGCCTTTGCATTTTTCATGGGCATTACTTTTTTAGTTAAGTGTTACATTTTTCAAAACATGTTTTATGATAAACATAAAGTTCTCAGTCCTTTTGATTTATTTTTCTTAAAAACATCTTTCCAAACACACATGGATTTATTTTAGTTTCCTTTTCAAAATACATGTCCCCCTTTGTTAAGACTCAAAAGATTACATTTGGTATGCGATTTATGATATGACCAATGTTGGGTGGTTATTTATTTTTTCAAAGAATCATCATGTTAGGGTTTTAGAAGATTTTATGAAATTCGCTCTGATTTTTTCTTCAAAAAAGAAAAATTCAACATACCCGAGAAGGTTTCAAAAATTTGTAAAAGCAATTTCACCTAGGTTACAAAATGTTGGTTTTCAAACAGTTAATACCAATCAATTTTCACAAACAGTTTTCACACAATAATCATCAACAATTATATTATTTCAAACATTAATTTTGTTTAAATTTTTTAATTACAAAAAGGTTAAAAAGAATGAAAAACATATAAATTTTTCTTCCAACATTTTATATGTCCACAAGTTCATTTTGTTCAAAAAAACATTCAACTTCCTTTAACTTTTTGAAGTTTGAACCATACTGTAAAGTGGGCGTCAATTGGGGGAAACATATGTAAAATTTGTGGAATTAAGGGCGTAGACCCCATGTTCAGCCAAAAGACCAAATAATGTGCATGACACAAGATGAATGCAATAGATGGGAAAAAACACATGTTGAAATTCAAAAATGCATCAATTTTGGTTAAATTTGAATTTCACCTTAATTTTTTGTTTTTTCATATTTAGGATTTTGTGAAAAGAACATTTTTTAGTAGTGTTTGATAGAGGTTGAAGTGAGCAAGGAAAGAAGTCATTGTGGTTTAGTGATAAGAACATTTTTCAATAGTGTGTGACAAAGGCTGAAATGACCAATGAGAGAAGTGGTTTTGTGAAAATAACATTTTTAAATTTTGTATGATAAAGGTTGAAGTGAGGGAGGAGAAAAATTATTGTGGTTTTGTAAGAAGCACGCTTCTTAATTCTATGCGACAAAGGATGAAGTGAACAAAAAGAAAAGTTGTGGTTTTGTGAGAAGATGTTTCTCAAGTTCTGACAAAGGTTGAAAGAATCAAGAAAGTTTTGAAACCGCATGAGTATTTGAAGTGAACAAGAAGGTCATAGAAGCATGATAATTCTTGAAGCTCCATTTTGGAGGTGTGGACGCAACTAGGAAGGTTGCAATCTCTACAAGCTTACTTTTGGAAATGGACATGCTAAAAGGGTTTGATAATTGTGGAAGCTTAGAGAAGCAAGCTTAGGTGTGCATCAATTCTAGAAGCTTGGAAAGGTTTGACTACATTTGGAGCTACAATTTGGTTTTCTTGTAAGTAACTAATATGGAATGTTTTGTCAAAGCAGTGAAGTGCATCCTTGTAAAGTGAAGATTATAACCTTTTTGAAATAATGGTTCTTGTAGGCAAGGTTCCTAAAGATTAACCAAATGTGTCTTATGATTGTCAAGAAGAATTTTATGTTTGGGAAGTTGTCTTCTTGTGTTTGTTGTCTTTTTCCAAACTTTGTCCCTTTCTTTCTACCTTTTGTTGCAAGTTTTCAAATTCTATACAAACTTTAATTGCCAATCAAATAGCTGAATCTCTCAACAAAATTCCCTCACACCAACCTTTACAGATAGAATTCAAGTTTGATGCATAGGAACCCACATTTTACAAGGGATATTATTTGGTGAATGTGGGAGCATGAGCATGAACAAATGAACATGACAGAATTTTTTTTGGAATATTTTGATGTCGAAGGAATATTGGAAGAATATTCTTTGACACATGGCATATAATATATCACGATGTAGAGGAATATTTTGCCATGTGTACATGAATGAACAATAATTATGGATGAAAAAAATGGATGAACAAAATAAATGAATGAAAACTAAAATGGATAAACAAAATAAAAATGATGAAAACTAAAATGGAATAGTAGAATTAAATGGATGAAAAATTAATATGGATGAACACAACTTGTCCACAACCAAGAGTTATGTGCCAATGTAAATTTTACCTCTTCACAACCAAAAGGTTTGTGTCAACCAAAACACTACCTATTCATCTACAAATGGTATGTTCCCATTGGGAATTGAAACAATATGAAGCCGCACATTCTCAATACCATTTCACATTTTTAAAAATTTGAATTTAATCTACCAAACTTCTTATGTCTAAGATCATTCTTACCACTTGAAGAAGAAAACTGCATTCTTTCCCCCATCTCCAACCAAACTTACTAGCTCCATCTTTTCTATAGCTACCATCCATTTGCAATTGTTACACATCTATTTTACAATGCCAAAACAAAAATTTACAAAAATGGTCACACTAAACACCTTGGAAATTATGATTGAATACACGTTAATTTCAAGCATATTAAATAGAATATGAGAAATGACAACAAAACCTTTGGAATATCCAAGAAATCCAACTTTGCTAGGTCCCCTAAAGAATTTGCTAGATTAGAACATGGGGAACATAATGGAAAATGAAAATTAACAAAATAGTTGAATGGGCGACATGGCAATGGGCGAATGTGAAAATTGACAAAGAAAGTCTTGCATTACTCAAAGAAACTATAAACATTCCAAAGGAGGATATGGAAGACTACCACCGGGCGATGTTTACACGTGCCATGGAATTTTTTTAAAAACGTGCAAGTTTGAAAAAGTCAATTCCAAAACATTTCTTCACAAGTTTATTATAGGATTTGTCAACGAAGGACTTGGTTTCCCTTGGCAACCTCCTATCAACAAACTTTATGAAACCTAGTAAACGACTCAATGCAGTTCTGAGTAAGCAAACATGGGTGCCACAAGATTTAGAAAACAAAATGTTAAAAACAACCTATAAATCACCGGACGATAGGCCTTGCCCTAAAACAATGAGATGTCTATGATAGTCAGAAAAAAAGACGTCCCGACAATTGAAGAAGAAACCAAAATACCATTCTTTGCAATTACTTTTGGTTCATTAAATGTTTTGATATGAATCAAGGTTAAAGTTGAACCAAGATTTTGCTTCCTAAAAAATCCAAGAATTCTTAATTCCAAAACATCCTAATACCTAAATTAAAGGATTGTATCCTCCAACCTAATATATATATTTTTGTATTTAATTGTTTTACTTAGTATTACCATCTCAATTGGTTTTTTGACAATCAACAACAAATAAATCATTGATTACTAGCAAGCTACCACTTACAATTCTATGCATGAAATAAACATTTTATAGCATTTAGTTTTGGACATAATAACTAAGCCAATGGAACGACCATGGCAAATTCCTCAAGATGACAATCGATTTGACCCTTTATTTAAATTATTATAAATTAGGAAATGGGCATTCTACAAAAGGAAAAGTGGGCAAATGGAAAAAAACCAATAAACAAATTATATATATTGCCCATAAAAGTCCAAGGCAAAACCCCCCACCTAATAGAATAGGAAATAAAAGACTAAACAAAAATAATGATCAATGGCATCCAATTTAAAAGAGATGAACTCCTAGTACTTGGCAGATTTTGAAACATCTTACATTAGTTAAACTCAATAAGGAAATATCTACAATGACTATTGAGATAAACAATCACTGATCAAATAATAAAACTTCAATAACTGACTGACATAATTGTTCACAACCCACACAATAAGAAGGATGTTAAAAAACGATAAATTCAAAATGGATAAGAACCTTTTTAGAGACTATATGTAATAAAAAATAGGCACCATGGACATAGATTGCATTTTAATGCACGGCTTGGTTTGGAACTGTGAATGCATGCTAGAACTTTTCGAGATTTGGATTTGTATCTAATAGTGGATCACAAATAAATGAAAGCAATAGATGTAGATTATAGTTTTAAAGTGGGATACTAGGCATCGAAAAATAACATGTAAGAATACAAAATCTATGTCATATTGGTACAAATGTTCAATTCAGATTTTGTGAACAACTTGCAACAAGCTCCTAGAGACTATCTATGGCCAGCCAAACTGACAAATTGCAACTATAAGACCATGTTATTACGCCATGTAAAATATATAATGGGGATGAACAAAGCAAACCAATATTCATTGGTAGAAGAGTAAAAAAAAAAGTGGCTAGAAAATGAAAATGATTTAGAGGATGACAAATATGAGTTGTCTATTTTAAAATATGATGCAAACTAGGATGCACTAATAGAACATAAAGAAAAAACACTAGAGTAAGAGGAGGAGGAACCAAGAATGCCATCACAATTGGCATCTCAAGAAAAAGAAGACTTAAAAAGCGAGGATGAATAATCTTTTGGGTCATGCAACAAAATCACTAATGATTCGTGGCATTGATCGCGAAAAGGGGTCACCATCATATGTTTGAGACCACAAGAACACACACAAATGAGGATAATTGGCAAGACTGTAAATATCCCATTTTTATAAAAATTTGAAAATGTTGAACAAAAGCACATGACATTGTTGATTGAACTTGTTTTGTGATATTAACTGTCAGTTAGAGGAAACAATTAGCCCAAGAGATTAAGAAACATACTTGTGAAAAAGCTTGTATTGAGGAATATTACACTCCTTTAAAGACAATAAAAACAAAAAAAGAAGGTGGTGTGGATATTAATGATGTGAATGTGGAACATGGGAAAAATAGTTTTTAACTTATTGAAACAATTGTAAAAAGGATCAGTGTGAAAACACAAAAGCTAAATCTAAGAACGTTGGGGAAAAGACATAACAACAAAAAGTCATAATTTCCATACATTGTCAAATTGTCTCAAAACAAAAACAATATGGAAGATTGCAATATGTTCCTTGAGGATTATGATGAATATAAATTAGCAAAAAAGATTAATTTAAAAGATGAAATGCACTAAAGGATGGAAATTTGCAGTGAAATGAGAAGAAGTTATGAGAGTTACAAATTGTTCCAATGTATTTTTTAAAAAACTTTAAATGTGTGGAATTGATTTCTAAGTAGCATAGTTGAAAGCAAATATTACTAAAACTTCTTCCTTGCGACAAATAAATGTGGGCTAGTTGAAAGTCCAGTCAAGAGTCCCATTTAAAGTTCAATCCATAGTATGGCAAGCCAATTGGTATTTTGAACAAGCAAGGTGACCAATTTCATGCGATAAATACAAATTTGCAAAGAATGACCTTGTGTTGGATTGAGAACAATAATGATTGATTTTATACTAGTGGAAAATGTTTAATGTTGTGTGAATTTGTGTTGCACATATTTGTGAAGATACATAAAATGACATACATGATGGAAAAAGAAAATCTAGGAACTATTTTCTAACATCAATTAAAGTGCATAAAAATATTAGTTATTGATTAAAAGGTTTAGATTTAGTAAGATATTTCATAACATACAATTTAATTAAATGCAATATTTCAAAGCTCACGAAACACTAGGAATAATAGTATGTGTAGTTCCAATTTATATTGGAAATATTAAACATTGAAGCCTTATAATGAAGTTTATGGATACAATTGGGTAACACATGCATAGCTATAATATCATAGCTAAATAACTGCAATGATCACGAAGAAAACTATATTTCATTTAGTGGACAATTGGATGCAATCATAGATCAACTCTATGTACCCATTGTGTGTAAACAAAGCCTAAGTGTGCATGAACATTCACAAGGAAATTATGACATTAACAAAAGGTTGGCGGTATGCAAGCGAATGCAACTACATAAAATAGAATAACACAAAGGAAAACAAAAGATTTTACAAGTTTTCTTTTGAATGAAATCCTTTCACTAAGCTGATAAGAAAATGGATCAACCTATCTTAGAGAAGAGGGAAAATGGCAATTGCATTTGGTTTCCAATATAGTGCTTCAATGAAAACATTGGTTTCACACTGTGATTGAATCGGTGAAAAAACACCCACCATTGCATCATGCAAGATGAATGGTGCATGAACCGATAACAATTTTCTATTAGGTTCCAATTCTCCTTTTGGTTCAATTGCATCTCTAACCAGGTTCAAAATTGCAAGGGGTTTGGGAGTGGAACGATTAATCAAGTCATTCCTGCTATAATTTGTAAATTGAAAAAAAAATACTAAAAATAAATCAAATGTTGGAGTGGGGGAAATAGATTTTTATTATTATAAATAAACAAACATGAAATGTAACAATAAAATATTAAAATATTTATTTTTCAATGATGATTAAATTAAATTTCCCTAGATAAACAAATGGCCCTAATACGTCATTCACCAAAACCTAACAATTGGTTTTGATAGATTTGGATATAATTAAGAAATTATACTTAATTAATGATTTGATATGTTGATGACAATAATGTAATTATCGATGAAATTGAAGAATAAATATACATTTAAAGGGATGCCCATATTTCATTCAGAATGAGCCCATATATATCCTCACATTTATTACTTAAATATAAGGATGTTAAGTTTAATTATAAGTTCAAGTTCACTTATAAATTTCTTTTTGATGATACGTGGCCATTATCAAAGATAAGACTTGATGTTAAATATTGTTATTTTTTAGAAACACAATTGAAAAAATTGTCCTTGCTATGGTTGGTGCCAACTATAGTAGGGGGTAATAATAAAATATGAAATGTATCAAATTCAAACAATGAAATAAAGAAAATATAATAAAATTATTTGTGCAAAATTTGAGTTTAAACAATGGATGAAGAACATATTTTGTCCTTCATGGTTGACATTGACCATAGGGGGTGGGACGAAAAAATAAAACCGAGATTTTTTACTAACAAAAATACACTAATTATTTATGGTGAAAATATTTATAATTTATAATTATAATTTGTTGATGCTAGAAGAAATAGTTATTGTAGTTTTTCGACATTCGAAAAAATGAAATTGAAGGAAAGGAGTTCTACAAATCTTATAAAGCAATGGAATATAGGGGGGAAATCAAATTATTTGAAAATAATGCGGGTAAAAATAATGATCAACATCTTCCATCCCCTATGGTCAGCACCAACCATAGGGGGAGGGGAAAAAAATAAATATGAATTAAAAAAAAAAACCCAATTATTGATGGCAATTTTTTCATAATTTATATTTAATAATTTGTCATTTTGAAATTAATAGTTTTGATACTATTTCAACATTTGAAGGAATGAAATGGAAGGAACAGAGTTTTTAAAAACTTATAAAGTAATGAAATACATGGAAAAATTTGAATTTGTGTAAAAGATGTGGGTAAAAATAATGATCAACATATTCAATCCCCTATGGTTAGCACCCATCAAAGGGGGAGGGAGAAAATGTAAAATTGACATTATTTACTTACAAAAACATATAAATTATTGAAGGTTAAAATTTAGATGATGTAATAAATTTGGCATGTTTTCAAATTTTGAAGGAAAAAAATGGGCAAGATGTGGTTCAAAACATTTGCTAGAAAAATATTTGATTAATTGAAATGTCAAAATGATTCAAAACATATATCTTTCATTGAGGTATTGTTGAGTCCCATTCTTGCAAACTTTATAGATGGTTTTGAAAATATAAAAGCAAATAAACAACGAAATTCATTTCTATTAAATCAATTTGTTTGTTAAGAGAATGATGGAAACAAAACACTAAAATAATTATATTGAATGCTGGTAGAACTTGAACAAAATTCAAAAGAAAACACCAACCACCACCAAATAGAATCCAACAACAAATTCCAAAAACAAAATAAATGCAAATGAGACACTACTCCAAACATTTTGTTGTTTCATAGTCAATAAGGTCTAAAACACCATGGTCATATGATCTCTCATTCCTAGAGGATTTAAGAGAGGGAAATGAAGCCATGTGTCAAGAAATGTCCTCATAATATTTCAACAAATATTTGTTCGAAGGGGGGTTTGGGAAATCCCTCAAAACATAGAATGAAACAAACTGAAAATGATCAGGCTGGATATCTCTACATAAAACATAAAATATCAACCTGGAATGAAAAGAAAAATAATTATGAAAGAGACATTCAATGATGACTAATGTTAATTTACTCACAATTGAGATTGACTTGCATTCTCTTTTCAAGTGGCGAATCTAGGGGAGGTTGAGTAGAAAAACCAAGCTCCACATTATGTTTAGATTTCTCCAAAAAAGGTTTGATAACCTCTTCATAAACATCATTGTCTAGTTCCAACACAAAAACATCGCGACTAATAGACTAACAAGTTCAAATGCAATTCCCTGTAAAATAATCATAAAACGTAACATTTTAATCATGAAGGATTATCATTTTAAGCTTTTAGAGAAAAGTTAAAAAGAGTACTAATGGATGAGTTGATGGTGACAACTAATGAACTAAGAGGGCTGCAAAGGTGAATAAAAGCTCTTGACTCCTTTGAATGGGATACCTTTGTTTGACTTTTCCATTGTATCAATGTTTGTGCAATTTAATAAATATCATCCTCACCCATGGGAACACTAGGCCTCACCATCTCTAGGTGATTTTCTTGAAACTAAAAGCCACCCATTTGGCCAACAAGAAGAGTCGCCCAACTCATTCGAGTTTACAATATTGGGAATAATAAGAGTTAGTCCAAGATGACTCTATGGAATGATAAATAATGTAATACAATTGGGTAGGGGAATTACCATTTTCCCTTTGATTTTGTTGCTCATCCACAATAAAAAATTGATTATTGCCCATCTGAAATGGATTTCATATCCATTTGTTTTTAAAAAGGACTTGATTTCCTTGAGGATGTGAGGATCATCATCATGGAATATAAGAACTACACCATTTTCTTCCATGTATTTATTCGCAAAACCAAATATTCCATGCACATAGTTATTTATGTGATGGTTCTAGGAGGGGACATTAGTGGGAGGTATGGAGACAAAAAGGACTAGCAAGTACAACGAAACTTCAACAATGAGGAGAGTAGGCTTGCCAATTCTAGAATCCTACAAAATGGAAGAAAATTTTTTAGTTAGCTCCAAAACAATGCAAATAATGTGAAATGCACATAAAGAATTTCCTATTCATACCTTTAAAAACATCTCATTGAATTCCTCGAATTGAGAGGGCCATGAGCTAGAAGAAACCGTTACCACCACCATGTCTAGCCAAGAAATATTACAAGCTGAAACAATGAACCACAAGAGGGAATGGCTACCACATGGGAGTTCAATGGGATCTAGGATCGGATTTTGAAAAAGATCCAAACTAGGATCTACATCAATATTTAGGAATCACCTCATTTGATGGATAGTTCAAGATTGTAAAGCTTATGGGTTTGGGGTGGGCTCTTCAAGCTCTAGATCTCGATCATTTCATTTGTCATTTGAAGGTCCAACTAATTGGTCCTTGGTCTTCCTCAACTTCTTGGCATTGTGGCTCCTTTTCCCACCCCTAAAATTAGAATCAATTGAAGTGGGCTTGTCAAGACATGCATCCTCAAACTTCTTCTTTAACTTGCACTCTAACTTTGGGTAGTCTAAGTACCACCCATAGGATGCCAAGTGGCCACTCGATTGCCCCTTCAAGAATCCTTTTTATACATTATACTTTAGACTACTTTAGGATCACGCCAAATCCGTAGAAGCAGAAATAGGTTGCGAATAGCCTCTTTTGTAAGGAAAACATGGGAGAAATATTTGTGGCAAGGAAATGGGGTCAAATGTATGGAATATTGATCTTGAAGACAAGTACACAATTATTCTAAAACATGGAAATGTAGATATATCCATTACCTATAAATCACACGCTTCAAAGCTTCCTCACCATTAGTCTATTGTTGCCAAGTCTTGCTTTTCAAGATTCCACCCTTGAGCTTGAATTCATGACAAAACAAAGACTCCCATAATTTAAGCTTCCAGTGACTTATGAAGTCTTCAAGACTTTGAACCTCAACACTCTCAAGGATAGACACACCAAGGTTTGTGACTATGTTATTATGTAGCTTCTTGGCCTCCATTTCTAACTACAATGAGAACACAAGTGCAAAGCCATTAGCATGAATGCCCAACAAAAAAAATAGAAAGAATTTCAATGTACAATCAAGATAAACAAGTAGCATATTTGAAACCAAAATATTGCCTTGAGAAGCCATTTCCCAAAAATGGCATCCAACAACTTGACCTTTGGAAATTTTTGGGCTTCCTTGAAAACTAAGACTGGTTCCACTTCTTTAGCTAAGAAACCTTCTACTTGTTGCTCATTTGTGAAGACAAACAATTACAACTTCTTAATCATCATTTATGGATCAAGATTCATGTTATAACGAACATGTACTTGTTGGAGAAATTTATTGTTAAGTTGAGGGGTCACATATGAACAACCTTTTATGGAATGATGTCATGTGTTCCTTTTGAGCATTCTCCATGGCCTCATTATTTAACAAAGCCAACATTTTCGGGTTTCAAAAAATAGGATCTAGAACATCTACATAATACAAACAATGTGTGATGTTGATAACATCCACAAGTTCCCCATGCAATAAAACATCTAGCTCATAATCAAATGCAACTATTCTAGAAAATGGAGCTCATATGAGAAAAGATTTAATAAATTTACCTTATACATATACTCAAAAATTACCTCCTACATGAGGTTATACCAAGTTTTCTTGATTTTATTCTTGCCTTGTATTGGGCATTTGGAATGACCTCCTTGAATTTGTGGAGAATAATCATTTCAATGGATTGGATGCAAAAGAAATTATGAATAAGTGACAACTTCACGTGGTCCATTTCGATAGACCTGCCAAGAATAAGAATGTTAATCATCAACAAGACACCGTTTGACATTTGTGGAGAAAATGAACATTGACAATGGAAACTCACTTGTTTAAGTTGGTCATAGCTATAATCAACTCAATTAGGCCATTTGTTGTGTCTAGAACAAATGAATCGACCTTGATGTGCTAATTGGGCTCATTGGGATGGTTCACATCAATGTATGGACCACTAAGCCTAAAGGCGATGATTCTCATCCCAAACATGAAACATTTTCCCAAAAAGCTAGCAAAGATTCAGATCTTTAGCTAGGAATTTTCAAATTCCACATTCTTTTCTTTCCAAAAAAAATTCCAAGTATCAATATAGGTGCACGCCTCTTCTTCCTCACCTTTCTAGTTTGTTGAGGAAATGTAATGTGCTTTCTCACCTTCATGATAACCCGTGAAAAACACCCGTTCCATCTTGAGCATGTCGATTCTCAAAGTCGGCCTAATAATTGGCATGGTCAGGAGTTGACATAAAGGGATACTCATCCTAGCTTTATTCTTTGGGATATTTTTGTTTTTGTTTAGAACCTTAGAAGTATTCAACTTATTCTGACGTTGAATTACTTCTATGGTCTTCTAGCAATTGGGTTCCACCTATGATTGCACAAATGGGAAATAGTTATTTAGTTACAAGAATACAAATCTATCATTTACACATAGTGAAAGAGTATGACAATGCAAAAAAAATTTATAGATACTATCCAAGGAGGTGATACGAAGAGGTCAAAATTAAGAGACAAACAAGAGGGCTTTAAGATCCATTGGGGAATGTTTTTGAGCATTTGGCCTAACAGTCGGCGTTGACCATTGACAAAAATCTTTGAATTCTAAAAGAAATATTAATTTATTGTATAATTAAATGCCAAAAAGACTATAATACAAACAAAATTCTCTCTAATTAGTGCCCACTATAATTTTTTTGAGTGTTAAAAGAAACAAAGAGATGATCAAAGTGTCTTAAGCAATACATATGATATTTGTAAAGGATTCAAGTGGATTTTTCTCTATAGTTGGCACTGACTATCAAGTGTTGGGGCTATGAAATCAAACACATAAAAAAACTTGTAATTAAAGAAATGTAAAAAAAAACTTGAAAGGAATATGCTTGTTTGTTATAAAGCCTATAGTCGGCATTGACTAAAAGAATGGAAGACAAAAATTTCACAAAGTGTGCATTTTCAAAGCTATATCCACTACAACTTAATGTAATTGTGTGGATTTTCTAGAGGTTTTTTCGTTATGGTCAGTACCGACTATAACCCTCTAGTAGCACTTGAATAGAGGTGGATTTTTCTTTCCAATAAACAAATATCTAAATTTTTTATAAAAAAATGCAACTTTCCTTACGATCAACACTAACCATGAAAATGAAGAGCATTTAAAAAAAGCATAGTGGCTTCCTTATAACAATTGACAAACATAATTTGAAAACCCGCCTTTTTTGGATTTGTTGAAGCTAGGTTTCGTGACATACTTATTTGCTTTATTTGCGACTCCTACTCCATATTTACCTATAAATGTAGTATTCCACAATTTAGTTCATTGCAATATGCCTAAAAAAGAATTAAAAGTATAGATAATTCCATTGGAAGTTGAAACCTAATCATGTTATTAGAAAATCATTTTTCATATCTATACTCATTTCAACCTAGTTGGATTGCCAAGAAACTTACCTCTTTAAATTGCAAAATCTTGGTTGTTGAGTGAAAATCCAGCCCCTTGAATCCTTCCTACATGATACATAATATAAAATTAAGACTTAATCCACTTGTTGCACAAGTTAAAAGCAAATGAAATTGAACGACGAGTATACCTCCTCTTGAATGTCCCTAGAAGACGATTCCATAATCTCTCTTTAGTGATGAGTGCTTTCGATTTATTCAAAAACATTTCCTCTTCATTAGGCTTTCAATTTTTAATCCAATTAACTATATTCTAGTTTCTCTCTCCATTAACAAAAAGAAAACATATCATGAGTCAGAAATTGGAAACCATAATCCAAATTAAAATATTCCTTACATTGACCATACAATCTTAAGTTCATAACTTAGACAAAATAGAGGTTGTAAAACATTTCATTTCCTCACCTTTGCTTCTAAATTCTCATCGGCATCCAAAATGTGTTTGTAAGGTGTCCCAACACCTTGCACAACACAAATCACCTTGTTCAGAAGAGTGATGATGGAAAACCTTGAAAAAATGAATGCCCTGCCCAAAAGCGATCTGGGCCATTGCCAAGACCTCCCTTGCAGTTCATCCTGGGAGTGATATCAACCATTGCCAAAACCTCTCGGGCACTCTAACTCGAAAATGACTTCAATACTCACCAAGACCTCCCCATGAGTGTCCCCCAAGAGCAATTTCGACCATCACTAAAACCTCCTCGACATCTTAGTTCAAGAGTGATTTCGGCCATCGTCGAGACCTCCCCATGAGCTATGTCGAAAATGTCACTTCTTGGCAGCAACAAAAAAATGGTTGGGAGCTACCTTGAGCTCACGAGTGCCATCATTCTTTTGAGCTTTGGCTTGAGCTCATTGGAGCCCTTCAAATCCATCTCTTGTAATAACCAAAGAAAACAACAAAACATGAAATTGTAGAAAGGGACAGGAGCTTACCTCTTGGCTTACTATTGTTTGTTTTGGAAAAACCTCAGCTTGAAAATGAAGAAGAATCACATGTTATACACTTTGAACCCTAAGAGTTATTTTTTGCAAAAAATGAAACCTAAATACTTGAGAAGTTAACATTTTTCTAACCTCTTCCTCTATTTCTTCCTAGTGCTACAACACGAGATTCCTCTTCGGTGCTTGTGCCATCTTTTTTCCTTTCTTGCATTGTTTTGAATTTGTCCATAGAAAAGACTATCGACACCTTTTTGCTCTAGGTTTCAATGCTGCTTCTCTCTATTCTTGCATTTGTGGAATGATATCATGCATTAGGTATCAAGAACCTTTCTAGCAGTTTGAATTTCTATTACCTCTTCTTTGCTCAGAAATTACTTTTACTGTTGTAAATAATAAGAGTAATAATTTATTATAAAAATATTACATGAATACACTTACTATTAATTGTTTAATTATTTTGTGATTCCAAGGGAACATACAATAATTATGGTGATGATTTGGTTTATTTCATAAGGAGTTGGTTAAGCAATAATGCAATGGTTGTAGCTTTTACTCGTCCTTCTACATAGTTCTTCAAGATTGCCCAATTCATTAAAGTCTGGAAAATCCTAAAATTATAGCCAAAATCTAAAAAATCTTAACGCACCTAACACGTAATTGTGCTTACACATAATATTGAGTAATTTTGGAAATTCTAACATGACATAGGTGGAATGGTCATTTGTTATTTGTGTGGGTATTGATGTTAAGGAGATTGGTTCTGTAAGGGAGATTAGTTTTTTTTGGCTAAATGTTGAACAAAATTTTAAATATAATATTAAACCAAAAATTTTAATTA
>Ga0209611_10009061_pt1 | contig 15239 bp, 11 predicted proteins | sample S1TSphgellanicum_3_FD_187693 | JGI IMG/M metagenome (GOLD analysis project Ga0209611, IMG submission 187693) | Host-associated microbial communities from peat moss isolated from Minnesota, USA - S1T2_Fc - Sphagnum magellanicum MG (SPAdes) (version 2) | ecosystem: Host-associated > Plants > Peat... | reverse complement strand
AGTAAGTAAATAATAAGTAAGTAGATAGATAAATAAATAGGTAGGTAGGTAGATAATAGGTAGGAAGATAGATAAATATGTAAGTAAATAAATAAGTAACTTTGGTAAATAGTAATAAATAAATAAAACATAGGTAAGTAAATGGTGGGTCAATAGGTAGGTAGGTAAGTATGATATATTTAAATAAGTAGGTAGGTATATGTTAGTTACATAGGTAAGTAAGTATGACATATTTAAGTAAGTAGGTAGGTAGGACATATTTAAATAAGTAGGTAGGTATATGTTAGATAAGTAGGTAGGTAAAACATATTTAGTTAAATAGGTAGGCATATGTTAAATAAGTAAGTAGGTAGGTAATGTAGTCGGCATAATAAGTAGACTAAACCACCAAATTAATATGGCTAATTTGACTAAATATGGCCATTTAGTATGGTTGTTTTGACTAAGCCATGGACATTTTCATGGACCATTTTAAAGATTTGTCATTTTTCACTAAATGTATGACTTAACACTTTGTCAAAATGGTCATTTCAATCAAAAGAATCAACCAAAAAAACCATGTGTCCTTCATGCCTCATGCCTTTAATCAAAAGGAACATCCTTTTAGTCAATGTGAACACTTTAATCAAGTTGAACCTTTTGAAAACCCATGATTTCTTGTAGTACTTCTTCCTAATAACACACAAACTTGAATGTATATGTTGTTTTGTGATACTTAGTTTGTTTGCACATTGTGTAGAACATTAACATGAAGTTTTGGTGTTAATGCTTCTACATGCGATGTCATCATTTCTTCTTCCTCTTGCTCCCCAACCACAAATTCTTCTTCTTCTTCTTCCAAGTCTATGAACACCATTGTCTTTGTCTATTGTGGATGTTATTATTATCAATAAAACTTATTCTCTTTCTTCACATATCTCTCCTTATTACGTTTCTTCCATAACAACGTTTCTTTTCTATTTTAGTTTTTTGCAATTCATGTTAACTTTTATGAAGGGCCTATTGGTATTCATTTTGCAAACTCTTTATAATGAACATGCCAAGAAATTACATTGCACATATGTTGTTTTTTGTAAAAAAACGTCAATGCATTCATCAATTAAGGCATCCTATGTGAAATGATGGTTACTATTCTTAGCAACTTCTTTTTTTGGTGGCACAATAATGGCTCCCACATGGACCACCAATGTATAAATGCACGAATGATTATCAATGTGGTTTGTTGATGGCTCCTATGTATACATGAACACCATCCATCCATCCTATTACTATTTCATAATTTAAATGTTAACAATTTGGAAATTAAACATCTGGAACTTAGAAACAACTACAACACATATGATTGTCTCAAATTAAAAGAAATAAAATTTAAAAACTCAAGCCTTTATGTTTACCTTGTAATCAACATTGTTTTTTCAAAACCATCATGAACATTGAAGAGGTTATAATTGGTGGGCATCTTATTCTCTTTCAATCTCATGTCTATAAAACCAAAAAAAATTATGTTTATTTTTTCACCTCAACTATCACAAGGACACATTTTGGGTTTTGTGACATGTTTTTATGAATATGTATTAGTTAAAAAGGATATTTGTGACTAGTGATTATAAACTCATGTCATTTCACCCACTTAGCCGCAAAGGACATATAATTACAAAGCCCAATTATCTTATCAATTAATATTATTTTCTTGTTTATAATATTAAAATTCCATGTCATCATTGACCTTGGTTTGACATGTAAAATGCATGTCACAACCCTAGCCTTGGGTTCGCGATCAAAGCAAAGGCTTGCAAAGGTGCGAGCCAAAAGTGAACTTGGAAATCACATTTCATGTTCCCAAGAGTGCAAGAGAATGTGAGGGAATGAATTCCCACATTCCCAAATGAGCTCCCACTTTGGGAGTTGGAATCCTAATGAATTGTCAAATTTTCAAAGGGCAATTACACGGGTCAAAACTCATTGGATTGAAATGTTATTTATATCGTTGAAAAGCTCTTGGAACATAGATGTCTAAAATGAGCTCATATGACCCGTTTGAGTACTTAAAATACAAGTTATGGCAATTTGACTCCCAACCATTAAAATTCGAAATCGCCCCAATTTCCTTGCGTTCAAGTGGCATATCACATATCGTTGAAAAACTCTCGATGAGGGCTACAACTTTGTTTTAGACCTCATCTTAATCTGAGGTTTGCACACAAAGTTATGGTCCTCCAAAATCGCAAAAGTCCCAATTTCGGGAATTTTGGGACTCCCATTTGGGAATCCCAGGACAAAATGTCATTTGGGTGTTGGCCCCGTAATCAGGCACAAAGACTATAAGGGGGAAGGTGATGGCTTCCCTCAAGTCGAGGTCGTGATGAGTTTTATGAGTCCATGTTTGCCCGCAGCTCATTTGTGCACCAAAAGTGCTCTAGTTATGCACTAACCAACTTATTGTTTGGTTTGTGTAGGTCCATGTGAATAATTGAATTACTTGTCACTCTTCCTAGTCCCCATCCTGAAGCTCCAACATGCCCCTTTACCCCTAAAGTGCTGTGAACTAGGGAACGTGCCCCAACTCCTTATCCTTTTATTGTTTTTACACGTAGACTCATATTTGAGTCTACCAAAGAGTTTGGGAGTGCGTCACATGTGATTATTGAGTTGTTTAACGCATGTCATTTCACCCACTTAATCGCAAAAGACATATAGTTACAAAGCCCAATTATCTTATGAATTAATATTTTTGTTTATAATATTAAAATTCCATGTCATCATTAACCTTGGTTTGACGTGTAAAATGCATGCCATGTCAACCTAATCATTTACTCAACTAGGAGTTATAAAAAATGCCTTAATAAATGGACGACATGTGTCAAAATTCTATAAACACTTGTTTAATTATGAGTCATCACACATGAACAAACTCAACCTAATCTAACCTAGGTAACATATGTAGCTAACCTAACCAAAAGTCAACTTAACTTAAATTAATTAGCCTAAGCTATTTAACTAAACTACATGGCCTAGGTTTAAAACAAACCTTGGCCTCCTAGGTTAAGTAGCCTAGACTAGGTTACCTAACCTAGGTTAAATGGCCTATGTATCATAAGTTGCAAAAACAATGACTTGAACCCCTCACCTCCACTTTGGGGTTCAAGCCTTCATCCATTCCATTATGACATTTTTTTATATTAAATTTATCAAACACAAAATTATAAAGGGGTGAAAGCACACTATAGTAACCCCATTTGTGTAATCACATTGTATTGTTTTTCTTGGTGGTCATTTTTGAACCTAAACCATGTCAAAACTTCAAAAGATTTTCACAATGTTTTTGCATATTATGGTAAAGCATAACCCCAAAAAAAAAATAGAAAAAAATAATAATCATTCGATTTTTATTTTATGATGGCTTGGAGTATATTTGCATGAAAAAATACATGTCACAACATATTCGAAAATGCAAATATATTCCAAAAATGATTGAAATGATTTTTAATTTTCATGAAATTTATAATAGTTATTTCACATGTCATTTCACATAATTTAAACCAAATTTGTGAACCATTTGAAAAGTTTGATAATTTTCATGTCATAAATGGGTTCTTTTAACCATCTTGGTCATAAGTATATGGTAAATTAACATTTTCACAAATAATCACTTGCAAATGGAATGTGACAAGTATTTTAAGGTGGGAATATTTTTATATTTTTTATTATTTAAAAAATATTAATGAAATTAAATATTAAAGCAATTTGAAATGAAAAAATGAGCTTTGTTATACAATGTACATAGAAATATACACATGGTTCCTTTCTTTTACATTATTAAATTTTTAAAAAAAAATTAGATAACATTAATTTTATGAAAATCAAAATTTTAAAACCAAAACACAAAAATTTTAACTCAAAATTAAATGGATTACATGTGAAATTCATAAAATACCTTTAGTAACAAATGGAAAAGTGCCCCAAAGTGATCATTGTAATGTGTTTTCACCCAAAGATCAAAAACTTTACCCTCAAATTAAATTATGGCACCCTAAGTTGACATAGGTTAACTTACCTACTACCTAGCAACTTAGCCTAGGTTGATTTAAAATGAGTTAGGTCAACTTAAACTCCCTACAAGCCTAACTTAAGTTAACTTAAGCCTCCTATGCTAAAAATAAATTAACTTAGTCTAATTAAAACTACTCAAGCTTTAAGTTTGACTTAGATTAAGCTAGGGTAAACCTAACTAGGTTAAACTTAAACTAAGCTAGGCTAGACCTAGGGTAGACCTAAACTAAATTAAGATAATCTAGGCTAGACCTAAGCTAATCTAAGGTAGACTTAGATTAAACTAAGCTAATATAGGCTAGACTTAAGCTAATCCAAAGTAAACATAAACTAAACTAGGTTAATTTAGGGTAGACCTAAATTAAATTAAACTAATTTAAACTAGACCTAGGCTAATCCAAAGTAGACCTCGACTAAACTAGGTTAATCTAAGCTAGACATAAACTAAGTTAGATTAAACATGGCTAAACACAATTACTTAGGCTAAACATGGTTAAACACCTTTAAACACAATTGTTTAGGCTCATCATGGTTGAAAATTGTTAATGTATGGTTAAATTAATATAATTTATATTTAAAATAATAATTTATGCTAAAGATGGCTAAATTTGCATAAATGAAATTAAACATATTTTTTATGTTAAACATGGTTGAACAATGATAAATTAAGTTAAATTTGAATATTTAGGTTATATTTGGCTAAATCTGAAAAAATTAAAATTAAGTTCACTATTGAAACAATACATGGCTAAATTTGGTTAAATTGTGACAAAATTTTAAACTAAACTAGGTTATTTAAATTAAACTTGGCTAGTAAAATGATTAGTCCTATGCAATTATCGTTATTTTTTAAATAAATTTTGTTAATTGCATGAGTCATAAGGTTCATTACTAATTGCTAAAAACATTTTTAGTTGTTTTTTTAATCATGTTGGACATTGTAGTTGGATAGGACAACTCATTAAAGACATGTTTTGGTATTATGAACACTTTTGATTAATCACTAAATGTAATTTCATTGAAACTAATGTCATGAGTCATTAAGTTGACTACTAATTGTTAAAAACATTTTTAGTCATTTCCTTAATCGTGTTGAACATAATAGTTGCATAGGACAAGTCATAAAAGACATATTTTTGCATTATGAACATTTTTGACCAATCAATAAATGCAATTTTATTGAAATTAATGTCATGAATGGGTGCAGGTACACACAAAAAAACCAATAGGATTACTTTACAAAGGACTATTTGTCCTTTTTAGTCCTTTTTCACTTTTTCATATGAGAGAATTTTTGAATGAAATCTTTTGCAATTTGTTATTAAATATATATATATAGTTGCCCCAATAGATCATATGTTTTTTGTTAATCATTGTTAAATAAATATGAATATTTCAAAGTGTGTAAATTTGGCTAAATTTTGTGTTTGATCTTGAAAATTTATCATAATTTTGAATCATACCAAAATATGTTAATTACTTTTGATTTTTTTTTTCTTGTATCATAAACTACAATTTTGTTTTGTATCTCATGCACATTACACTCTATTTACATGTGGTAATGGACTCTTGAAATTTTTTTAACTTGACAAATATTTTAAAATTCTTAAAATTTCAATTCCATATCTTTGAAATTGTGAGTGCTTTTTAAATGTGCATAATAGTTTACTATTACCTACAATTTTTTACCATCAAAATTATATTATTACAATAATCCTTTACTTAATCTTTTGTAAAATTAACTACAATATAACACAACACCTATTCAAGTTCAAACATCTTATACTAAAACCAATGTTGTTCATAACTACCTATATTAGTATCAATTTCTAATGAAGATGATGTGGCATAACACTAGAAAATTGCTAAATTTTTATTCCATTACTAACCACAAGTTTGATTAATTTTGACATGATACTAACTACCTATATTAAGGGGCCAATCAAGAGAGTGCACTATATTAAAAAGAACAAAAATTAAGTACAATTCATTCACATTTTTCAAAAGAGTTTTACAATGTGGATGAGGGAGCTTGTTAAGGGGTATTTAACATCTTGTTATGGCTAACCACTTGCATGGTCATTGAAAAGTCAAAAACATTGTGTCCACCATCTATTCCTAGAAAAGGAGTGGCCATAACTCCCTTTTTATATTTTAGAAGTGAAAACATGAAGACAACCATACCTATAAAATCATTTTGGGTACGGAATTAGGAGCCAAAACTGACAACAAGGACTTGAAGCACAGCCACCATTGTGGCCACTCTTATAACATTCAAAGTTCAAACCATTATTGGCCGGTTATTGAATTTTTTTCACAACCGCGGGATAGGTTATTATTATTTTTAAAAAATTGGGTGTTGGTTAATTATCAATATCAATATTAAAAAATTATGTATGAAGGTGAGGTTATCAATATTATTTGGGTAATAACCATCAGTTATGCATAAGGTTAGGTTCTCAAATGTCATGCTGATAATCACCAGTTATATGGGTTAAACAATTCAAAGTACAGATTGTATTTGTATTTTTTCTGTTTCTTTTCATTGAAAATTGTTTAGTGTCTAATAATTGGGTTGATAACTGAATCAAAACTCAATAATTGAGTAGGTGATTAGATTTTGAGATTTTAATACTAGAGGGTTAGGTTATTAATTGGTTATCAAAATTTGAAGGATTAGCTAATTAGTTATTAATAACCGGACTGATAACCTGGTTCATAACTGGGTCAAGACTCAATAATCAACAACACTTGTTCAAATAGTGTAAAGTTTGGTATAACACAAGTATAAATTTAAAAGTAAATTCAATGGCTTCTCTTGGCTCCCTTTGTAAGGGAATAAAATACATGTTTTCATTTGCTCCCACATTTTGAGGGAACACAGTGTTCACCAAATGATGTTGGGAACGTGTTAGTATGCAAGGTTTGTTTTTTGGGGAATGTCATGAAACATTTTCTATTTTTAACTATTGTTGGTTTGAACAAATGTTGACGAGTTATTGAGTCTTCACTTGGTTATCAGCGAGTAATTAATTTCCTACCATGTTATTGATTTTTGGGATAACCAATGAAATTGATAAATATCTAGTATTGAAATTTCAAAAATTTTGATAACTTACTCAATTTTGAAGTTTCAACCTAATCATCAACTCGGTTATTAAACAGAAAACATTTTTTTGATAGAAAACCCAAATAAATAACTTTTCATTGTTTAAAAACACTATAATTAGTGTACAAACTGGGCCTCTAGCCGATAGTTATCAATTGGGTATTTGATAACCTAACTTTATGCACAACCAATGATAATTCTTCAAAAAATATTGATAACCTAACCAACACCTAACTTTTGTCAAAAAGTAACCTCCATGATGGTTACGAAACAAATCAATAACCGGCCAACACCAGTTTGAACTTGCTATTATTCAATGTATCGCTTATTTTTATTTGCTCAAGTACGCAAGAAATTTGGGTTTAGATTATTATTTAGCCACCCACCTTTGGATTCGATCTTTTTGGGGCTAAAACTCTATGTTAAAGGTGTTACTTCAACTTAATTATGTGAGTTCATCATTTTTGTGGAACTTAATAAAACATTTGAGTTTGGGATGATAGATTACATCATTTCCTTGATCAAATTTATGTTACACAATGAATGCTGATGATCATACTTTTTCATAATAGTGATCGAAATGTAATTATTGAACATGAATTTTTCTTCATATCATTGAACCTATTACTGAAACTTTAACATCCTGGATTGGCCCTGCCCTACCCATTAAACTGGGTGCTTTGCATGAAATGGCCTTTGCTCTAACGGTTATGTTGGGTGTGCTGCCGAACTCGTCCTAAGGGGCCTTGCCTGGCACCTTACCCAAGATAATGAGCAGCTTTGCTCAACCAAATTTTCTTTTGACCAAAAAGTGAAATTAAAAAGTTGAAAAAGAAGTGATTTTGGAGGTTTTCAATTGCTAAAAGTGAGAAAACGGAAAAAGTAAAAATCATGATCTTCCGATATTTGGTTTTCAATGTGTAGCCAAAAAATGAAAAAATGATTAAAGATTTATAATTAATTTATGGTTTATAACCAGTTTTGGCTAATTCTTTCTTCAATGATGCCACTTTTTCTGCATCTTCCAATGGATGATGGCCACTTTGGCTAGAAACAATGACTTCTAGAAACAGCCCTGTGCTCAACCCTTCCATAGTATAGAATGGTTTTCCATGTGACCTTTTTTGCCTCTTTTTAGTCCCCCTTAAAAGGCACAAAGGACAAGTCTTTTTGAATTCTAGCTGATCTAACCATTGTTCAAAATCCACATGCCCATTTTATGCAAATCATGGAAACCACTATGGAATGGAATGTGGTGGGCATGAGACATTGTTTCTGTTTTTCTTTTCACTCAGAAATGTGGGTTCACCCAAATTGTCTGTTCGGAAATTTGGCCAAATTCCTCACAAAAACCTTACATGGCACATTCTATAATATTGTAATACCTTTACCATTCCTACATCTTCTTGTTGAAAATTTATTTTATTTTCACTGTGTCATTCCTCCAATAAAGATGAAAATGTCCTGAAATTCCAACTACCATTGAGGCGAGGAAAAAAATGAACAAATATGTACATATTGGGGCAAATAATTTATAGCTTTTGGGAAGTTAATTTTGAAAAAAATCCAACATTTATCGAAAATAAATTTTTTTTTGCCAAAATAGGAAAGGTACTACTCTACATTTTAAAATTTAAATTGTTTGAACTTGCCATAATTGGCAGTGGCATTATTATTCCATAAAAGGTGCTTTATTTTTTTATGCCTCAAAGAATCCAACAAACACCCAAGAAATCTTGGGTCATATCTTTGTAGCCACCACCCACATTTGGATTCAATTATTCAGGGATTTATTCTCTTCATAAGCCACTGGTATTGTAAGTGATCAATTGATCATGGTAGGCTTGCAGTAGTGGGGCAAGAGACCTAAAGGAGGAGGGACAAATTGTAGCGAGGCAAAGATTCAAGAATAGAAGAAGGAGGGGAAGAGGAGGAGCTGGAGACCATGAAAAAAAAAGAGCTACCAAGATGGAGGGATTTCCATTACAAGTGATTGGCAACATTGTTAACCTTGTACTAATCATACATTTGATTTTTTTAAATGTTAAATTTGTAGTTATTAGATTTATAGATTTGATTTTTTTAATATTAAATTTGTAGTATTAGATTTATAGATTTGATTTTTTTAAGTGTTAAATTTGTAGTTATTAGATGTATAGATTTAACTCTTTTAAAATGTTAAGTCAGAATTTGTAGTTATTTTATTAGATTGATTTTATCATGTATTAGTACAAACTTGATTTTTACATTTGTTAAGTATTTTATGCAATTTTGACTTTGGTTGTTGTTTTGCATGTGCAAGCACTTTGCATGGACAAGTGCAGTGATATGATGAGCATGGCTCATTTTTTCACAAAAAAAATTGTATGCTATCAAGAATTTGGCTTACTTGAAATAACTACAAGATGGACCCATAGTAGAAAAGGTTCATTTACAATATAATATGAAGAAATTGAACCTTCTTAGTTCTTTGATTTTGAAAACTGGACATCTGATATTGTTGCACTAAAAGCAAAGCAAAGTTTTGTTCCTAGTAAATAAATGTTAATTTTACGCATGATAAGTGTTGTAAGCTTGTATCTAAATTACAACTGTATAAAGAATTTGCAAACGGTTTTGTGCTAAAAATAATGGTAAGAACAAAGCAAATATTTACTTCCCAAGGCCTCCCCTTATGTTATGGATTACTACTTCAATCAATGATGCATTTGTGTAGACATGGTTACTATGATGGGAGACCAATGTTGGTTAGCAATTTAAAGTAATAAGTGACATAATTTTTGTGTCATTTGCATGTCAAGTCAACGTTTTGTTGGAAAATTCAAGGGTTGGAATAAATAATAAAACAAGAATATTTTTGAATTTCATTTGTTTTGTTTTGTTTTGTATGATTTTTTTAGGTGAATGTAGTATGGAAAGCATGTTCTGTTTTCAAGCCATACTTGAACTCATATGTATCCATGTCAAGTGTAATTTATCCTAGATCATAAAATAGACAAAATTATGAAATAAGTTTGTTGTAATACTTTACAACAACAAAGGAAATGTATTTGTTGTTGCTTTTGTGTACAAAATGCAAAATGCACAAGTGACATTTGCTTGTAATGAACAATATTGATGTGTGAATTGTGAACAATAAACATATAATTAACATGTACATGAAATTAAATAATGAAAAAAATTAGTTGGATCAAGAATTGTTATAAAACTGTAAAATTTGGATTTTGCTAGATTTTTATCCCAGAACTAACCACAAGTTTGAATGATTTTTGGGAATTGCCATTTCCCTTGTAAATTTGAATGGTACTAATGAAGTATTAAGGGGAAAATTTTAAAATTTCTAGATAGGATACACAATTTTCTATATTCATGAAAAGCAAAGATTTCAACAATTAGAGCAAAAAAATCCGATATGATTTTGAATATTGGACAATTTTTTTTAATTTTAGAAAAAAGAAAAAATCACACATTAGACAATGAAAAATAAAAAGAAAAAAGGCCGAATAAATCTCCAACCTTCGGGTGAAACTAAGTAAAAAATCTCAAATTTGTCCCATCTTCAAAAACTATGATCATAATGTAAATTGGACACATAGACATTCAAGAAAGAGGGGCAAAGAAGGCGTACTTCTAAATGGTACCCACAAGCCCATGAACAAATTTACTGCATAATCAGGCATGCTTATATTAAACAGTCACCTGAATTACCTAAATTAATTTGATTTAGGTGCATCAGGAATGGTTAGTTTAGGCGGGGGCCAAATGAAAGCTTTATTTAGTAGAAAATGATTGGTTAGCATTTATCAATGTTGGAACTGTTCTATGAACAAGAACTGTTTTGCTTGCATGACTCTTTCTAATCCAAAGTTCAATAAACACTTGCGAAACAAATCCTTCTCCCGACGCAAGATCGAAAAATCAGATTCTACAGTACTAGTTCCAGGAAAAAGCATTGCAACGACACCACAATATTCCATCAAATTCGTGAATCGAGCACCAAATAAAGACCAGCCATCCTTGAAACTTGAACTGCTAGAAAGCAAATCGATGTCATCCTTCAACACTGGCTCGCATCTGTGAGCATGGATCAGAGCTTTGTGCTCGTCGGCGATGAGATTGATCTGAATTGATGAGTAACAATGCTCCAATCGAAAAGCATGTTACCGAATCTTTCGGATGAAGTTAGCTGTGAATAGCTCGACGAGTTCATGCGGTAACATTGGGGGAATAGAACCGGGATCGGCCATCGCATTGTTGTTTCGATCTCAATAGGCAAAAATTTCATGACTCTGATCGCTGGCGGTGATATAAACGAAGGCGATGTCATGCTGAAGGTCGTTCTGGTCACTTTCATTGGCTTTGTTAAGTAAGGTGTCAGCCCAGGAAGCCAAACCAACGAGAAATTCTCAGACACTAGACATAGCAACTACATAACGACCACTAATGACGTGAGTCAATGGGTCGATATTCGTAATCGATTCTATAGGGAGTGGCCCAATCACTCCAACGTTGTCAATGAAGGATGCGATGAGGTTATCCAGGGCATTTCGCTGCTAAAGCACAAAAGTAATTAATCCCTGGATAGAACGGAAAGTGACAACTGCTCGAGTGGTGAAATGATGCATAGAAAGAAGTGCAACCCACCAAAGGCGAAGTGGAGCGAAATCTGGCTACTTTGATTCGATATAAGCGAGCAACTGTGGCCGATGGATTTTAAACCAACTGATAACCTTCTCCATCAAAAGCCAGCGATTGACGACATGAAGGCACGTAGTTTGCATTTCCACGATCAGATTCTACTACCGTGTTAAATGAGTTATAAATTTAGTCATGACTGAGAAGAATCGTTATTTGATGACATTGTTCATTATGTCCTCCATAACAAGATCTATTTGATGCACCCCACACCAAATTCGAATTAGAGAACAGTCGTTATGCATCGCGGCGTCGAGGCGAGTGATAACACCAGCAACCCGCCCAGTCATAATGCAGGCCCCGTCAAACGTCAAGCCAAGAAGACGAATTGTCCAATTAAGACAGAGCATTGTCAAGAACTTGCTCACCATTGTGGACATGATATCCCCTGTATGGCGATCAAACATCGGAAGCGCATATCCATGTAGGTTAACAATGGAATGATAGTTGGGAATAAAAACCCGAAGATGTAAATCAAAGAATGAGGTGCTCTAATGGGTTGCGGAGTCGAGTGCTAATGAAAAGGCCCAAGAACGATGTAGGAGATCAACAATTCGCTGTAAATTGACAGCGCAGACAGCCCGAACGAAATTGTTGATTTTGTCACGAGAACACGCACGTAAACCAGGGTTGCCCAAAACATCATACGTGTAGCCGATGAGTTCAGAAGCCATATGAAATGATGTTCGACAAGACACGTAATGCACAGCCAAACGAAACAAAGTGGTTTTCGTCTTGGGAATCATCACTGAATAAGAATAAATTGCAATGTCATCCTTTGATTCAACATGCTTAAACAACGATAATGTTCGCTCTTTCGCCTTTATTACTGCTTGACGACGTCGAAGAAGTAGAACATTAATCTCAACCGCATTACCGAATGCAGGCTCCTCATCTGCGTCATGGTCTACATCACTATCGTCTTGGTCTTCGGGATTGAACATCATGTCGCCCACAATAGTATCCACAATGTCTTTCTCGATATCATAGACAATTTGTTATTTAGTGCCTAGAGATGAAGACGGGAAATGCATTTTGATGGAGTTCTTGAACGCAACCAGAACGTCATTGAAAAATGAAGCATGCTTAGAAGAGGATTCGAGAGACTGGTATAGAGCCTATTGACTAGAATGTTGGTTGCGAAGATGGTTCTCAATATTATCGTAACGGGAGGGATGGCTCCATCCTTGAATAGTAGTCGTAACCTTGCGTTTCGACCCAACCTTCTCCTCTCGACCAAATGCAATGCAAAAGCGGCATTGAAGGCCGGTCACTTTCGACGACTTGGGATCACGATGCGCAACCTTAAGACCATAACGGACGTCATTGTCCTTAACATACCCCGACGAACGTTCCCCAGACATTGCAGAGAGTGATACAAGTGTGAGATCGATTTTCCAAGGCACACATGAGCCCCTCTTGCACCACCGCACAACTCGTTAATTTAGGCGTGACGACGGATGGACATTTAGGTAGTTAATTTAGGCACAACGGCGGGCGAACATTTAGGTAATTTAGGCGGCACGGCCTTCGATCGCCTATTTTACGCATGCCTGTGCATAATGCATAAATCCTTTTTTTTTTGCAGAGGAGCAGATTTCTCAGCAATTTTTCAGTTTCCTAACATGCTATTTTTCTAGAAACTTATGTGCTACAATTTGACACATGTTGTTTTTTTGCAAATTATAAGAAGTGACAATGAGCACAATGGCATATATGAGTGTCATAGTACAAATATGGGGTGTTGAAATATCACATACTGAATTAATTTAATCTTATCCTAGCTCTTATACATGAGTGCTGAAATTACAATAGTTCATATAACTAGTTCAAATCCTTGAATCACATACTTTGAAAGATTGAATTTCTAACTCATGTTAAGTGCAGAACTTATCACAGTTTATTTCAACTAGGTCAAATCTAGGACCACCTGGCAAGAGGGATCATACACCTTCAACATGGCTTCATAGGATGAAGCATGACAAATTTCGGAGATAGATTGAACATGAACTACTTGAAAACTAATGAAAAATCAGGCCCATATCTCATGGTTTCTAACTTGTATCACCTTTCATCTAGTTGTCCAACGATCTTACTTGCAAGTGTAACTTGGCCACAAATCGATTCATCCTAGAGTTACTGCCTTAAGATAGTAGACATGCATGTATGATTTTAGCTTTTACCAAGCATGTGGGGGGGGGGGGGGCAAACACAACTAGCTTCTTTAGGGATGAAGAAGGAATTTTTGGTTCTCAATGTGTTCCCATGGGGACCTTAAGTTCTCAAGTTGTTCCCAATAGCACCTCAGTTTTATCCCATATGGTTTACCCAAAGTTCAACTCCCACATGTATGAACTGAAATGGTGGGCCATAGGGGAGCACAATTGTTCCTATTTTGTGACTTGGGGTCCAAAGAGGGAAGCCAATGGGAAGGCTCAGCAGGCACACATGATGGGCCCCATGTTTTCCTTTTTGGGGTGGGGTGGGGAGAGTTTTTTTTAAAAAATTTCTTCTCTGTTCTCAATGTGTTCTCAGCATGTTCCCTTGAGGTTCCCCATGTTCCCGCGTTGTTGCCCAAAGTGTTCCCAATAGCACCTCAATTTTATGCCATATGGTTTGCCCAAAGTTCAGCTCTCATGTATATATACTGAAAAGGTAGGCGTTAGGGGAATATATTTGTTTCTATTTTGCAACTGGGGTCCAAAGAGGTGCTTCCATTGGGGACTGCTCAATCTTCCCAAAAAAATTGTTGACGTGCCAATGAATCTGGCTCTTTCCCCCCCACCTCCCCCAAAAAGAACAGTTTTGAGTGCACCCATGAACTAATTAATTAAATTTGTTTTTTCCCTTGTTCCCAATAGCACCTGGGTTTTATCCCATATGGTTTGCCCAAAGTTCAACTCCCCCCTTATAGAAACTAAAAACGAGAAATCCAGGGGTGCACATTTGTTTCTATTTTGCAACTGGGGGTCCAAAGAGGTGTTTCTATTGGGGGCATGCCCAATGTTCCATTAAAATTGTTGCTGGGCCAATCAGTATGGCTCCTTTAAAATTAAAAAAAAGTTGTGAGCCTGGGCCCCAGCCTCCCCGGGCAGAACCACCTAGCGGCCGCCCATGATCTAATTAATATGAATCACACAATGTCCCCAAATTCACCTCAAAAGAATTGTAATTAATATGATACTTTGTCTCCAAAATTCTATAGGTAGGGTGTTCTTTGCAATGGGTATTAGACCAGGCCAAAAATGGTGATGCTCTCTTGGGAAGAGAAATTTCATGCAGCCCATGGGAAGGCCCAAGCATGCAATCAAGGTGCCTTGCTTTCTTTCCTTTCAAGTTTTTTTGGGGGGGTGGGGGGGGGGGGGGGGAAGATTTTTTTTTTTTT
>Ga0209611_10009060_pt1 | contig 15241 bp, 13 predicted proteins | sample S1TSphgellanicum_3_FD_187693 | JGI IMG/M metagenome (GOLD analysis project Ga0209611, IMG submission 187693) | Host-associated microbial communities from peat moss isolated from Minnesota, USA - S1T2_Fc - Sphagnum magellanicum MG (SPAdes) (version 2) | ecosystem: Host-associated > Plants > Peat... | reverse complement strand
ATATAATCTATTGGATTTTTAAAAAAATAAATAAAATTGGAAATTTTTTGAAAATAAGAAATAAAGGAAATAGAAAAACAAACTTCATCTTTTGGAATTTTGAAGAATAAAATGAATGGAAAAGTATGGGGAAAACAAAAGAAATATTCAGGACAAACATTTATAAAACAAAAAAAATGGAAAATAAGGCAAAAAAAAGCAAAACAAAGCAGAGAAGGAAACAAAAACTAGATTTTTTCTTCTTGAATTAACAATAACAAGAAAAAAAAATCTTCAAGGGAAAAAAAAAGGACAAAAAAAACAAACTTCTTTTAAAATTTTAAAAGTAGAAAAAAAACAAAAAACAAGAAAAAACCAAAAATAGTCTTTGTCTTCTTCTTTTTTTCTTTTCATCTTCTTTATTTTTTTATTCCCATTTCCTTCTCTTTTATTATTGACCTCTTCTTTTTCCTTTTCTTACTTTTCCTTTTTGCTTTACTTTTAAACCAAAACAAAAAAAAAGACAAGGAAAAGGATAAAGGCATACCTCACATGATGTGTATAACTAATGATGATGCAATAAGAAATGGCAACAAGCGCAACAATGTCATGAAAAAAAAGGGGAAAATGCTTGAAGAAAGAAAGAAAACAAAAAGAAAAAAATGATGAAAAAGTTGTAACAATAGAGGAAAACAAAGAAATAAAAAATGGAAAAAAAATAAATTTGAAGTAACAACAAAAATGAAAGAAAAAAAGTCTATAGCACAAACAAAACAAAAGAAACAATAATAATAACAATAGTAGTAAAAACAAGAGGAAAAAAATGATGAAAAAAAATAACTCACTTCAATGTTTGGTATGGTTGAGGTTAAATGGTTTGGGTTCATCCCAAAACAGCCAAAACAGTCTCATCCACAACTGGTGCATTGGTGGGTGCTGGTTCACTCAAGCCCCCAGAATCAAAACCTGATTTTCTTTTAAAAATGTTTTTGGGGGAAAAACATGGTTTGGAACCACCAGTTAACTACCAGTTTCAGACCAGGTTACCCAGAACCAGGACTGATTTCTACAAGTAAAACTGGAACTGCCCAACACTGGTAGTCACCTGGAGTTACCTTGCTTATCACCAGTCCCAGTTCCAGTTATTATGATCCAAAATTCAAATTAAACTGGATCAATCTTTAGTACTAGATCAAAACTGGAACTGAATTTGTGGGTAGGATCAAGACTTGTGATATCAGTGTGCTTCCCAATTTGTTGTTGATTAGTGTCCATGGTGCATCTTGTCCATGGTGCATCTTGTTCATGGTGCTCAATTTCACAATCTTTGCAACCACCAAATCAAGTATTAAGAAGGGTTGGGTGTGAAGCCCACTACTATAGTGGGTTATTAGGACTATTTCTACCTCCACACTTGTCCATGTTCCCATTCACAATGTCTTGTATGCCATGGACTCTTGTACCACAACCCATTTTGAATGGGTTGTGAGTTCTAACAACTATGCTAGGTGGTGCTTTCATTCCTATTTACAAGTGAATCAAGGATTGAAACAACAACAACAACAAAGCACTTGAGGGGAAGGGCAGGAGGAAGCAATGTGGTGTCTAAAGAGGTACCATATGGACTAATCCCACAACTGTGAAAGACGACTTTGGGCCATCTCTCTAGTGTTAGATTTGACTCCCCTCTTCTTTGTTATAATGACATGTACATAGATAGATCACAACACTACTTCCATTCTCAATTAGTCTGTGCTCTTTGGTGTTCAATTGCACTTCTCATGAGGCAATGTCCTTGAACCAAAATGCCCATGCAAAAGGATTTTGATCTAATAGTTGAAGATTGCTTGACAAATTATCACTGCACACTAAAAAAAAGTGAAGTCCTTATGGTCTAAGGGATGAAAGGAAAGGCAATATAGGCATGCAGCCTTTGGCCCTATATCCTTCTCCAAACAATATGTGAGTACCAATGAACAATATGTTCATTTTTGGGAAAAGAACAATTATTTCTAGGTTGGTAATTTTCCAAAAGCTAAACAAGTTGGGGGGTTGAGGGTTGCCCACAACAATAATAGGCACTCATGAATATTACTAGTTGGTTCAAATTAGTATTGGCTAACTATTGAATTTTGACTTGGTTATTGGGTTGGATTTGGGTTTGAGTATCAATAATCAACCAATTTAATATCAAATTGATAAGTGAATTAATGCCCAGCCTATCTAGTATTATCTTTTGGAATACTCGCCAAAACCTACTTAGTTGTATATTGATTTTGAAAAAATTACCCAACCTACATGGGTTAGGTGTAAAGACCTCCTTTTTATGTAGGTCGATTATTGTTAAACCCTAATCCATTTGCAAACTCCTCTTTCGCAATATTTCATGTGTGCTCAAGTTTATTGTTCCTTCTCTCGTTGATTATTGTTGCTTGTGGCACATGTTTGTCTTCAATATAGACCATATTAAATTAGCATTGGCCAAACACGTGAGCAATTTGTAAATGTAGTTCATTGTTGTTGAAAGTAAGGTACAAAGGAAATGAAAAGATGAAGAAAAAATCTTACTTGGGCATATAATATGCGATTTTCAAAGAGGATGTTTGAGAATCAACCTTTATTGACAATAGTTGGTTATTAATAGTGTTGTGCGAGTACTTGAGTTAGCTGATTACCCAAGGGTGTTTTAGGAGGTACCTAAAACCTAGTTGAAATTGAGTCTTAGCCAAGGAACTATGTTGGAATTGAAACCAATGTTAGGTCAAGTTCCAAGAACTGGATTGAGAATCAACCCCCAATTTCAAGGTTTCAAAAACAGTGAAACTGGACTCAGGTCCACTCTTTAAGTAATGTAAGAATTGAAACAAAACTAGTTTGTTTTAGAAATCTAGTTTTATTTCTAGTCCTTGGTTCAGGGTTTTGGGGAGGTGGGTTAAGGATTGTTTTCTCATTTTATTTTTTATTTTTCATATATATATATATATTGTAGTTGGCATTGTTCTCTTATTTTTATTCTCAAAACAAACAAACAAACATGCATTGGATTTTCTTTGTGTCATCCTTGGTTGTGGATTGTTTTCAAGAGCTTCACAGATAAGTATATGTTCCTTTTTTCATTTAAAAAAAATTTTAGTTGCATCACCAGTGCATTCTACATGTAGTTTCTGGCAAATTGTCATGCGATTACATGCCATAAAATCAACCATATGTCCAAAAAAATTAGATTAGATTGTCAACTTGACTAAGAGAACATCTATATAAAAACTTAATACATATATGCACCAAATATTTAGTAATGGATTTTTGAAGTTGAAAAATATGAACCAATTTTTTATATGTGTTTTTTTGTACATGCATTTTTTTGTATGGTTTTTATTTGGAATATCTTATAAGGATTGAATGTATGATTTATTAAAGGAATAGGAACATAGATGCAAAAAATTCTTGGAAAAACATTAATCAAAAAGAGGTTTCGAACTTTTGAATGACTTGAAATGGGCCATATTTTCATAAGTCCATATCATAATAATTTTAAAAGTGTATTTCAAAAAAACTTCTTTTAAATATGTATGTTGAAAATTTGCTTAAAAATGCTTCCTTTCATATGAATCTTTAAATTTCATTAACCACCATGTAATTCCCAATTTAATCAATGATATCATAATAAATTATCAATTTTTAACACTACCATATGGATTTTAGGGAATGATGTATCCACCAAAAATGAGTTACCTTAACTTGCAATCACTTGATTGGTCTTTTAGCCATGGTTTTTCATTCATTACCATTGCATTTTTTCTTGTTTTTCTTCATCATGATTGTTTTGTTGGTCTTTTAATCATGGTTCTTAACATTCATCACCATTGCTTTCTAATCTACTCCTTTTACTATTGATCACCTTGTCCATATCTTGGTCATGGGTCCCAATGTTCATCGTCCTCACCTTTTTTTTGGTTATGACCACCTTGTCACCTTTTGGTTGTGATTTTTAACATTCATCACTATTGTTTTCTTCTTTATTCCTCCCAGTCGTGATTGCTTTGTTGGTTTCTTAGTCATGGTTTTTGACATTCATCGTCATCACCTTGTTTACTTTTCTTAGTCTTGATTTCCTTATTGGTCTTTTGGTTGTGGTTCCTAATGTTCATCATTGTCACCTTCTCCATTCTTCTTGGTCGTGATCGCCTTGTTGGTTTCATGGTCATGATTTTCGATGTTCATTGTCATGGCCTTTTTGGTTGTGATCACCTTGTTAGACTCTTGGCCATGGTTCTTAGTGGTAATTATTGTCACTTTCTACTTTGTTTCTCCTAATCATGATCACCTTGTTAGTTTCCTGATTGTGGTTTTTCATTCATTGGCTTTATTTATTTATCTATTCCTTTTAATCATGATTACCTTATTGGTTTCCTTATAATGGTTTCTAACATTCATTATCATCATTTTTTTTTCTATTCCTTTTGGTTTTAATTACCATAAATTAGTTTGAGATTAAGTTTATGATTTGTGTCACAACCCTAGTTTTGGGCTTGTGACCAAAGCAAGGGCTTGCGACTAAAGCAAGGGCTTATAAAGGTGCGAGCCAAGAATGAAGTTCGGGAGTCACATTTTATGCTCCGGGGAGTGTAGGAGAATGTGAGGGAATGAACCCCCACACTCCCAAGTGGGCTCCCATTTTGGAAGTTGGAGTTTCAATGGACTCCTGAATTTTCAGAGGGCGATTGTAGGCGTCAAAACTCATTGCATCGAAGAGTTCCTTATACCATTGGAAATTTCTTAAGACCTAGATGTCTAAAATGGGCTCGCATGACTCATTTGGGTACTTAAAACATAAGTTATGGCCAAAAGAAGGGTTAGGAATCAAACTACCAATTTGACTTCCGACCACTAAAAGTCAAGAATCTCTCTGATTTATTTATGTGTAAGTGGCGTGCCATATACCTTTGGAAAGCTCTTGAAAAGGGCTATAACTTCTCTTTAGACTTCACCTCAATCAAAGGTCTGGACAAAAAGTTATGGGCCTCCAAAGTTGCGAGAGTCCTAATTTTGAGAGTCTTACTTTTGAGAATTTCAGGACTCTTAACTTAGATTGGTGTAAATTAATCTAAAGACCTTGATCTCCACCTTTCCATACAATTAAAAAAATCTGAATTTTAGGAGGATTCCACATTGATGGTGCAAACAAATCATCACATGGGAGGTCCTTCATGTTCTACAATGACATATATGGAAGCCTCAACTCTTGGGTTGCAAGACTTGAATCTATAAACCATTTTGTTGTGCTTTGTGAGAACCATATAAAATTTAACTTAACATCATCATTTGTTATTCATTTGAAAAACCAAGTTGCATAATTTAAATCATCAATGGACTTATACGGTTATAATGGAAAGGAGACAAAGGGAAGGAGTTGTTGTTGTCATCATTGGTGTCATTAGCTACTATAGCCATTTTTAATATAACGTCACATAGGTTATGTAATAAAAAAGAAGAAGAGCAACATTGGACAAATGGCATAATGTTTTTGGTAGTCGCTTTTGAAGCAAATTTCTTCCATTGCAGGTGGCAGAGGTCCATTTGGAGGTGGCAAAGGTGGATTTCCCCCTTGAGATTTTGGGTGGTGGCCACACTCGTCATTAATGATGATAATATTGTAGATGTGTTCTTGTTTTTGTGAGTGTTTCACAAAGAGATTCTATCCTTTATCATGTTCCTTGTTTATGTTTTTAAATTTTTTTTGGCACATGTTAAATTTAAGGTTTGTTGTTGTTTCTTCTTAGAACCATTATGGGTCTACTTCTTCACACATGAGGTAGCGTTCAAATTCCATTAAAACCGTTCTGGGTTTAATTTTTCACAAAATTCAAATTTTGTTCTAGTTCCTCGCATCTAGTAGCAAAAATGTAGTGGCTAATGTATTAGCCATAAGCAATAGCTATGGATCATTTAGATCCCCCAATTGTGCAATTCCTTCTATTGTGTTTTAAAATTTTTTGCATGATTGTAGCATGGTGACTTTTATTGACCTCATTCAAATTAGGTAAGTAGGTAGGTAGGTTAAAAACCCTTACAATTTAAGGTTTAAGGTTTAAGGTTTTGTTAATTAATGTGTATAGGCATGGCAGACCTTATAGTTCACCAACATCAAAGTGTTAATGGGTATCACAATAGGATTATGATATCATGATGTCTTGTATGGATCGTCATGAAACATCTCAACCCCCTCATTTAATGATTCCCATCACATCTATTTTGTTTCATTAAATCTCTTCAAATGCATTTAGTTCGTTTTCACCTTTCACACCTTGTATGCTTCATTAGCTATGAACTAATCTTCAATCATTTGTACCTACATTAAAGGCTTATCCATCCCATAAACAATGTTCGTGTGTTCCATGTCCTAGTTGTGATCGCTTATACATTATAAGAGCAGGATTAACATGTCACGAAGCATCATGCATCACACACAAGTAGTCATCAACTTCTAGGGTGCAAATGCCTTCGACATTATTGTTTTCTCCTCCTTTCAGCTTAGACATGGATTGTATCATTAAATATCATCAATGCTTTCCATCTTAATTTACCATGCCCCCGCTTATACCATCATATTCCATATGTTTTTTATGTCAAAGTTCAACATGTTTTATGCATCTCTTTAACTCGGTTAATAGTTGATCCATTAGACATAGTAGCTTGGCATGCATTTTTGTTTTTCCATTCCTGGTGTTTGTTTTTTTCACCACAAGGTGGTGAAAAAGGCCATCAAAATATTCACACCATGGTAGGGGACTAAGAAACATTACAAGAGGAGCATTCGATTAGAGCACAAGCATTCGCCTCCCAAAGTTCTTCAAACATGGCATTGGATGTTGCTTCACTTCTATTAAGGTCAAAACATGTAATTAGGAGCCAAAAAGGGTGTCAGATGTTAGACATAATTAGTCAAAATCAAACTTTTTTTCTAATTACCATTTAAAACCATAATAATCATGGCAAGTTAATCGTGCTTCCTTCATATGAATGTCAAAGAACTTATAGTGAAAATTCATTTTATCCAAATTTAAGTTTTGGTTTTAATGTAGGATGTTTGAAAATGTACACCTATTATGTTAGATGGAGTCAATTTTGCAAACGACTATAAAAAAGACTCATATAATAATAAAAATTTCATTGAAAAAAAATGTAAATGATAAAAACATATTAGCCACACTCAAAAGACATTCATACTTTTCAAAATGTGGAATTTTAAATTTTTAAAAATTCAAAGAATGTTTCAAAATTACTTCAGAATGTCGGAGCTTCAAAAGTTTTTTACCACATATAGATGGGTTATAATGTACATGATGTATGAAAAACATTTATAACTTAAATTATAATAAAATTAAAAAATGTGAAATTTTAATTTTTAGTGATGATTTAAAATTTTGATCATTTTTCAAGATGAAACATTGAATTTATAAGGAATTTTCACACTTTTAAAAAATTCATATTTATTCAATATTGACTAACAAAAAAAATGTGATGCATTGGGGAACATTTAAATATTTTTAAAATGCAACCCTTTTCCAAAATAATCCCTTTGGCTCCTAATTATAGGTTTTGACCCATTAACATAATTGTGGCGTGCATGAGCACTTGCTCATGTAGGGGAATATGTTCGAATAATGTGTGCATTAACCCCTAGCATTTTGCGACCCCATCAGCTGATACCATTACGGCCCTTTACCATCTTCATTTATTAGCTAAAGTTGACCAACCCCTTTTATTGATAATTTTTATTTGGAGATGGATTTTGTTTTGGATAGAGAAGCATTTATTTATGCTTTGGCATGTTCACCCCGTTTTTTATTTGGTGGTCTTTTAGGTATGGTGTATGAATTTTGAAATTGTTTTGTCCTTGATGAATTTGTTAGTGGCTTTGATTTCTTTTTTGAGATATGTGGGCACATTGCTCATGGTCATGTTCCTCCAATACTATCATGCTTGTTTATTGCATCACGATTATTAGTTTTGGAGAAATAAACTGAAAACATTCGACCCATTATGATTGGAGAGGTGATTATCCATTGGTCATTCACACACTGGCTATTCAGTTTAAGGATACATTTGTAGAGCATTTTAGTCCACACTAGTTTGGGGTGGTAACACCAAGCAAGTGTGAAATTGAACTTCATGGGGTTAGAATTATGTTAAATCTACATCCAAAATGGGTGGTATTACAAGTGGATATTTGGAATGCATTTAATTTAATATTTCAAACAACCATTTAAAAAAAGTTGTGTCTTGTATCGACACCTTGGATCAACTTTTCCCATTTGTTTGTCGATTTTATGCACACCCATTTCCATTATATTTCTTAAGAGCTTTTAGATAGGGAGACCTCACAATCATTTCATTTTAGTCTGGTACATGAGAGGGGGATCCTTTGGGAGGAGTGTTGTTTACACTGGCTCATATTTGCACTCTCTGTCTTACGGCAACAACCCACCTTACTTGTGTTTTTTCTTTCATTAGTAAATGATACGCACATAGTTGTCATGCTTTGGATGTGGTACCTATTTTTTTGTGATTATAGGAGGAATTTATTGCATTAGGATTTTTAGTGCAATCGGCAAAATGTGTAGCGCTTAATTTCCACAAAGGTTAGACTAGTCTATATCACTTTTTCCAAGTTTTTTACACCTAAATTTGGTCTTCATATTTTAAATGTTCCAATGAGTTCTTTGTCATTTGTGGAATTCGTATCAAAGGCACTCTAAAAGGACCTCAATATGATAGCTAATGTTTTTATGCTTATAGATTTTCAAACAACTTTTACGATGGGGTGAAAACATGGTAAAGTATGCCAATGAAGGATTTTTATTTTTTTGGTGGAAAGTATCCATAAACTAAGACTTAATACATTGAACTCATGAATAGTTTTTACTTTAATGATCAATAAAAGGAAGATCTTTGACTTCATTGCATAATATTGAATAATTGAATTTTTTAATATGCATTTAAGTAAATTAAAAAAAATACAAGTACAAGAAAGTAACTATCACGCTCTTGCTTCAGGTATATGAAAGTGTGATGAAAGTACAATTGTAATTGAATTTTTTGTACTTTTAAATGGATAGAGCATTAATATGTATCAATGTGTTTTTAAAAAATTCATATCATAATCATAATTTATCAAATTTTTCATATAAAAATATGTTGGAAATTTTGAAAACCCAACTAGTTTAGAACATATTTTTCATCCATGAAAACTCCTCTCATTTAATGTGTAGCTTACTATAAACTCAATGGAATGCACCATTGCTTCATAATGAAAGTTTAAAGTATCTTGCAACATTACATTGAGTTTGATGTTCATACCATAGCTATGTTGGAAAAGCTATTAGGTTCAGGATCCTTTGGCATCACAGTGGGCCCTTTTGGCTCGTCATCAAATCATTTTTTCCTATTTTTTAAGGGGGCTAGGCCTTCCCTTAGTGGTCTGACTTGCTACCCTCACCTTTCTTAGGATGTTGGGTTTTGATCACTTTTGCATTAGTCTCTCATTTCTAGTAGGATGATCACTTTACTTTTTTTAATGCAATAGCACATGTAGAAACTGGTATTTATCCCTTCCAAGTAGCACTATGGGATACTCGTGCGATGTTACTTAAGGTCGTTTGATCACATGTTTTGACTTTTGAAAATTCAGTGGTGTAATCTTATTTTCAAATGCAATTTTATTTTGTAGACTAATTACATGAGCAAGAATTTATTTTGCTTCTAGCAAACGTTCCATTGGATGTCGTTCAAGCATGTCTTCGCTCCTATGCAAGTGCAGTAGTAAGGGCTTGGTTATTAGCTCATCCTAGCACCCTTTCATTTTGTTTTGTCTTTAGCCCATTTCCTTATAGCATTACGTATCCGTCTTGATATATCACATCCTACGGTTGCACATATTTCATGATGTCAGTGTGATCATACCATTGATGATTTGGGTATCCATTTGCTACATTGCCTGTGCAGTAGTGAACACATTGCAGCCCATGATATGCTTTGAAATAATAGTGTAGCTATTGCATTGCAAAGTGGAGCTCATGTATAGATAGAGGTGTCCCACCTGTTCCCCTGCCATACATGGAGACGAATGGAAATTTTCATGACTAGAAACAATTTTCGAATCTTGGTGGACGTTGTCATTGCCGATTTGACTCATACAAATTTGGTGTAACATGCTTCAATGATGATAATGCATGCAACAATTGATTGTAGCCCATGGGCAATGTGCATAACTTTGTTTGCTCTACTCGGGTTCCTCACATCCTTGAGCTTCTCCTCACACTACAAAGCTCATGCAGAGAAATGGGTTCTCAATGATGTTTAAGAGTTAAGGGGTATTTGATGAAAATAAGGCATGCAACAGGACAAACCTTTTGTAAAACCTTTTGTATTCTATAAATATATATTATATTATAACCTTTTGTATACAATAAATAATCACATCCAAACATATTTGGACAAGAAGCTCCTGAAAAGATAAAAAAGATTGTAAATATCTCTCTCTCTTATTTCAAGACTTTGCCAAAGTTTACTTTTACTTTGTTGACAGCCTATTTTGAAATGCCAGTGACAAGTGAAAGGTGGATGGCTTGGCAACTCTGCATTGGTCACAAAATTCCTTTCACATGCCAACTTCCCAGGGTTAGGTTACATGCCAAGGGTTAAGTCTGATATAATAGGGACCCAACTTCATGTCTCTTGCATATGCTTGCAACCTGTCATGAAATCCTCTCTGCCAATTGGAAGGGTACACCTTAAATTTCTTAAGAATGTATCTTGTAGTGATTGTTTGCTCACCAGACACACATCAAAAGGTTAGGCTGACGATGTGTCTCCCCTTGTATTCCTGTGCATTCATATTGGTGGCCAATTCATGCATCAAGTAGTTTCCAGTGAATTTGTGTTTTCATAATCCTACAAGTGTTTTGCAATTTCAATTTAGTACATGCAGGGAGCTGCTAAAATTTGCAGCAGTGTGCAATGGATTTAACCTTCTAATGCACAGATCTCCTACAAAAGGGGTGGAGATCTCTTCATAAGCTGTGTTCATATCCCCTTCCTATTGACCTTCTGCAACAAAATCACCCCCTTCCTCCTCTGGCCTCCACATTTTAGGACCCTCTTTTGTGCAGTCTAGACAGATCTCTGTGGGGCTTTTACCAGATACATTGGAATAGAAGAACTTCTTGTGTTTCTTGGGAGATAGCTTAATTGACTTGATACAAGTTTGCAAAATCAGTTAAACAAAACTTCCAGAATTCTAGAGTCAGTTCATTCAGACTACCATGTCAAGGTTCAAATAATCCAGGTTAAGCACTTCTACCTAATTCTTTTCTTTTGGAAGGTGAAGTGACCATTAAGTCAATTGCAGCAAAACAACACCAAGCTGTTGTGACCATTAAAGCTGAAACCTAAAGGCAACAGTCCCAATATTCTCCTCCAGATTCAGAATTCTTTTGTGCTCACAGTAGTTCTTTTGTGTCCAAATTAATCACAGAAGTTCATAATAGTTGGAGCTTGAAAACAACGTCTGGGCACTGTAACTCTGCCTTTGATCCTCAGTTTCACGGTGACAAAACCCCATCTTTGTATGTAGTGCACAGGAAGCCATGAGAATCTAGCTGAGAGATCTGCAGTTTGATGTGGAACTGCCCATGTGGTGGTCCTGACACAACAAGCTTTTATCACGAGCATTTCAGCATAGTATCATGATCAAAACATTGATTGCTCGACTAATCCCTAAACCACCCATGGTTATGGCATATCCAAAGCTGAGAAGATTGAGCAAAACAATGAGGAAGAATGCTACATTGCATTCATGACCAGCAGCAAGAAGCAGTCTACAGGGACCAGATGTCGGTGCATAAAAGACCCTTCCAACCTCCAAAACAATTGCCTGCATAGAGGGCAATTTCTCAAAGACTTTTCTAGAACCTTTGAAATGATTGCTCTTTTAGAGCATTTTCAGATTGAATTTGACTGTCTGGGAAAGGCAAAAGACTTCCCTAATTTGATTGTTGCAATGAATCATTGAACTATCCCCAACTTCATGGCATTGGTAATTATACTGTACAATTCTACTGATCTTACGGATCACCAATTGCTCATGAATGTGAGGTAAACATAAATGGAGCTTCAGACACTGAAGATTCTTGATCCAGCACAGAGATGCTTGAAGCTGGTTAACTTGTACACCAGATTTATTAATCACAAACTGAAAAAGAAAATCTCTTTCAGAATAACAAATCAGCCTTCCAGAGGTACTTTAGACTCCAGAGAAATTAATCCGCTCTTTCATCATCATGTATCTATTATGGGCCTGCATCTGGTTAGGTACCTTTCCCTTGCCTTGGCACCAAGTTTCTATCACGGCCTTGCTCCTACTCATGGGTCTCATATTATTCTATTTGTCTCATGACCTGGTGTTGCCTATTCATTTCCTGATCCATCGAATGCACGTAGGTACAGGGGATCCTGTGGTTAACTGAACTCCCTGCACACAACACAAATTTCTATGGACACGATCTTATTATTTTTCGCTATTATATACGTCTCAATCCTGCTCTTGTGCACATGAGCCATCGAGCAGATGACACCCAAACCCCTTACTATTAAAATCGCCTTACTCTGAGTTGATGTTGTAGAGCACGAAACAATCTCGCGGGGAAGGAAAATTCTTGAAATTACAAGGTGAAGGAGGCGAAGAATGCAACGACGCTGATGACCACGGGTGCCACCAAAGACGAGAGAAGCAACTCCGGTGCTGCACCGGTTTGCGACGGCGGACCCGATGGCGTTGGAGGGTCCGCCGTCGCCCGCACTCCGATAGCCCCAACGGCTACCACCAACATGGCTCCCATCACTACTGTCCTCTTCAACTCCTGTGCGAATGCCATTGCAACAGCTTCTGTTTCGAAAGCTCAAACTCCGTTTAAAACACCTGGATCACGTCGTCCGATGGTGGTGGATACACGGGCGCAGGACAACAATCGTGTAATGTCTCGAATATTATTAGGCGTTGCGATGATAATATTATAGGAATCAAAGCTTTCTAGACAGAAATAGTGATGATTGCACGGCGATAAGCTAATATGCGACTCTCGCAAAGTTCGTAAGATAGCATTCGACACTCCAATTATGCGGATTGCCAGAAAACAAACAATTGTGGATGCAAAATGGGCATGAGTGGCAGCCTTTTGTAGGAAATGGAAATGGAGCTACTGTGCATCGCACATGAAAGCTCGGCGCAATTGATTCCATGACACACAAACACCCATTTTGAAGCAAGCGCGTACACGTTTTAGGTGACTCATACTTGTACCGCGACTTCCCCGATCTTTCGCCGAGATCCAGCCGTATTCCCGCATACTCTCTTCCTTCTAATTATGTGCTATCGAGATGCTTCCTTTCTTGCCGGTGGCTTTACTTACCGTTACTAGAAAACGCCCGGCGTCTTCCTCTGGCCCTCCCCCACCGTCACCGGGTCGTAACCGCTTCATCCTGCACTTCCTTGATCTTTCCAAAAGCACTAAATTTCTTGTTCTTATTATTCTCCAAAATTTGTCACGCTCTTTGGTACGAAATTTCAAAACGGACGTAAAGCACTGCTGGAATTTTCCCTTTCTATTTTCTGCTCCCTTACCTGCCTGAAGAAACGTGTTTTCAGCAAGCGAGATCTTCTGCGCTGGAAGAAGAAAGTACCACTCAAATCACCGAAGGGCCTGCTGTACCCTTCTCCTATACCTAACACCACGAATTCTACTCGCTTACTGCAATCCCGGAAGGGAGAAAAAGTAGGCGATGTGAAAGATTCATCTGGAAGACTTTCATCGGGTATCACTCGTTATTGTTGTTGACTATGTACCTCCAAAAAGCAAGTTGACTGCACATGTAAGTCCCAGTCTTCAAGCACATGCTTGGTGGACACTGGAGACTATAACATGATCAAAGTTCAGAATCTGCTGTCTTAATCGGTACTAATGCATTTTAATCTGAAGATTCCTACAAATGAATTTTGGTATTTAACAAAAGATATTATATGGAGATGAACATTTTAATATGCATAAAATTCTCTTAGACTCAAGAACTTCTTAGATTGAACCTATTATATCACTGATTCAGATCATTGGACAGAACAGTAGTGCTCACTGGGTTGTGCCTGTGATGACTGTAATTGCTGCTTGTTGCTTGCTGCAAGCAAGAGGTTGTTTCCATTACATGGTTACAGACTATTTACGATCCTCACTTGAAAGAGGCCGTTTAGAAGGAATATAAGTCTTGGGATGATTTATCCTGTCACAAGAAGTTTGAATTGTTCTATTATTGTGAGCCCAAAACCAAGAACTTCCAATACAATCTTACAATGCGGTGACATGTATGACCTTAACAACATCCACTTTGCCTCACACCTGGCCAACTTCTTATCTTTGTCGTGTTCATTCTTATTGAATATGACTAGTGATGCTAATCGAGGTGTGCAGTACTTTGCTCTTCACCTGGCTTTTAACTTGATTGTGAGCTGCTTCTACATAGCTTGCCAAATCTTACTCCCCACCAACTTGCTATTAGTGCTGAAATCTTTAGCTGTTGAAAGAAAGGCAACTGTTTTGTTTAATCTCCTCCCTAAGAAGCACAATTTTATGGGGAACAGGCTTGGCCGTGGTGTTTGGGTTTAGGGTTTATGCTCTTCATGTGCTCATCTTTGACAACCGGTATCAAATTCTTTCCAGAAAAAGAGTGGATTGAATCCTCTCTTGCCAGTCTTTTCCAATCACTATATCCACATAGATCATTGTCACACACTCATCTCATGCATTTTTAATTTCTTCAAGTAATGCAGATTTTTTGCCTATTGGAAGCCACTTGCACCAACCCTTCACAAATATGAACTGAAGTCTCCTCTTGTCCTTTGAATGAAGTAATCCCCATGGCTGACTTGTGTGCACAAATCACATGTGATAAATGGAAGTAGTTCTAAGGGGAAAATTAGGTGCTGTTGGCTATCAAGTATTGACCATAACAAGAACATGTTGTTCCATTTACATTTCTTTCATTGACCCAGTGCTTAGCAGCCACACAATGTGCATAGGGAGTACAAACCACAAACATGGGAGTATACAAGAATCTTCATTGCTTTGGGAGGTGCTGAGCATTGGTCTAGTAGATTTTGAGTATTTGATTAAGGGTGACATGTCTCACAGATTCCTTGTTGGTATCCTACTAA
>Ga0209611_10009059_pt1 | contig 15241 bp, 5 predicted proteins | sample S1TSphgellanicum_3_FD_187693 | JGI IMG/M metagenome (GOLD analysis project Ga0209611, IMG submission 187693) | Host-associated microbial communities from peat moss isolated from Minnesota, USA - S1T2_Fc - Sphagnum magellanicum MG (SPAdes) (version 2) | ecosystem: Host-associated > Plants > Peat... | reverse complement strand
TGGATCATAGAATAGAAAAAAGTATATTAAGAAAATCCAACAAAATATGGTTTTTTTTGGGACCATGGGTTCATGAACTTTACACCCACCTTATATCTTTAAAATAAATTCTAAAAATAAAAAACCTTATGTAATTTTTTTTACCAATCACCACCTTTTTGGACCACATGCTAACAAATTTTGTGCCCACCTTCAAAGAAATATCAATTAAAATTTTGAGAAAATTTATGTAAAAAATTGCAACTAACCATGGCCTTTTTGGCCCATGGGCTAATGAACTTTGTGCCCACCTTCCAAAAAAACCATTGTTAAAAGAATTTGAGAAAAAATCATGACAACAAGTTTGTAGACCAATCATGGCCTTTAGAGCTCATGGTCTAACAAATGTCCAATTCACCTCTTTAAACAAAATTTAAAAATCTCTGAGTTTGGAACATCAAAATCTAAAAATTCATGGTTTTTTGAGTTCAAGGCTACCACACCCACTTATTTGTTAATGACCTTATTGTCAAGCAGACCTAAAATAGGCGGGTGTGGCAGCAAGTCTATTAAATTGTGAAATATTATCCATATTGCATTTAAGGTTGATTTTTCATTCATTAAATTTCCTTGGTCCCTAGATCCTTCAATTTTGTGTAAAATGAACTTGAATCTTAAAATGACATTTCTTCCAATCATAGATTTTCTATTTTGATGATCATGGTCTTTCATCTTTTAGTATAAAGAGGGCCTCAATGTTCAAATTTTTTTTGGCCTTCAGTAAAAATGCCCTTCAAAATCCTACATGCTAGATGTTTAGGGTTAAAAGAAAGGAAATATTTTAATTTTTGGTTCAAATCCTTGGTTAAAAAACACAATGTTGGTAAAACCCATGTAACCAAGAAAGAAAAGACGACAACAAGTGGATCAGAATTGCATTTCTGAATTGTGTGTGATAATTTAAGTCTTCTTATACACACCCAACAATATGATCATGCAACTTTTATTCAAGTGTTCAAAATTACAAATCAGCCTTTTAATTTGCTATGTCCATGCAATACCAATAATTGATTGAAAGAATGTTAGAGATCAAACTCTACCTTGCACCATATTGGTTTTATGCCAATATGCACAAACCTCTCATTTGGTTAGTTTACTTAATGCAAATACAATTTATCACATACGCTTAATATTAGATATTTCACATGAAGACAACACAAGGATACACATCGCAACATGACGAATAGTTCTAGTTGATAATATAAGCAATCCTACCAACTCACATTCCCATTGGGTTGAGTTTCTATATGATGAACTTTTCCACACATTAGTTCTTGGTATGCATTCCTTTCAACACAACAAAGGATAATCAACTTTGAATTCAATTAGGCATCCACAAACATACAAAGTTTAATATTTATCTCTTTAAACAAAATTCCCCTACTTTGCATGACTTGTTTTGTAAAATGTTTCTTCAAATGAAATCCACCAACCCAACTTTTGCATATCCAAAAAGTCTTCTACAATAAGATTTAGAAAAAAAATTCCACCAATTAATTTCATCATTATATCAGTTACTTACAATAAACATAGTTCAAGACCACCATGAAATTTTATTACATACCCACAAGATTATTAATAATAATTCATTTCTCTATGATTAAACAAGTGTTAAAACATTCAACATTCTTCTCCGATGCTAAACAATAAAACATTTCCAAAATCATCAATTCATGCACAATGCCATTCACCTTCAATAACCATATTCCTTGAATTTCCTCACATCCCAATCTCCTCACCATAATAATGGCATATCTTCAATTTGTGATCACCCTTCTATTATCCCTTCAACTTTATTGCATGGTACTTTGCAAATTTCAATAGAAGTTACACAATCAAAGATTTATAGTTCTATTCTTATTTACAACATGTGTTCATTACGAGCACACGCAAGCTTGTGAAGATCAATTGTCCATCCAATCAAAGCCCACACTTAACTAAATTTGTAATCATGTATAAACACCTTCACATAAGTTAGATAAGCTTGAATTCACCAAAGCGCACATTAGATTGTTCCCCCAAGCAAACATAAAAAATAAACAATAGTTCTTGCTAAATCTTGTAACATTAAATTCACCATGAATTCCCTCCCAAGCTTAGCAACACCTAGCACACACTTGCAACACAAATAAAACACACGTGAACAATTTTTTTTAAAAAAGAAACTCCTTCATAAAAATTAATGTAGTTCTAGAACAACAACATCCGATCCAACTCGTGATGCACAACTAGCAAAAAGGTGATGCCCACATTCAACTCGATGTCCGCCTTCAACCCTAAGTTTGCATTATTTCCATTTGAAGTTGGAACTAATCCAAGAAAAATCTTAATTCACATTTATATCTTTTAGGTTACACCCCATCCATAAATAAAAGAAGATGAGAAAATATATAATAGTTATACATGTAATATGATTGAAGACCAAACACCAAGCCTATTCTTTTGATTGACCACAAAGAAAAAAAAATGTGACTCTCAAAAAACAAACAATCATAATAAGAAAAAATATATAAATAATTATGATAGGTTATTTAGAATTGGGTTTTAGTCATTGTGGGCACTTACAACTACAAACTCTTTTTGTCATCTAAAACAAGTGTTATAAAATAAGTTGTCACAAAAAATACCTCAAGTGCCATGGAAGTTATATTAGCAATTTCAAACCCTTACAACTTTGATCCATTTTTTAATTTATTACATGAATGAACATGAATATGATGTGGACCCATGTAGCTTACATGGAATTTCATTTTGGCCTTAAATTTGCAATTTTATTATGGATAATCACACTATGTCAAGCGTCCTAACTACTTAGCCTAGCCTGGTCTATTTATGTACCTACCTATATATTTGAGTATACTAATAGGTAGGTAAATGATAGATGCCTATTTAAACCAATTAACTTAACCTATTAGTCATGTTTAGTTTAACTTTTTATGCCTACCTATCAACCTACCTTATTAGGTTAGCATCACAAACTTGGAAAAAATAAGAGACTTAACAAAAAGAAATTCAGAAATGAATAAGAATTAAACAATTTTATTGCTTAAATAAGGCATGATGTAAATTAGGCATGAGATGAATTACAAATACAAAGGGCATAATTTATATTGGCGAGATGAAAGGTGGTGTTCCTTAAACCTTTTTATATACATTTTAGAAAATCATCAACCCTTTAAAAAGTTCTATCAAGTTTAAGTTAAATAATTGTCTAGAAGTTTTCATCAAGCACATTTTTTAGAAGTTTGTGCCATTTTTTTTTATTTATAAAAGTTACATCTTTTAAAAACTTTCAAGCATATTTTTCAAGGATTTTTTTAGCTTAAAAACTTCCCAAAAAATAATTTTTAAAAAAATCTATAATTTTTGTTTATAGTTTATTGTTTGTGACATTAGCCCCTTTTGTAGTGATGGAGATGAGTCACAATTAGAAAAAATAAGAATGAATTTTTTTTAAAAAAGGTTCTCACATATGTTTGCTAACATTGTATCCACACCAATATACTGGGTATACTAGGAACATTGGGTAGATTTTCATTGATCTTAAAAGTTATAATCAAAATGTAACTAGGTTTATTTCACCAATAGTAGGAAATGGTCCAAGTTGTTGGTGATCTTTCAATAAAATCTTTTACAACCAAATTATTTCTCGTACCCATGGCCAAGGTATTAAGACTATAGGTGTTATCCATAGTTCACAAAAATGAAATGTGACCAAATGATGAATGATATGTATTATTATATGTGAATTTGGCCAAATGCAAAAGGTTGACAAAATTATCTTGATGGTAATTAGTCATACATCAAAGGTATTGTTCCAATACATGATTCACCTTTTCAGTTGTCCATCTATTTAAGGATGATTAATTGAAAAAATATTGATATTAAAATTTATTAAAAGGTTAAAGCACCCTTTAAAGCTTGAATAGTCCCTTCCAAAAGGTGGATTATTATTTAAAATATCAATAAAAGCTTGAATAATCCCTTCCAAAATGTGGATACAAATTAAAATTCACAATTCAAAATAATGTCTAATGGTAGGCCATGATACGTATATATGTTGTTGAAGAAAAGTTTTGTGATTCCTTCACTTGTAATCATCTTGGTGGTTGGAATGAAATGGGCCATTTTTCTCAACTGATCAAACACACAAGAATGAAGTTGTAAGGCTTGGAACATGGGAAATCATGATAAAGTTCATAGAAATAGACAATCATGGACTTTTAGGAATTGGGCGTATTGGATATAATAAACCATATGGCTAATGACATGGTCTTTCGTTTGTGCACACATGTCACAAATGCAAATGAATTTTTTCACAAACTTTCACATTTGTGGTCACCATAAATCCCTTGAAATAAATTTGATCATTTTGTTGACTCCAATGTTTCCTACATAAGGAAGGTTGTGACATGCTTGGAAAATGTGTAATTGTGTTGGTTTTGATGGAACATACAAAATTCCCTTGTAATAAGTTAAGCTTTGAGATTCTTTGGTTGTAGATTCATCGTCATTTTTTTTGTGAATTAAATGTTGTTTTAAGTTCTTTGTGAAAAAACCCTTTCCACTTGGTTGCTCCATATTTGTTCAAGGAACTTCTTGTTTGTAAAACTTGTACTTCTATTGACATAAGATGCAATTGTTCCACCTTCAAGAAAATGGTCTTTTGTTGTTAAAGGCAATGTCTCATTGTTTGAAGGCAAAATATGAATGAATTAGTGATGTGATAATGCATCTAGCTTCCCTTGATGGGTTTTTGAACAAAAAACAATTATGATGTGGAAATAATTTAAAAACAAGTTTTATCTCACTTGGTAACAATTTAAAACTTGAAAATTCATAAATTACTAAGGTTCTTGTGGTCAATGTAGACTACAACCATGTGTTAAACTTGTTAAAGCAAGTGTCACCATTTTTTAAATGCATTAATAATAGCCCAAATTATTATTTTTTGAATTTCATAATTTATTGTAGGTGTTGAAAACTTCCTTGAGTGGAATCCAACAAAATGCAATCATTCATCATTTCCACGTTGAAATAACATGACACCAAGAGCAAAATTTGAAACATTTGCTTCAAAAGAAAATGGTTTTGACATGTTTGCATAGGAGTTGTGGTGAAATCATTTTTCAACAACTTGAAAGCTTTCATAGCATCTTCATCCCACTTGAATTTTTCCTTACCTATAATTATGTTAAAGGGGTAATGATCTTTGATATAAATTCAATACAAATTTGCAAATCTAAAAAAACATTAAACATCGTGGATGATGGGGTTTAATAATTGATAATGGTTTGAATTTTCTTTGGATCCTTTGACAAGCCATTTTTAAAGATGATGTAACCCAAGAATTCTACTTTTGATTGATGAAAGAAACAAATCTAGTTTAACACATAACCCTTTCTCTCAAAATTTGTTGAAAACAAGATGTACATGTTTTTCATGTTCCTTTAAGTTCTTTGAGAATATCAAGATGTCATCCAAGTAGATGACCATGAAATCATCGATGAATTTTTTGAATATGTCGTTCGTTATGTGTTAAAAGCTTATAGAGGCATTTGTAAGACCAAAAAGCACAACATTGTATTCGAAATGGCCATACCTTGTGTGAAATATTATTTTCCACTTGTCACCTTTTTTAATGTGTACAAGATTGTAGGAAATAAATAGTAAAGGATAGTGACTTATATAGTGATTTTCATAAGACCATGATAATCCACACACATGTGGAGAGACCTATTTTTCTTCTTCACAAAGAATATTGATGTGCTTGAAGGTGATTTTGAATATCATATGAAATTCTTGGAAATATTTTCATCATGTAATTTTGTAATTTGGCTAACTCATTTTGAGAGAAGTTATACATGGGTCTAAGTGGTGGTTGTTTTACTTTTTGTAATTTAGTTACACAGTCGTATGATCAATGTTGTGATAATATGTCAACATTATTCTTTTAAAAAATGTCTTTGAAATTTTGATATTGTGGTAGAAATGTATTTACATTTTTGTTTTCAAAAGAAATTATTGGGTGGCATAAACCATGAAAGGTGTGCTAGTCCTTACTACTTGCAAAAAAATATATTTTGATGAATATTGATTGAATAGATTTTTGTTTTGGGTGTCAATCAATCCTAGAATGATTTTTGTAACTAACATATTTGGGTTATGGATCTTGAACCACAAAAGTCCCAAGATTAGTGGATTCAAGGGTGAGTTGATGACATTGAACATAATGTTAGAACTTAGAGATAAACTTATTCATGTGTACCTCTAAAGATTGAATTTCAAAGTCACATCTCTTGAAGCAAGGTTACATCTATTGATTATTTCACAAGCAATGGTTGCATTTCATAATAGGTGAAGGTATTCTTGTTTAGCAAAGTTTTCATCAACAAAACATGCAATTACACCACTATTTACTAATATTTCTACATGTACGTTTTGTTTGACAATATGTATGTTTATAGGGACAATGAAACAAAGTATAAGATATGGAGGTAAAAATAGACCTTTTGTTTCTTTTGAAGTGTTAATTTTCCAATTGCAAAACCCTTATTGATATTGGACAAAATTCATTTTTCACTTATCTTTATTCACTAATTATGCTTCAAAACTTATATGTTTTTTTGTCTGAACATTTTCGTGCAAAATGCTAGGTTCTCCATAATACAAACAAAACCACAATTGTTGTCAACATTTTTTTTGTGAATTGTCAAAGGCTTGAATCTTACAATGTTGACTTGCATAAAATTGTGACCTAATGTTTGGCAACAAGTTGTAGGCAATGTGTTTGTAGATGTGTTTATTAATGGTTGTGTGAAAGATCATTGTTTCACCTTTCTTGTCACCTTTTGAATAAACCATTGCTTGCGTGATGAATTCATGTAGGGTGTTGACCTTTGACATTATCAACATGAAATCTTCCACATCATCATTTAAACCCCAACAAAATTGGTTAATGTAACCTTTTTCATTCTAATTAACATCAAATGTTAGTTGCTTAAATTTCACAACATAAGTCAATGTAGGATGATATATTTGCTATACATTTTGAATTTTTGTGTTTACAACCACTACAAGAAATCATGGCTTTTCGAAAGGCTAACTTGATTAAAGTGTCCACACTAACTTGGAAGGGTATGTCCATTTTGATTAAAGGTTTAAGGCATGAAAAGACATGTTACATCTGACCAATACATTTGATTAAAGTGACATTTTAAACCAAGTGTCAAGTCAAAAATTTGGTCAAAATGTGTAAATGTCCATCAAAATGGCCATGGCTTAGTCAAATTAACCATATTGAATGGATAGGGTTTTAAAAAATTGGCCATCTTAATTTGACCTTTAGTCAAATTGACCATTATGATTTGACATTTAGTTAAATGAGTTGCACTCATTTGATGACTTAACTTATTTGTTTAACTTAGGCTACCAACCTAATTTAACATAACTAATAGGTTAGGCTAGGATTAAATTACCTATCTAGCTTAACATAACTATTAGGTTAGTAGGCTACTTATTAGGTAATAACCTAATTAGGTAGCTTAGCTTATACCTACTTAGCAAGCTACTTAGGATGTAGCCTAGGACTACTAAGTGGCCTACTAGGTAGTGTAAGCTTTCTAGGTACGTATCTTAGGCGATTTAAGCTTATTAAGTAGACCTATTAGTCATGTAGGTAGCCTATTAGCCTAGGCCTACTATCACAACACATTAAGGATTTTTTAACCAGTCAAAGAAACGACTACTGTCCTTTTCAACTACAATTATAATTACTTAATCATAAAAATCATTATATAGTTGCAAAGGCCATTGAGATGTCATGGTTTCATGATTATATTTAATATGATGACTAGTGGGTTTTTTTGGATAGATATATTATTATTTTTGAAATTATAATAATATACTTTAAATAAATTAAAATTAGTTAATTGAAAATACCTTGATTTTTGCAAATATAATATAATAATTTTTTGTCTCATAACATGATGATATGACATTCCACATGTTTTTTACAACTTGTCCTATTCGATTATAATGGGAGAAACGACTAGAAAATTACATAAGTGACTTTTTAGATGATTAGAAAAATGATTATAGTCAAATAGGACCAATTGTAAAAGACATGTTTTGGCATTGTGGTGGTAATAAAATACTCGATTATTAGTCAACATGATTATTCATGCACTATTTTAGATAAAATGAAGCATTTATTGGTCAACCATTATGTTAAAAATGATGTTCAATTCTTCAATGTAAATCTTTGCATCAAAATGTAAGTCCAAAATTTTTACCTTTACTACAACAAATCTTGTCCTTTGAACATGAAACAAAAATGAATATTGTTTCTTTCAACTACATTTATAACTACTTAGTCATAACAATCACTATGTAATGGCAAAAGATATCAACATGCCACATGGCATCATGGTTTTGTAACTATAGTCAATATGACAACTTGATAAAATTTTCGACAAATTATCAATTTTTTTTTCAATGTTTGTTCATTAGTTAATTAGTTGCAAAAACCATCTACCTTTTCAATTAATAATGATTCAATTTCCCATGATGGTGACATGGCATGCTATAACCAATAAGATGATGTGGTCTTATTTGTCAACATCATGATTCATGTCATTGATTTGATGAATTAATTTCATTTATTAGTTAGTTGAAAATATTGTTGTCTTTTGTTACTAATAATGACTTGGTCTTTCATGCGATGATGACATGCCATGCCATTTGGCAACAAAGTGTCATAAATTCTCATGGCAATCCATGATTTTTTGTGACACCATAAATTTTTGTGTGTTTTGAATTTATGGCACCAATATTTGTCATGGCATGCCATAATTTTTTGTATACCATAAGGTTTTTGAAGTCATGAATTCACATGCATGTGTATGTGTACTAAACAATCCATTGTTAACTTGTAATTATGACTATAATATCAATTTAATTGTTTCGAAAAAGGTGACACATAACTCCTTGACTTTTTAACTATTTAACACATTAGCTTAGGTTAACATACCTATTAAATTAACCTATGTATGTAGGCTACTTAGTAAAACCTACTTTGTAACATAAGCTACCTTGTAAATTACTAAATTAGACATAAATTTTTTACTACATCTAGTATGTTTAAATATGCTTAAAATAGGTTGCCCTAGGTAGGCTTACTTAGGTTCTTAGCTTTACATTTTTTACCAAGTCAACTTTAATAGCTTCATTACAAGATATTTTATCAAGTTTGTAACCATTTCAAATTTGTGTGATTAGATGCGATTATGATGTGAATAGATGCGACATAATTATCTTAAGTTAATTTATTTTTTAGCCTAACAAACATAGGTTAGTAAACAGTATAGGTTGACAAACAAATTCATTTAAAGTCAACCTAGGGAGGTCTACATTTAGTATAGGTTGATTCAACTTAAGGTGGTCAAGGTTAATTAAAGGTTAAATTTTTTTAGCATTATAACTTTGTGTTAAATATAGTTAGTATAAAAATATTTAGTATTGCAATGGATGAAAACTTAAACCCCAAAGTGAAGGTGACATTACTACAAAATGTGGGTGCAATTCACTAATCCCCATTCATTAGGTTAGTGAATTCATTGCTTCCCCACTAGGTCCCATTCAATATGACCAATGAATTCACTCAACATCTAATGAAATCACTTGGTGTACAAGGACATTTTTTGTTGTAGTGAGAAGGGTTCAAGTTTTCACTATTGCAACCTATGATACCTAAACCACTTAGTTTAGGTTAAGTAACCTAATTTATGTTTCTTGTGCTAGGAGTTCAACATTTGTTTTTAATCTAGACCACCTAGCCTAGGTTGTTTAACATAAGTAGTTAGCTTAGCTAGGCTAAACTAGGTTGACTTTTGGCTAGGTGAATTAGGCTAGGTTGCTTAATTTAACTAGGTTATGCTAGGTTGATTTTTGGTTACGTTAGCTACATGGGCTAAATTACATTGACTTTTAGTCATGTGCAAATGATTTATAATGTGTTTATAAATTGTTGACACATGTCATCCATCCATCAAGGCATCTTTTGAAATGTTTAATTGAATAAAACGACAAAATTGAGATAGCATGCATTTTACACATCATAAAATGGTTAATGATGACATGGAATTTCATTATTATAAGAAAAATTTAAAATCATAATTGTTCTAAATGTCCTTTACGACTAAATGAATGAAACGACATGGGTTTAGCAACTCACTAATCATTAATCGCATATGACTAAATGAATGAAACGACATGGGTTTAACAACTCACTAATCACTAATTGCATATTTTTTCCTAATTAATATGTAGTTGTAAAGGTTAATCACAAAACCCAAAATCTATTGTTGTGGATAAGTATATATGTAGCTTAAGCCTACTAGGTAAATAACATAAGCCACCTAGACCTAGTAGATAAGTAACATATCCTATTAACTAAATAAGTAGCTTAGGTCACTTAGGCTTACTAGGTAGCTAACCTAATTTAGGCCATTTAAGCCTACTAAGTATGTAGCCTAATCTAGGCCACTTAAGCCTAGAAGACATGTACACTACAAGAAAACATGACTTTTCAAAAAATCCAATTTGATTGAAACATCCACATTGACCAAAGGATGTTCATTTTGATTAAAAACTTAAAGCATGCAAGACACGAGCTACTTTTGATTGAGACATTTGACTAAAGTGACATTTTTGACCATGTGACAAACCAAACATCTAGTCAAAAAGGCCAGAGGTCCATCAAGATGACCAAGGTTTAATTAAATTGACCATACTTCATGGCCATTGTCATTTACAATTATTCAAATTAGCCATTTTGATTTAACATTTAATCAAATCAACCATACTAATTTGGTTATTAACCTATAAGTTTATTTTGCATGGGGTACATACCAAACATAAGTTTATAGGCCCTAGGTTAAGCATATTACACCTAGTAGTTACTTGTAAAATTTAATAAATTATTTACTTGTTACCTTTAGGCACATGTAGGTACTTAAATTTATTACATTAATTAGTTAATATTTAATAATTGATAGTTAATATTCAATATTTTATGATTAATCTTTTATATAATAAATTAATCACCAAATAAATTTCAATTAATAACCAATAATTAATTTATGCATCAATTTGTTAATTGATTAATTATTATTATCGAATGATCAATTTTATTTATTTTTTGGCTAATATTTGATAGTAATTTATAATAGTTGATAGTAGTAAATATATAATTGTAAATAATTTTTGATAAGTGATTATTTTAAACTAATCTGTTAGTGAGTAATAATTTGTTATATATTAATCTATAATGATTAATTTATAATAAATAATCAATAACGAGTAATTAATATTAAATGAAAAGTCAATAATTTAAAACTAAATTAATATTAAATTAATATTATTTAATTTTTTTTATAGGAAATGTTCAATAATCAGCCATTTATATTGAATAATTATTAAGTATTAGTAAATAATCTTTAATAATTAGTAATTCCAAGGAAATAATCAATAATTAATCATTGATATTATTTATTTATTTATAGTTTATAGTAATTCATCAAAAATTTAATTATTTTTATTAATTACCTATAGGTAGCCTATCCTACTAAACTAAGTTAGTAGCTTAGGCCACCTAGGCTTATAAGGTAGGTAGTGTAACTTATACCACCTAGGCCTACTAGGTAGCTAGGTAGCCTTGCCTATTAGGTAGGTTTAGGCTTAGGCTACCTACCTAGTATGCTTAGGCTAGGTCTATGAATAGGTTAGTAGGTACCTACATAACCTATTAAATAACATAGGCACATATAGCTTATTAAATAGGTATAAACATAGACCTAGTATCTACTTATAAGATTTAGTAAACTATAACCTACATGTTATCTAGGTACATGCATATATTAATAAATACTTCCTACCTACTTAGGCTACCCTATTTATAACCAACCTATTTATGTAAATAGTTTTTAAAAAATCAAGTTCATTTAGTACAATATGCATGTTGGAAAAAAAATCATGGAAATTAATTATAATATGTTGGTCCAAAATCATGTTCATTACAAATATGTTGTCCAAGAAAATCACTTTATGGGGTGGTGGTGCAATGGTAAAGGATTTGACTCGTCAATTTGCTAAGGAATTTAAGTCCCCACATTTGTAACCTAAGTTACCTTGATTACTTAGGTGGCCTAATCAATAGCCTAAGTTGCAAACATTACTAGACCACCTAGGCTAACCTTATTGGACTAGCCTAGGGACGTTACCTAAAAGGCTTAACTTAGCTTAAGGGGCTTGGCTTAACTTAAGTGGCTTGGTCTAACCTAGGGGGCTTGGTTTAGCCTAGATGGTTAAATTAGATGGCTTCGCTTAGGCTTAGGACAGAGGCTTGGTAAGTAAATAAATAAATTTCTTGACATTAATTATTAGGTTTATTAATTAGATAGGTAGGTAGGGTAATAAATAAATAAATAAATATTTTCACATTAATTTTTTTAAAATAATTTTAAAAATACATAATTTTTGTTGTTGCCCAAATTATATTATTGTTACAATGGTTCAGTAAAAAAACCTAGTTAAAAAAACCAACCAAAAAGACTTAGTCAAAATGGTCAGGTCTAAATCAACTTGTCCAAAATGCCACTTTGGTCAAATTGGACATGGGGGCAAAAAAAACCATATGGGGGGTTTTCTTGACCAAAATTCCTAGTCAAAAAAATTGTGATTTCTTGTAGTGGTAGTTTAACCTAATCCACCTAAGCCTACTAGGTAGGTATGTAGTTTAACCTAAGTCACCTAGACCTATGTTAAGTATGTAGCTAACCTAGGCTAAGCCATTTTGGCCTTCTAGGTAGGTAACCTAGCCTATTAGATAGGTAACCTAGGCATATACCTATCTAATAAGTAAGGCTACCTACCTAGTATACCTAGGCTAAGTCTATTAATAAGCTAGTAGGTACCTATGTAACTTACTAAATAACATATAGGCATAAGTAACGTATTACGTAGGTATAAACATAAACCTAGTAGGTACCTATAAGGCCTAATAGAATATAACCTACCTATTTATGTAAGTACTGTAAAAAAATTCAAGTTCATTCAGTACAATATGTTGAAAAAACTTTCAAAGAAGTACAGTAGCCTCCCACTTAAGTACGCACCCGTTTAAGTATGCATCCTAGTTAAATACGCATTTTATGACAAAATTTTTAGGGATCAACATTTTTCGGTGGAACATATGTACTATAGTGTGGCCTGTGCCGTTGGCCCGAGTGTTACTGTGTCCTCAACTGATTTTTCCTTCCAAAACCTCATTTTTTGGAATTTATTTGGAATTTTCTGTGTCCTCAACTGATTTTTCCTTCCAAAACCTCATTTTTTGGAATTTATTTGGTATTTTCAGCGCCAGAAATCACGTTTCTGAATCCAAATCTTACCAAATAAATTCCATTAAATCCTACTCAATATTTCCATCAACACCAAAGACACATTCCAATTCCTCCCCAAAAAAAAAAAGTTAACAACCTCGTTTATATCTAAACTATCTGGTATATTCAGAGGCCGGGCCGGTTCTGCCATAGAAAACAACAGTGGAATTGCCGCCATAGCAGACAATTCCACTATGGGGACTTAGTCTGTTTGTGTGCAGAACGCTGTGTCACAGACGGACTAAGCGAATTAATATATTAGATAGAGTTATCCCTAAAGTAACCCTGTCTTCACCCTGGCCTCCTTTCACCCCTACCCCTCTTTCAGTGGTATCCGCCAAATAAAGACATTTTATTAAATCTCAGTATGAAATGCTGAAACCCAGCATTTAATGCACAAAGTTCAAGACTAATTACAGTACGCACTTGGGAATGGAGCGTCTAAAGTACGCACCTACCGGTAAAGTCCGCACAAAACTCCGAGGTTCAAGTTGCGTACTTAAACGGGAGACTACTGTAACTAGTAACAATTTCTACACTCAGGTGTTTGTGAACAATAACAAATGTCAGAAGGCATTTACTGCAATTGGAATGTGCTTAAGATTCTTGGGCTTCAATGATGGCATGTCAGAGATATTGTGAACTTACCTAGGAGAACTGTGAAGCAAGGTTTGTGCAACTCACCTTCTCAAGGGTGCCCCAGCATTTTGCAGGTAGTCTTGTGACACAATTGTCATGTAGGCAGCTTTGTGAATCTACGCATATTACTAATCTCTGCCCCATCAGGCCTCACTTGCCCTCTATGTTCTGTGCACACCTCAGCCTGTGCTAGTTGTCAGTTCAATAGTGCCAATGGGAGCTACAATTTAGAATTTTCAAAGATGAAGATGTAATTGAAACAGTTGTCCTATGGGCACAGCAATGTTGAATCAACCCTGCAATTAGGTAATCCAAGCATACCTGTAGACTGACTTAGAAACAACCCCACAACACAGCACATTCTGTGTTAGGATATTTTACCATGTACATCACACTTGCACTGCAGGCTTTGCTCCAATCATGCTTTAATCTATTTACATCAGGGGCTCGAAGGACTTTTATCTCATGCTTGCGTAGTACGTGAGTCATTGCGTGATTCACCCACAAAGGCACCTCATACCGCTGCTGGATGCATTGGGGGTCTTGTCCACGTGACTGCCTTAAACTCTCAATGGAAGAAATGTCCCTTTGTGTCTTGAACCTATACTTGCACCTTCTGCTCTCATCAAGGGCATCCCATTCACCGATGATGGTTGGTGCAAATGTCCCACCTATTCCTAAGGCTATCAGTTGCCTTGGACCCTGCTGTGCATCAGCAATGGTGGCCTCAACTTCTTCCGGGTAAAGAAAGTTGTAAACCAAACTTCCTCCACCATTTCTGGGATTCACATGAAAACTACTTAACTGGGTGGTTGAAATTTCAAGAGCAGATGAAGAACCCCTCTCAGTAGTTCCATCTTGACTTCCTCCAGCTTGAGCACTAACCAACCATGGCACACCTATTTCAGCTTTATATTCCCTTCTAGACGAACTTGAAATATTGCTAGTTATTGTCTTTTTCACAATTTCTACATCCGCCACTCTTGAAGATGAAAGAGTTGCAGCCCTGTCCTTTTTGCAGTTTAAAGATATTGTGATGTTGTCCTGCAAATATCCAAGATTCCGGGGATTGACATTCGATCCACCACCTGTTCCAAGATTGCATTGTGAATTTAATCTGG
>Ga0209611_10009057_pt1 | contig 15244 bp, 9 predicted proteins | sample S1TSphgellanicum_3_FD_187693 | JGI IMG/M metagenome (GOLD analysis project Ga0209611, IMG submission 187693) | Host-associated microbial communities from peat moss isolated from Minnesota, USA - S1T2_Fc - Sphagnum magellanicum MG (SPAdes) (version 2) | ecosystem: Host-associated > Plants > Peat... | reverse complement strand
ATCTCTTTGAGTCGACAAAGGGCAAGGTGGCACCAGTCTAATGAATTCTCAATCTTACCCATCAGAGGCCTCAAAATCCTTTCTGGAACTAACTCCTGGCTGCAAGTAGTTTGCTGCTGCTGCTGCTGGTTGCAGCCTGCTTCCAGCTGTTGCTGCACCTGATCACCAAATTGAGAAGTTCTAGCATTTTCTCCCAACTTATAAGCAGGAGTACTGCACGTCGATAGAAGTATCTTCCACATATCCTCTTGGTCTCTTATGGACCTACTCAACATCTCTTGGATCTTCTCTACGTACTGGATTGATTCCCAGTCTCCCCCACCCATTCTCTTCATCCCTTGGCTTAGGTATTTCCCAATTTTCATGAGCACTGGCTAGATCACTGCAGCTTGATATATTTCGGGCACCTAATCTCTTCCAACAATGGCTGATTACAAACTGATTCCAAAAAACAAACTGAAAAGAGAAGAAGTAAAACTCTTTTCAGCGGGACCTATATATAATCGGCAGCAATTAGAAGATGTGAAACATGAACCGGATCGTCAGCTGTCTCGTCAAGTACTTAAACTCTTTGCAAAAAATTAGGTTCTTCTATTCAATGCAATCTCTTGTTTGTTAGGAATTATAATAAGTGCCACTACAGAATGATTTCAGGCTGCTGATCTAGAACTCACGGGCTGATTAGTACTACCGACTGCATCCAATTACCAAACACAAGTGGAAGAAGAAGAAGAAGAAAAAGCTTACAAATCTCATCATGGGCCATCCAGTTGCAGACTAGTTATGACAATGAAAGAAGAATATTCAAAAATCACACTAGCACACGAATTCTAAAAACCAAGTGAATTAATTAAATTCAGTCGCAATTTGAATAGTCAACATCAACAATGGATGCAAATGAATTAATCAAACTCAGTAGCAATCTGAACAGTCAACAACAACAATGGATGCAAATGAATTAATCAAATTCAGTCACAATTTGAACAGTCAACAGCAAGAATAGATGCACCAGCAACTCATCTTGCAGATCCATGTTGTTTAAATTATACAAGAACCCAAAGCATAAACTTTAATGGTTGAAATTATTAGCTAGTTCAGCAAAAGCAAACTGTTAGTAAAATTTTCTGGAGCTCCCCATCAGATTCTTTTGAACCGCAGTTAACTAGTGATCTCTCTCTGTGTCTCTGTGCATACATGATTCTTACATACAAGTGTGTGAAGATTGCAACTACTAATAGTGCAGATCATGATTCCAAGACTGCCTAGTTCACGAGCATACCATGCAGAACTCCCAGCAGGGAAAGCCTTTAATTTGAAAGTCCCCGGTCGGGGGAGAACGAGTGAAAATTCCAAGTGATGAATTCATGGTGGTCTAAATCATGTAAAAGATGTTGCTAAGTATTTGGTCAGTTTTTTGCCACGTGCTCTATAATATAAAAGTGTCTAAACCAAAAGAAAAGAGAAACAAAAGTGTTTGAAAGGACAATTTTGGAATTTCATTTAGAATATTGCAGGAATAAAGTGTTTGTTCTTTTTGCATGTTCATGCAAATAGAATATTAAGATATTGTAAAAGGTCAGGAATATATTAATGTATTGGATGTTCTTTGAAAAGTCCTTTTTGAATCTTTAACCAATTTGGGGTGATGGGCCTAGATTATAGTTTTTTTTTCCAACCCGAGATGTATCTTTGTAAGTTGCCAACAAAGGAGAAAAACCTTATATATAAAAATCAACAATGGGAACCCATCCATCAAAAGTACAAGGCAAATGAGAGCACGAGTAGACACAACCCAAAGAAAAAAAACGAAAATAAGTAATCAATGAAAAATAAGGAAAAAAAAACCTTATGCAAATATGACCCAAGGCTATGAAATGCTGATCAATGAAACAAAGAAAAACTAAGATGAGAAAATTGTTGTTTATCACAAATCGACTAGTGACAAAAGTGCACTAGCTATGATGTGTGGAAAAGATGAGGAACCCTAACCAAGTACAACAGCTCACTAAAGAATTGATGTGGCTTACAAGCAATCAAGGTGAAAATCTTTTAAGGTGTATCACACAAGACGAAAAGGGCCTAATCCTTATTGCAATCCTTTTTTACCCTACATTTCGATCCCCATAAAAAATAATGAAAGACTATATTTTACACTATTATAATTTAAAATTTCATCATAATCATTCATAAATGTGTCTTTACATGGTAAAAAAGGATTAGGTAAAAAATACAAAAAAGGTGCTATGACAAGATTTTGGTACACCTTAAAAAATTTGCACCCATTAAGAATGAAATAATTGCCTAGTGTTTGTTCGGTGTAAGATCATGTCTTCTCCTAAGCCACCATCGTTATTGCATGATGCACCCCCACTTTCCTTGAAAGATTTGAATGTGAGTCTAAAAGTGAAAACAACAAAAGAAAAAGGAATTAAGGTATGGTCCTTAATTCGCAACACTTTACGGGTAGAGGGGTGTGTTGGAGTTCCAAAATGGGGACTAGGACGAATGATAACAGGGTCAATTATTCACAAGGATCTGCACAAACAAAAAACAAATAGGTTAATGCATAGTTGAAGCACTTTTGGTGCATGGACAAACCATGGGCATACACAGACTCACAAGACTCACAAGACTCACCATGGCCCAGACTTGAAAGAAGCCACCACCTTACCCCTTATAATATTTTTTGTTATTAACCATGAGGGTTACATCCTTTTGACACTTTGGAGGGCCATAACTTCTTATATAAATCTTTGATTGAAGTGAGGTGTAAAGCAAAATTGTAGCCCTCGTTGAGAGCTTTCCAACGATATGTGGCACACCACTTACACGCGCATATTTCAAGGCAATTTTTGACTTTTAATGGTCGAGAGTCAAATTTACACTTTGATTCCCGACCTTTCTTTTGGCATAATTTTTGTTTTAAGTACTTAAATGGGTCATGCAAACCCATTTTAGACATCTATGTTTCAAGAGATTTCCAATGGTATGAATAACTTTTTAATCCAATGAATTTTGACCCCCTAAAATATCTCTTTGAAAATTTGGGACTCCATAGGGCTTCCAATTTCCAAAATGGGAATCCATTTGGGAGTGCAAATGTGATTTTGAAGTTACACTTTCGGCTTGCACCTTTCCATGCCTTTGTCTTGGTCGTAAACCCAATGTTAGGGTCATGACATTACATGTGATGTTGTCGTCAATGTTCACTCCACCATATCTATGCAAATCGAATTAGCAATGATAATGTCCATTAAAGTATGGAAGTCATCTCTAGTAAATAAAAATATCCACTCATCAACAAGTGTGGCAAAGGAATAGGTGGGAAACCTCTCTCTGAACACGTGTTCCGCTTTCCAAAGTAATAACGACAACAATATCCTGAAGTGTGTTGTGGGTTATTATATGTTCACTTATATAAGGACACTAAAACAAATGGGTACCTAAATCATCAATGGTATGACCACACTCACACCATGAAAGGTGCGCACTATAAGATGTGGGAAGCCAAAAGAGGTACATAGTGTTATAAGAAAGTGAATTAATGATAAACAAAATGCTAGTGTGGTAGGATGAGTTAATAACCAAGCACCTACCCTTGGACCTACACATGAATGGAGATGTGCTCGCATGATATCCGAAAGAGTGTCTACTAAAAGGGAAGCAAACTCCTATTTGTGTAAGTGATCCATTAAAGAAAGCTACAATTAGGGGTAAGACTAAACCACCACGCTCTCAAAAGAAGGGACATGAAAATGGACACCTTAGGGTAACATGATTCAGACATCTTGTAATGCCATCTAAAACGGGGAAATGCCAGTCTTAACATGTGCTATTGCATCAAGAAGATAGGGCGATCATCTTGTTGGAAACAAGTGACAAGTGTAAGAGCGATTAATGCCCAACACCCCAAAAATGTATGGGTGACAATCCAAACCACAAAAGGGAAATTGAACTTGCCCAAAGAAGCAAAAATAGTGGCCTACCAATGAGTTAAATGACCGATAGAACTATCAAAAGATCTCACACCTAGTAACTTGCCAACAAAATACTTCTTTGGGTGGATTAGCACTTGGATGAAAACATCCTTAGGTGGTACCATTAGGAACCACCTTAAGGAATGGTTAAGGAAACAGAAATGAACATTTTATTTTTAGGTTTTGGGACCTAAGAAAACCAATGTTGGTAGGTTTTTTTTTTTTCTTCGATAATTTACAAGTCAATGTATTTAAAATTTTAACTTTTGGAAACCTTTTTACTCTTTTTGTGTTCATTTTTCATTTTTTGGCAGATGAAAGCATGAAAAAAGGAACCAATTGCACCAAAGTTAAAGTCCTCTCCAAGGATTACATTCTCCATGTGGCAATTTTCTATTGGTTTCTACTACATTTTTCACGCAGTTTTAAAAACTAAATATCAAATTTGGGGCCAAATTTATGATATATAACATGAAAAAAACTTAATTTTTTTGGCATCAAACCTTACATTATAATCAAATTTATAACATTATTTTGAACCATGAATACAAATTCAAGACTATAATAGTGTTTAAGGACGTTCAAGGATCAAAATCTAAAAAGGTATATACATGTATTTTTATTTTTTAAATGTTTTAAACACATGGATCCCTTCTTATGGAATATACTAAAATTCACAAAAAGATTAAAATGATTAGTGAACATTTGATAAGGAAAAAAAGACTTTTGATACAAAAAAATCACTTGTCAACATGTTTTTTTAAAGTGCTTTAAACATATAAAGAGATTTTTGAAACATGGTGAATTTTCATGAAAATTTTGTAATTACAACTTTGAAAACTATATAAGAAATTATTTCAAAAATAAAATAAGTTTTTGATATATGTTCCCATGGTGATTTTTCAAATCTTCAAAAAACAATTTTTGAAAATTGTACACACATTGATTGGCTCTTTTTTTCTTACTTTCACCTTGCCACAAGGTTTGTGAATTTTTTTTAACCCTATGTTTATGGGATTTTTACATTTTCCCCACTGAATGTACATTTTTAAAATTAATTTTTAATTTTTCCCTTATAAGTGAAATGTGTTTGTATGAACAAGTTTCCACAACAGCCTACAAGTTCATTGTTTTAAAAATCTTATATGTCAAAAACCTATCGTAATCAAAACTTAGAAATAGAAAGCTTTATGTTTACTATTCATATAAAAAACAAGAATGAAATATGAACAAATAAAAAGATAATCATCATCCATGTTTCTTATAAGTCTACATACAAGTTCAAAAATTCAATTATCTTATTCAACCTTTACCTAGCTAAGTTTAAATAGTAACTAACCATTAAACCAAAACTAAACAGTGAAAAATTTAAATTTATTCCACCACTTGTTTTGCCAAACAAAGTTCTTGTCCTATACTATTGGTTTGACATAACATTATAACCAATTTTTCATTTAGTACCTATTACTAAATTTTTTAGTTGACACCCTAATAATTTGTGGATGGTTTAAAAGGTTTACATTTGTTAAGGTGGATTAGATTTTGGTCACAATATCAATGCCTTTTTTCACTCTTTTACCTAGTCCTATTTTATCGTATCTAGGACACAAAATGAGTAATATTGATAAAATTTAAAATTTTGATAATCTAAGATATTATATTACAAAATGTTTGATATTTTTTAATTTGTTAGTATTGACATGGATCAAAATATTGGGAAAAAATACTTTGTTAAGGACTAGGTCCTTTTCATTATGAATGGTACACCTTAAAAGATTTTCATTTTAAAGAATCTTTGAAACAATGTGATTAAGAGCCTTCAAGACCAAAAAAAAAAACCTTTTTGGGCCCCAAAAAAAGAAAACCTTGTTTTGTTTTCACAAATGATGGAACTTATATTGGCTTGTACCTCAAAATGTCCCCATAGCTATGAACAAAATAGTCTTAATACTTGGGTTGTTTATTCTTTCTTCTAATGGATGCATTTGTGGTTGAACATATTTTTTAAAAATTGCCTATGGGTCCGTTAGTGGTCATTGATGTGGTATTTTTGTCAATTAAAGTAAATTGAGGTTGGGATAAGGTTGTGGGCAAGTCCATGTAATGGAATGCTTTAAACATTATGAAATATCACAATGTCTCTTACTAATGCACAATTGTAGTCCAAGGATTTCCAAGGTGGTCTCTCAAACACGCTTGCATTTTGAAATCAATTGTTTAAAAACTTGTTTACTAAATAAAAAAACAATTAACATTTTAATAACTTGATTATGATTGATTTTAGTTCATTGTGTATTTAATCAATGACCTTGAATAAGTTTATAGATGTCTAAAACTCAATTGGTGAATTTTTTATTTTATTTTATTGTCACTCATTGGGTACTTATCATTAATCAACAATGTAAAATTATGTAGTTCATTTGGCAATTGATTATGATTGATTTCAATTCATTGCCTTCTTATTTGAATTTGAACAAATTTGTAAAACTATGTAGTGCAATTGGCAACCTCAACTTTTAAACCCTAATATTAGATCCTAAAGTTTAAAACCCAAGAAACCAAACCCTAAAAGTATAATGAATAAACATAACAATAACCATATAACCAATAGCCAGGAAGCAATAAGCAAAACACATAGCCAATACCATAGCCACTAGCCATAGCCATGTAACCATCTAACCAATACACAATAGCCAGATAGCAAATATCCATATTGCAAACTCTTGTAGCCCATAGCCCCTAGTCCAGATAGCCCATAGCATAGCTCCTTGGTGGGCAGCCCATAGTTGATAAAAAAAATGTTGTGCTTGGTTTGGGAAGCCCATGTTGGGTTTCCCCATTTTGGTGCCTTATTTGGACACTTTATGGAGATGTGTGCATAAAATGAAAATGAAAGGAATTGCCAAACATATGCAAGCATATGTTTATGCCAGCGCCCTCAAGCTGGTTATCTTGTCCATAGTTCCTACTAGTTTGGCCTGTGCCCTTGGCCTTAGTGTTATCACATCCTCAACTGATTTTTCCTTCCAAAACCTGGTTTTTGGGGACTTACTTGAATTTTCAGCGGCAGAAATCACTTAAAAATCAATATCTCCCACATTCTGAATCCAAACCTTGTTAAATAAATTTCATTAAATCCTGCTCATCAAGATCTTTCTAACAACACCAAAGGCACATTCAAATTCCTCTGAAATTTTCAGCTACGATTTAATTTAATTCTCAGTGAAGAAATCATTCAATATTCAAGAACTTTTGCACCACAGGTCCAAACATCATGGAACCAAGCCTATGCACCCCTCCTTGTCAAGAGGTTTCCAAAGACACCAAGAACACAATCTGAAGCATCCCAGTTCGATGGATCTCATAACTACAAAACAAAACAAACTACCTTCCTTCATAGATAGATTCTGCTGGCTGGCTCCTCTTTGCCACCATGAAGATGTGTTCAATAGCCTTCCATTTTAGTTACCCTCTCCATTTAATGGCTGATCCATGTTTCTGGATGTCCGAAAACACACCTCTGAGTACCACTTAGAATAATTTAGTTTTTGAAAACCAATGAAAGGTAGTATCTACTGGTTTCTAGCAATGTCAAATTTTATGTTCTAAAATTGTTGTTTTAATGTGGAAAACAATAAGTTTTCTAAGTTGGCGAACTTCTACTACCTATTTGTGACTTCAGTAAATCAAATGACTTTGGCAATGCTATATAGACAGAGCAAATTATTTGCATGCTTGAGAATTCACTTCTGCTTGTAACACCATTTCAAAGTCAATTTGTCAAAACCAAAAAGAATTGCTTAGCATCCTTGGGATCCACTCCCCCTTGTAACACAAATTTCAAAGTCAATTTGTCCACACAAAGCATTTTGCTTAAAACCACAACTTTCCCATCACTTGGGAAGATTATGGAAGTATTATATTATATAAAATAATTGGTCTCCACACATGCTTGATTCGGTAATTCGTGATTGGCTGGAGAGCCCCCCACCCCCGGGTCCCTTGAGAGCCCCCAGCCAAAGCGAGCGGCGGTTGATATCTCCATGACAGATTGCTATTTTTAATCCGCATTGAGCTCAAATGGAATGTTCTTAGGAACCATCCTTTATAATTTTTTTAACTTTGGGGGTGGACGGGATGCCTTTTTTGGGTCAAATATGCCTTTTATGAGGCAAGACTACAAGTTGCATTCACTTATTAACCCCATTTTTTTTAAAAAGAACTTTGAATAGGTAGATTTTTTCTAGGATACCCCCCAAATTGTTTTGTGGGGGGGGGGGGGGGGGTGGTTTTCTTGCATCTAATAATAATATCATATATTGTAATACCTTGGCAGGTTGAACCAATGTTTGTCAAATTGAGTAGTTTAAAAAAAAAGAACATACCTTGGTAGCAAGCTTCAAAAAATGTTTGTCAAATAAATAAATAAATCATTTGAAAAATCATTTCAACCAAATAGAATTTTCTTGAATGTTCAATATTTTCTTTCAAAAAAATTTTGTTATTTGGGGGAAGGTAGTAGTAGGGTATATACTATTAAAAGCCAATATATTATCACCTATCTCTCTTGCAAATGATGTCCCAACCCATCCCCAAAAGAAAAAAAAGGTTTTGAGTTTTGGGCTTTGGTGTGTGTGAAAAAAATAAAACACACACACACACACACAATATACACACACAAGTTGTGGAAAAAAAGAGTGCCTTTTTACACAGCATTCATTTGATGGGTAAAAATGAACAAAATGAACTTTGATACATAAAACTTTAGTCTTTTGCTTATTTGATCATTTTGCTTGCAAAATGGGTTTACAGACTAGTAGTAGTATACAAATATCCATAGTGATGCTTATATCATCAAACTTTGCTTTCAATTGGACTATTTCACATTCTTGTTTCTCCACATGGGTTTTAAAGGGTTGACAATCCTGTAAACACCCCTACAGTAGCTGGTTGTGCATGTCCACCCACACTTTATGCCCAACAAATCGGTAGCAGGAAAGTGCAACAATATAAAGTGAGAAGTTCTTTAAATGCTTTCATCTGGGCCAATGAGAAATAGCGAATTCTCCCTTGCCTCACCCATAATAAACATGGAAAAAATGAACTTTATAGGGTGAGAGACTTTTTATATGCCATCACCTAGGCAAATCATGAAAGCCAAGCTGAACAAATATATGTTGAATCCAATACTGCACAATTGACGGGTGTTTTTTCCTGCAAAGTCAGAAGGTTGATATGTGGTGGCCTTCGTTTCTAGGCAATGAAAATCCAGGAATTTCCTTTGACTCATGACACTCAGTGTAGTTTTTAGGAATTTTTGTAGCCAAACATCCATGGGAAGATGTAAAGAAAGTGACAATCATCCTTAGGAAGCTTTAGCCAAATCTGGCTAGAAACTTGATATGAAGGACAAATCTTTTAGTCATGCTTCTATAATTTTGGCCACACACTGAAAATCAAATATAGAAATCTGGAGATTTTTACTTTTTGTTTTGTCTCCTCACTTCAGTCAGCATGTTTTAATGTAAGAATGAAAAAGCTAAGTATATTTAACTTCAATTGATGGCTTTTAACAAACCTTAGAATGACTAGCATTACATGGTCTGAAGAAAATATGTTTACAACATATTAACATGCAATTTGCTGGAAAAGAACAAGCACCCAAATCTTATTGTTTTGTACTAATTGAAATTCAACACCAAAAATCTTCTTCCGTTACCATGCTACCTCAATATTCGAACCCTCCATAATGTGTTGTGGTTTGTCAATGTTACCAAACAAAATACATAAAAAAGTTGGTGGGCTTTTAATATAATTAGATCTCAATCTAGTCATTGAAGTACTTTGTCAACCTCCATATCCATTTCATGGATGAAAAAATACAAAAAAATCTATTCCAAAATGCAAATAGAAGCAATTTAATTTTTCCTTAGAATTTTTAGACTCATACGAAATGGCATCACAAGAATGACTGTGTATTCATTTTCATGTTTATATAATCTGTAATATATTTGCCTTGGTTGAATCACTAAAATTGCATTTTACCCTTTGAACTTTTTTCACATTGTTTGGTCCATGAACAAAGGCAACACACCAAAAAAAAGGATGTAATTGTATGGAAGGTTTGGTATTTTATCAAACCTCTTTTTGTTCCTTCCTAGATATTTGTGATCAGATTTTGAACATACACTTCATTTGTCACTACTTTCACCTAGAAATTGTGGTTTACTCCATAAAATGTTATACAACTAATGTTGCTAGATTCCTTGGTTTGCATTTTATTTTGTTGTTTATGGAGTGTTATTTATTCATAGTGTCATTTTCCTTAACAAATAAAATTGTAGTCAATAAAGTTGTATGCATCATATCCATCATACCTTACCGTTCAAAATTGCTTTCTAGTTTGATTTTCATGTATTAAGATTGTGTCACAAGTTATGCACACATCAAACTTTGTTTTGACTTTTTACTGCTCTAAATTCACGTGCTGCAAGGCTCTGTTGACACTAAAACTTACATGGTTTATGTGATGTGACACACTTATTAAACAATATAAATGGGGCAATTAAATTTTATTCACCATCTTGATAGTTTAGATTTTTATTTTTTCATCTTGATACTAAATTTTGATTTTCATAGCATTTGAAACATGGTCCACCCTATCTTCATTATTTTTTTAAATAAAACTTAACCGTCAACATGGTGGCCAATATTTAGTCACCACATGCTTATGATCTAGATTTATTTATTTATTTATACTTGTGCGATTGAATTCAAGTCATTGTAGGGATCAAATTCAAGTTCCACCCTAGTCCACCTAATTCAAAAATAAAAAATATTGTCAAGATGGTGATCAAAATTGATTTGCCATATTTGGATGGTCTAAGTTGTTTTTAGGATTAAATTTTGATCATTGTAGGAAACCCTTTCCACCCAATTGCAACTAAAATTTTGTTCTAACTAAACATTGATCACTAATGAAATAACTAATTATATCCATGTAAATTGACATTAAACTAAGGTGATGCCAAATTATGTCAACATTAAAATCGACATGACATAGCTTTAATAATCTAAATTGACTAATAACGTATTAGGGTTTGAATGCACACCTTGTTGTTGCATTTGTTGAAATAGTTCCAATGCACCTATTGCCCTTCCACGCCCACACCATTAATTCAAAAATCTTGAACCTTTTCGCAACTCAAATTTTAGATTAGGAAAAGAAAAAATGTTCTAAGTTTGTGTGTATGAAAAAGAGAATGAAAGCTTAAGATTAAATACAAATAACTTAATGTGAAAGTCTTCCTTCTTTTTTCTCTTTTTTCTTCCTTTTCATTGTCTTCCCTTCTTTTTTGCTTTTCCAAAAATGATTTTAACACTACCTTCTAAACTAGCTTTTGCCCTTCAAATTTCCCATTGCAAGAAATTTAACAAAAATAAATTTCTTAGATTTTTGTTCTTGTTCAAGCAATTGTGGCAATTCTTTGTGACTTTTTAAAAACATGGATTCTTTGAAGAAAAATTCCTTTTTCAAAATATTTTTCACAAAATGATAAAAATTACCCACAAAATAAATTAGTAATAATAAAAATTACTAATACATGAACTTTATGTTGCAAAATAACAAGGAATGTTCCTTCATAAATAAATAAATATGAGCATGTCATTTAGTGGTGTTAAATAAAATCTTGCTATCTAAAATGTGTAGGACTTGGAATTTTTTTTTAAAAATGGCTCTAGACAAGATGGACAAAATATTTTGAGTCAAAAGCTTGTGTATATGTTGCAAATTATGCGTGTTCAAAAGTTGTAGCAAAGTCTAAACATGATAGTCTAAACATGAAAAAGGGTAACGTTAATGATGGAAAGGGTGTGAAATTATTTTCTTACCAAGGTTATTGTTAAACCTATTTGTAACAATCACAATGAATTAAAATCTTTAAATATAGTTACAATTGGTACATTTAAGATATTGAAGCTTAAGAAAAATGTGACATATCAAATAAGACATACCACCTAAAAGGTTAAAAATACATTTCACTACACAAACATCCCTGTTTTAAACCTACATCACATAACCAAAAGAAACTTTCATATATCATATATGGGGCAAATTCCATATATTAGGTTAATATTAGGAGATATGACTATTCAAAATTGGCACACATTTGATGATGGAGTTTTTGCATAGGATGTTTAGACATTTAGATCTAAGGATGAATACTAATTTTTTATTTTTTTTGAATCATCCATAAAAGGTTTGTGTGTATATCATTGTTATGACACACAATGTTGCTTCATTTGTGGTTAAATTGATTTTTCCATTAACATTTCAAAACAATTTGAAAATTTGAAATGATCCTAGTTTTGACACCTCATTCATTCATTTTAGAGGTTGAAAAAATATCTTAAAAGCATTAATTCAAAATTTTATTTGTTTCACCATTGATTATAATAATTCACATTTCTTTAATCCCAAAACCTTAAGTCAATAGCACAAGAAGTCTTCATATACTTTTGACTAGATTGATAAACCTTTCAAAAAAAACTTTTGGTTGGAATTTTGTGAGAAACAAAAGGATGTTTAGACTCACCTCTTGTATGTTATAACCAGTTAGGACAAATAAAGGGCAAAACATAAAGATAGGTAGGTTAGGGCTTGCTACATGAGGAAATGGGTTAACATGCAATATGATATGCATATGCATATTATTGTATTGTTAAGAGCTTCATGATATATGTGGGTTGAGATTTAATTCTAGTGATGATGGTTACATTGGATTTGGTTTAAGGGGATGTCAACAAGATTCTATATTATTTTATTCTATCAATATCGATTTTGGTTTGGAATATGCTATGAATTGAATGGAAAGGTGTTTTTATTGAATTTGTGTCTTAAATTTGTATTTTTTTTTCAACACCATAATCACGAATGATGAAATGGCAAGAAAAATTTCAATAGTTTTTGCAACAATTTACATTCCCTTTCTCTTCAATCGACTTTGGATCCAATTCCAATGTATTATAATTCAATTCAATGTTTTTGAATTCAATTTAAGAAATTGATTTAATTCAAGTTGCATGCAAAGTCATTCAATTTTTTCATTCAAATGGAACTTAATTTCCAATTATTTTTGCATCATTTCATTGTCATTAGTGATGTGTAGCAATGTAAAGGCCATACATGATAATATATTTACGATGATTTGTACGACCACCAAAATCAAAATTGCTTGATTGATTAACTATATGCACAACAATGCTAAATACGACTAGATAAACTCATTTGGTCATGTTCATCAATGCACAAAGGCATCAAATGGGTCATTCATTCTACGTTGAGATTTCTCATCTAGCTCTACAACAATTGTATGATGTGGGTCAACCTGCAAAGTTTGATGAATGATTGTGTCCAAATCATTGGGTATGCCAAACCTCTACCACTTTTGCATTTGCTTTCGAGGTTCACTTTTGCAAGTGTAAGTGAGGAGAGGATCCATAAGTGAAAAGCCCCATATACTTCAATATAAATTGTACTTACATGAAATAAAATGGAACATCCACAACCATCTTCATGCATAACCATCTTGACCAGGTAGAGTCTGAGGACCTGGTCATCTGCTGACACCAACAAAAGACTATCTGTAGATGGGGAAGTTCTTAGCTGTCCAGTCTGCAAGAAGCTGGAGATGTAGAACTAAATTCTTTCTTTTCAAGCTCCTGCCAACAAATTTCTTGCCAAATTTGACTGCAAGCCTTGGCCATCTTATTCCCTTGGTCTGTGGTCTTCATGTTGAACCACTCCATGCAACAGCACTCGCAGCTTTTAAAAGAGTGTTTGTCCCAAGGCTGTGACACCACAAGAATTCTTAAACTTTTTGCCTTGAACCTCAAGCTCTGCAATGTTGTGATATATCCCTCAGATTCTGGTAGATTTGCATTTCTTCCAGGACTCAATATTTACATGCAAAGAGGCACTTTTGCGCAGGAGCCCTCCTATTTTCCTGCAGCTCCTGCATGCTAAGCTAAGCTCATATCAATGTGTTGCTCTCTAAGCTTGGAGGGGCTTGGACAGATTAGAGAGTGATCACTGCAAGAGGTTATGTCTTATGCACAGATCAGTTTGTGGTGATTGTATTCAGGCCTCTAACAAGTTCTGCATTCTGAAGGGGTACATCGAGAGTTTGAAGAAAGCCCAGTTTGACAAACCCATTTATCACTGGTTTTCCTATGTAAGGTAACATTTCTGTTTCTAGAGATTTTTGTTCTTAATTTTATTTTCTGCTGTACCATAACGTATGCACTGGATGAACTTTTCCAGTCACAAAGCTGGTTTTCTTCTACAGGAATAATGCACATTTCCATGCCTCCTCCCACACAACTAGTGTACTTAACACACCAATGTTTCACTGGTACAACAGTAGTACAACAGTATTTCAATGTACAACAGTAGAAATTTGATGTAAGTTTGATGTATTGTTGGTAAACAGAGATATTTGTATTCAGTTGAGGTTCAGAATTTGAGGTTTTTGCCAACAGCCCATGTACTTACATCTGACATTTCTGCCTGGGTTTCCAGCATCCAAATTTTATGCTGGGTGATACATTGATTTCTTTTATTTTGGGACTTTTTAGAGTGAATGAATTGCCATTTCACTTTCTGAAGTTTCCAGAATATCTAGGCACAATGTTGTAACATCTTGCTACAGCACCATTGACCATGTTCCTCTTGATCAGTTGATTTCTTGATCTTTTGCAGGACACCCATAAAACTAATCACAAAAAACCTGGGGTAGCTGACTCCATGAAACCAAATGGTGTTTTGAACAGATTCAGGATTCTGTCTTCAAAGGGAATTTTCCAGATGACAAAAACCCAAGAGTAAGATAAAATCCATGAGAGATGGTGATATTCTGGTTGAAAAGGAATTTAAGGCTCAATTTAAAAACATATTCCAGTGATTGCCAGAAAAAAATGGTACTCATTTATAAAATCCTGGTTATGTTGTGGGACTTCTAAGAGGAATTCTAGTTCTGTGCAGTACACACGTTTCTCAATCCTTGTACCTCATCAATGATCCATAAGTAAGAGATTTCATGCTGTAAACTTTACAAATCATGTCTGTATGTCAAAGGGTGAACTCTCACAGGCAAGCCATTCTTGATGGGCATGGTCAAACTCAAGGCATAGGTTGGCTTGAAATTTTCAGGGACAGAAAATGTGAATTGGGTTAGGAGCCCTGCTGCTACCAACTTCATTTGAAG
>Ga0209611_10009056_pt1 | contig 15245 bp, 8 predicted proteins | sample S1TSphgellanicum_3_FD_187693 | JGI IMG/M metagenome (GOLD analysis project Ga0209611, IMG submission 187693) | Host-associated microbial communities from peat moss isolated from Minnesota, USA - S1T2_Fc - Sphagnum magellanicum MG (SPAdes) (version 2) | ecosystem: Host-associated > Plants > Peat... | reverse complement strand
CCACTACAATAAGCCTTGGAAGTGTGCCCAGCGATTCGTGTCCTTTGGGCATTTGCTGCCCATCACGAGTTGTAAATTGGCCTGTTGGCGGAGATGCATCGTGAAGCTGTGTGTCGTTTTGGTGAATGCGTCGTAGCTGATCATGACCGTCGCATCCTGAATGACGAGGTCCATCTGGTGCGCGGGACACCATACGCGCAGGACCTCGTTGGCGGACTCCTTGTCCATGAGCGTCACAAATCCGCCTTTCCATCCGGTCATGGTGTTTTCACTATCTGTGCTGACCGACAACAGCTTTTGCCGCCAAGAACTGCAAAGCTGGTCGAATAGCTTGCAAATCATCTTGCAGATGTTTACGGCCGAGTGGCGATCATAGAATTGGACGACAACCAAATAGATGTTGAACAGGCGGCCACTGACACAGACACGGATGCGCACGTCAAAGAATGACACGCCTTAATGAGTACTCCCGTCGCCAGCGAGCGAGAACGCCCAAACATCATGGTGGTTCAAGACATCCGACAGGACCTGCAGGTTGATGCCGACGTTAACACGAACCATCTTGCCAACCTCATGATCGTTGAGGCCCACCAGTTTCCCGTTGCCAAACATGTCCTTGTGATGCGCGATCACAGCCGACGTCCGCCTGAACGACAAGCCGACTGACGTGTGCTGTAATGTCAGATTGTACAAGATCACGTTGCTGACCTTAGCCACGTACGAATCGTCATCCTGCTGGTGGAACAACTTCAAGGCGTTGGTCTTAGTGATCAGCTCCATCTCCTCGTCGTCCTCATCTAGCTCTGACTTGAAGAACATGTCGCCAATGATGACCTCAAAATACCCTTCAATATGGGGATGGTCAGCACCGTCTACATTGAGTTAAGATATCGGTGCATTGATTCTTGGACACGCTTCTTGGCATCGAAGAATTTCTTCTTTTCTTGGTTACTAAGAGCCTTGTACTCGGCGAAATCATCAGGGTGATGCGACGTGAGATGACCTGCAAAGTTCTCCTTGTGAAACGACGAATTCCAGTATTTGGTGTTGTTGGTCCGATTGCGCTCGCGACCATCGTTTTCCGTGGCGCCAAAGCGCCCGAGCCGCTTGCAGAACAAGCAGACGATGCATGTCACAACGCTATTGTGCTCCGATTGTGTGATCTCGAATCCAAATTCAAGCAAATGTTTCTGCTGAAACGGCGTTGTGCGAGACGATGTACCGCTTGTTTTCCTCTTCTTCACGGTTTGTGCCATGTCAATTTGCCTGTGAACACGTCGAGGCGGCCGAAGGCGTCGACTTGCCGAAAATTGCGCTAGGCGACGCCGGCCAGACCAGGCGAACTCCAAGCGACGCCACTGCACCATCAATATCACTCCTTGGCGGCTTGGCCCCAAATTCCAATGCACGTCAATTATGATTTTTCCTTATTTTAGGCGTTTGGCTCATTTTAAATTAGGCTAATTAGGCGTCTATTTTTAGAACGCCTAATTTTATGAGGCCTGGTTTAAAGGCTAGTTTTTGGGCATGATACACATACCAAATCACTCAAGATGGTTATATATGCATTCAACCGAAATTTCTTGGTGAATACATCATTCAGTGTGGATTTAAATCAAATAGTATTTTTATGGACCAATTAATTAACATGATTGTGAGCTTGGGAATATGTGTGCATCATGACCATACATGCATGTATATAGGAGTGACGATATGATGAGTTATTGTATATTGACCAATATTGAGATTACAAAATTCAATAAGATCATGATTAAAATGTTTAAAGAAATTGGGGTCGTGCATTCTTTGTAGTGTTGGAAAGATTCAAGGAATATCATCATAATACATGGATGACAACAACATAAATTGAATTTATTTTTTATTTTGCCAAAAATAAATAAAATCATTAACCCAGTTGTCAAAAATTCCAAAAATTCAGATTGTAGAAACTAAAATCAAACTCTAGGCTAGTACAAAAAAACACATCAATTGTGAACCAACCAACACAAGGACAATAAAAGAGTCATTATATTAACTATGCATTTAATATTTCAATTCCTTACATGTCAAAAAGTTCAAAATTAAAAACTCACATGCCAAATCTCAAATTTTAAAATGCATAAACTATTTAGCACCTATTTCCCAAACCCACCTAGGTACTATGGTATGGCTTAATTGAAATGGTTTCATAAATATTAGACCTACTTGGTGTGTGATATATTGTATTTTGAGTAGATTTTGTCATTGGGAATTCAACTAAATTACAAAAAAATGATTTTGGAAAGAAAAATTATTCAAGTAATGAATTCACAATCGGGCCCATGATGCAAGCCACATTTTTCCATGAGCAAGTCATTCCATATTGACTATGTGTCAAACCAAGTATCTTCATGAATTCATGAACTCAAGATTTTATTAAGGCCCATTCAAACAAAACCATGAGAAATGATGAAATTGTGTAACATGATGAACTGATTTGCATGTAAGAAGTATTTGATTAAATTAATTACTTGAAAATAATTTTCTTAAAACCACAACTTAAAGAACATGGAGGTAAATATTCAATTGTCACATGCACTTGGTTCCAAGTTCAAACCAAATTTTCACTCCAAAATCTTGCATGAATATAAGGTCCATTCACTTTTGGTGTAATGCAATACTAGCTAGGTCCCTAAACATGAGCAAGTCCAAACCCTATTCATAACAAGCCAGTGAGGAGAGTGATGAAGCTATGTCTAGGTATTGAGTATGAAATTAAGTGTAGGAATCTATATATATAGTACATTTGTGTGCTCAAGTGAAAACAAAATTTTATATTGTTAATTAAACACAATGGGCAAATTGTTAGGAAATTTGAATGCAATATATATACATGGGTTTATGATATTTGGGGTAGTAAGCTTCTAGTACACTTACCAAGAATTCATTGCTATGGACATTGGTCCATATGTATCAATTTATACATGCACTTATCATATTTTACAAATGAGACCATTTGTACTTGTTTTGTATTGTTATGGAAATATGGATATTGAGTTTGGTGCAAGTAGGATAACATGAGCCAAACTCGTCTATTTTTGGACTATTTTTGTGATTTTTCTTTAGAAATATTTTTGAACTATTGTTGAAAAAGTTTTCAATTTTTTTATATTATTTTATTAAGGTTTATGTTTAAAATTTGGCAAAAAATGTCACTTTCAAAAAAATAAAATCCATTTACAAGTCCTTTTACTACTTAAAAGCAAACATTAAAATGTTTAATGAGTGTTTTTATTATTTTTCACTCATTATGTTAATTTCAAATTAATTCATATGTTCCCATGATATATTAAAAATACAATTATAAAGAAATCTTACAATTTCAATATCAAATTAAATTACAACTTTAAAACATGAGAAAACCAAACAAGCATTACAAGTCTTGTTATAGTACATGTTATTATGACTGCACCTATTTGAAATTGAATATGGTCATAAATTCTAAAAGTCATTGTTGTAGTTTAATGAGATGAAGTATCTTGAAGTCATAAACATATCAATGTTGGCCACCTAAAATAATTGTGGGACATGAAGCTAGTGAGGTATAATGATGAATCCATGTAATATTTCCAAAAAGTCGTAAGAGAGATAGAATGAGATTTATGTAAAGAAATAACATGTACAATTTTTTTAGTGTTAGAATTACAAGTACTTACAATAAATTTTGATATAGTATTTGTCATTGTTTTATATGGTCTTGTAAAGTTTCATTGAGCTATTGTCCATCATTATTGTGTCATGTTTGTCAAATATATATATATATATATGATTATGTTTTGTCTTATCAAAATGAGATGTTTCTAACTTATGATCATTTTGAACATCTTAATAATGTTGGCACAAAGAATTAATATTAAAACTTTGAATGATAAAATGTGAATAACAATATGTTTTTAACCATGGAAACAATAGTTCCTAATTAAATATTTGATTTATTGTTCATACAAGTTGTAATTTTGGACAAACCATCAATTCCATTAATAAGTTCATTGTATAATTTCTTGCACACAATTCAATGAAGATGTTTTCTTTTATTTGTAACATATTATGCAATGGTGCAACCTTGCAATTTTATTGGGGTCATTTGGTATATGTTAGGTAGATGGCATTGAATAATCTATAGCTTAGATAATGAAATTTTGACCTTTTTTTTTTGGAAAACTAAATGATTATAAACAAATGTTGTTGTGTTTGTGTAAAATAAATGTGGTCTTTTGGAGCCATTTGTGCAAGTAAACATGCATTGTTCAATGTGTTGATGATTATTTGGGTGTTATATATTGTTTTAAATTTATTAAGTGAATGGATGGATTTCATATCATTTTGATGCATGACCATGTGTACTTCATAACATTTTATGTGATGATGACAAAAATTTGGAACTAAAACTTCAAGCCAATCATTCAACTTTTTAAACATGGGCCATTTGTCTATCATGAATGATGCTTGGGGAAAAATCACAAGCTAAGATTACAAGATTAAGCCCAACAATAATAACTTATTATGAATATGTTTTATTGTTCATGACTTTTGATTAATGGCATTAAACATGTTTGTTTCAACCAAAAGAATATTTCATCTATGACAATCAACCAAAGTTGTTTATATTGATCTATTAGATTATTCAAATTTTGTGAACTCAAATTTTCAAGATTAGCATATGATTCATTTCCTAAAATATGAAAAACAAAGTGTACAATGGACTTATTAATGTTAAGTGTAACTTTTCTTATAAAAAATTGTAAATGAATTTTTTAAAAATGGATTTGATGTTAATTCTTTTGTATATGTGCAAATGTATAAATTTGTGCAAAAGTTCAATGTAGTGAAATTAACCTTTATTTGAGTGTTGTGAAACATTTAACAAAAGTGATGGCTAAGTTCCTAAAAATATATAAAAATTTGGCACTTGGTACAAAGGATTTTCCCTTTTATTAATCATTTGGGTTTAAGCATGTACCACTTATAAAAAACATGAAGAATATGTCACCTAAATGTTTAGAAAGGTCATAACTTGTAAATGATTTAAAAGTAATGTTATTTATTCATGGAAACATGCAATCTTTCACAAAATAAGCATTGATATATTGGTGCATTTGATATTTTTTGGAGAAAAGAGTTAAGATGAAGATTTGCTATTTCTCAAAGAAATTTGTTAACGAGGAAATTGAAATGTTGCCTTGTAGTTTTTATTGTTGAATGTTCAATTTTTTTTAATTTATGTATTTCATATGAATGATTATCTGGTTAATGATATGTTCAACATGTCAGAAACAAGTTTTAAATAATTTTTCTTTTGCTATATGCACATGATAAAGTTTTTTTATTCTCATATATAAATAACAAAATGTAATCAAATTAATCAATTGAAGAATTTTATTATATTTGGAATCAAGTTGAATATTGATATGTTGATTAGTTTGAAATAGAATATTATAATGGTCTTCATTGGTATGTATGGACATTTGGATATATAATGATTTGGATTTTTAACAATTATATATGTTTAACTACTTAATGAATTGTTAAACCCAAGATTGGGCTCTTCTCCATATGCAAACATTTTTATTTTTTCCAATTAGGGTTTTTGTTAATTTTAGAAGAAAAAAAATTGTGGTTTTGATCGGTAAGTTTTTTGGGGGGATTTTTTCAAATTTACACAAAAATTTTGTCACCACCATGCAAAATTCCCCCAAAAAAAATTGCTTTCAAATGTCAATTTTGAATCTCACTTTAAAATATCATAAATAGTCAAATCAAATTTATTAAACTAATGAAACCTTGATGATTTTGTTGGAAGTCATTTAAAAATAATTCTAAAAGCTAATTAATGATTTTTAAAAAAATTAAATTTGTGAATAAGTGGCTATAAAGATTGGAAAATAAGATAAAATAGGTTAGCAAAGGACTTGAAAATGATTTTGAAAGATTGTAAATTTGGATTTGAAATGATTGTAGAAAGGATTTGAAAATGAAATTTGAAAGATTAAAAAGTTAATTCAAAACTTTTTCTTTTAAAGGATTTAAACAAACCAATAATACTTGAAAAAATATATAGAAAATCAAATTGTACAAAAAATTACTTTGATACATATATGTTATAATGCAATAAACAAACTACAAGGTATATCTATGTAACATGAAAGAAAAAAATTAAGTCTTAGAATGTCACATGAAAAAATGAAAAACTAAAAAAAATTCATTGATGTCATTATTATTATCGCCATTTATAATCCATTCATTCATTTATTTATTAAACATAAAAATTAAATTCATCTCCTAATATTTAAACATACAACATATTATAAAACAAGCTTATAAAAAATGATAAACCACATTTTAAATAAAAATAATAAGTATAAAAAAATTAATAATTTTTTATTATAATAATAATACTTATAAGTTTTAAATGTTAATCCATTTTCTTAACTTGGAATTTTTTTTTCATACACCAAGGAAAAAAATGGGGAAAAATTAATGATTATTTGTGATTTTTTCGATGTGGCATCATGAACATTCATAATAATAAACTTATCCATGATGCCTAAAGAAATTAAGGAAAAAATATACATTTTAATTTATATACATATACAAGAACTTAATATATGGAAAATAATAATATAAAGGTGTACATGCATCTTAGATAGTGCATGCATGACCATTTTGACCTAGTCATTAAACTATTCAAATATAATTGCAAAATATTGAGTTGCATGTGTTTAGTATATTATAATATGAGCAAAATGCAATTTGTGAGTAATAGTTTTAACATATTAAAAGTGAATGATTCAACTTTGATTATTGAAGAGATGTGAAAAAATCACAAATTCAATTCACTATAAAGTGGGCTTTTAAATTATTACATGTGTTTTAATAGATTATGGTAAGTGTAAAATGCAACTCTTAAGTAATGGTTTCAACATGTTAAAAATTGATAATTCAACTTATGTACCATGTTGATAGTTTAAAAAATGTCAAAAAGTTTAATAACCCATTATAGTGCATTGTGTAAATAAAGTTAAAGGTTACCTCAATTTCCACATCAACAATTTAAAATTATTAAATAACTGAATAAGGTCCAAATTACATTCAATGAACAAGATATTGAGCATAACAACTATGAATAATATTGACCATTAACTAATGCAATAACCCACTTGCAAACCAAATGTAGTTAAAATGTAGTCAAATTAAACAATAGTCACAATGTGTGAGGGTGGAAAAGGACAAAATTTCTTCTTGTGATATATTGTGAACAAAAAATTGAGTGTAATGAAAATCCATGATTAACATGTCTTCATGCAATGTCTACTACCTTTGGTGTTAAAGGGGTTAATGGGTGGCCATGTTGGTGTGGTTTAGCTAAATATTTTAAAACATTTGTTGCAAGGTTTTGAATCCAATTATCATTCCATCTCTAAGATAAGATGTTGCCCTTAGCCTCATAAAATAGGAATTACACAGGGCATTCTTTGATATTATGACACATTTAACATTGCATGTGGTTAACAAGTTGGATATTTGTGGACCAATCCACATCATGTGGATATACCTGATTGCTATGAACAACGAAAACATTTAAAAGGTATGTATGTAATAAGGTGATATTCAAAACATTCATACTAACAAGGTACATTCATGATGAAACAATTGGCTTTGTCACTAAATACATGTAACAATTTAAGCCTGTTAGATTTCAAATATGGGATGAAAATGAAAGAAAGTTTGCAATGAGGTCCTCGAAAGCACTAACACAAAGTTTTTTTATCTTGACCTTGAACCTTAAGATTGTGCACATCAATATGTGCTCACAAATGTGGCATGTTCGGCACCATAATTACAATAAATAACCCTAAAACCCTTTCATTTTTATTTTATTAAAACTTGTGTCCATAATTTAGTTCCTAAACAAAAGGGTCATAAGCATGATGTTATAGCTTATATGGTTGAAGATGTGTACTATGTACACATATTCAATATATATTTATCTTTTTTTTTTACTAGCTAAATTAGTTCATGCTTTGACATAGAATTTTATGTGTTTTTAAATGATTTTGGTAGTTTGCATAAGTGATACTAAAGTATAACCATTAGCATGTATAATATAAATGTATGATATCCAAACAAGTTCAAGAATAAAATTTTGTTTGTTTTACACTTTCGCACATCATCCATCATTTTCTCCTTTTTTGATTTTTTACACCAATGCCATTTCCATTTATTCAAAACATCCTATTTTTTAATTATTTTCACAACTTGTTTTTCCTTTACAACTATTTAAACAAAACTTGAAGTTTGATTAATTGTTGTTAGACCATATTCTTGATTTTCTAGAAATTTCAAAATATTATTTGTCCTCACAATGTAAAAAATGCTTAATAAAAAAATTAAATAAGTTTTTTTTTCCAATGATATGCTTTCAAAAAGTTTTTTCATTTTTTCTTTTTATATAATTTTTAAAAAAAATCTATAATGAAGTTTTCTTGAATTTTCACAAAAACACATTTCACCATAGTGTAAAAATTCACCCAAAAAAAACTATGGCTTTAAACCTACCCCTATATAGATTGCACATAGGTGTCCATGCCACATTGGTTATAAGGTTGATTGTCATTTGTGCACTTAACAAAATATATAATAGTGTATTTATATAACATAAACCATGAAAACTTTCCATTTGGAATGATGAAAAATGACTAGTTTTAATATAATTACAAAAATGACCAAAACTCATTTAGAATTCTGTAGTTATAAAAACAACTTTAATTAGTTGCATGCAACAATTAGTTGTATTTAATTGCAAATGTAATGGTTACATATGGCATGATTTTTAATAATGTTATAAAAAAAAACATAATAACTAAAATCAAATGCAATTGAATCTAAATGGGGCCCCACTAAGGGAAGATTGAAAATGTTTATATTTGGTTGAAGGAAACATATGTACAAGTTAGGTGTTGCTACATATGGAAAGTAAATAACCTTTTAAATACTTTAAATATGTTTTATGTCTAAATTCTTCATTATATTTATGTAGTTTATGGGTTTTTTAATTAAAAAATTATGTTCATCATGTTTCATAATTTGAAAAAATGTAATCACTTTTGTTAAGAAAATTAATCAATATTTAATATGAATTTTTTTTAAAGTGATGAATATGCTAAAAATTAAGAGAAAAAAAATTCTAAATTTTTGACATTGAAAGTTATGTTGTGTAAAAATAAATCATTATTCATTACTCACTATGAAAAAATCATGTCTATTGCAACTTGTCTATATAATTGTAATCTAGTTGCATTCGACGTTTTTTAATTGCATCACACAAGTTGCAACAAACAATTTTTTTTTCATAATGACAATTGCATTCATAAAAAACTAGAAAATTAAAATTCACAAAAATAAAGATGATGATTTATGTTTCATTTTTTGACTATAAAAATTAAATTTTAACACAATTTTGTAATCATGTTTTAATTTAATTTTGTATGTGATTTGACTTTATATTTTGATTTTTTGGTTTTAAATAAATTTGGAAGTAACGTTGGCGGAAAAAGGATGGTTTGTTGTTTTGAATATTATTTAAAATTCAAAACTTTCAATGGTGGTGTTTTTATATTCAAAGTTGATAAAATTTTACATTACACATTAAAAAAATGCAACTAACATCCATATAGCATAATATTTTTTCCAAAAAAAAGTATTTTGAAGCATTGAATTTGTTAATATTAAGTGCAATTTATATACTAATCAAAATTCCATCAAGATTGAAACAATATTTTTAATTTTGGTTATGGTAAATAATGATCAAGATTTATAAATATTTAAAATATTGTACAAATGTTTTTATTTAATTGGAGGATTGATCAAGCATAATTTTTGGTTGAAACAGTATTTTAATTAAATTTGAAAATAAAAATTCCTTGCATAGTGATTAAGTTTTAAATAGTTGAAATATTATTTTTAGAATGATTGAAATTGAATATGGATCAAACCTTGGCAATGGTTAAAATAACATTTTATGAATGTATGTGGTTGAAACAAATTTTTAATTAATTTTGAAGATACAATTATAGTGAATATCGATGTAAGTTTATTTAATGTTTAAAACACTATTTTAGAATGTTTATTTTATTTTTTCAATGAACCAAGTGATATAATTTATATAAAATAAATCTTTCATTTATTATTTTCATCTTGTTTTGGGTGGTGATAAATACATTACAAAAAAAAAATGATAATAAAAAATTGTAAAATTACAAAAGGGTATTTTTCAAGGAACCATGAAAGTGAAATTTTTTATTTACCTTATGTATGAAGGAACTATTGGGTTTTATTAATCACTAATGTGAACCCTGTGCATAATGCACAAGTGTGTTATTTCAAGAAAAATAAAAAAGAGAGAAAAAAAAAGGCCCAAGAAAAAAGTGAGAGCAAGGAAAAAAAAAAAACATGATAAGAAAAAAACTCAAGAAAAAAAAAACTACTAACCAAGTAAACTGACCCCTGGGGAGCAGTTTCACCCCATCCACGAAATCCTAGTTTCATCCCATGGTTTCCATCGGATCACACTAGGCCAAAGTGATTCAGCACCCGCCGGCGCACCATCCATCCACTGGATGCCTGAACACCGGATTCCATCGGATCACACTGGGCCAAAGTGATTCACCCATTGGCGCACCATCCATCCACTGGATGCCTGAACCTGAACCTCTCCTGTGCCAGGTCCATCAGCTGTCAGTTGGGTAATAACTGTCACAGAGATCGAAATTCCCAAATCAAGAAATTCCTCAACTTACCCGACCCCCCCCCCCCCGCCCCCCCCCTTCTACAAAGCACACCACAGTGGTGTCTGTCTGTCTGTCCGGGCAGTGCCTGGAAACTGCCCGGATAGACAGACAGACAGACACCATTGTAGCTTTAATATATAAGATTGGGACATTGAACATTTTCATATTGAATTCCAAAATGAATAAAAGATATATTGATGCAACTTTAATACTATGAAAATTCCAAAAATGTATGTTATTGAATTACAACATTAATGTGAAATCCTTGAAATTTGGTCAACACTTTACAATTGAAATTGTTTATTGATTAAAATGATATATATTTTAAATTAAAATATTGTCAAATCAACATTAATTTACAAATTAACACATATATGTTGCTTACAACTATATGTCATGGTTGGGTTAAACGATTATAGAAATTTTTAGTGAGTAATTAGAAAAAACATTTTGTTATTGCATAAAAGATTTTGTAGGTTGAATTTTTTGTATTCAATTAAAATGTTTGTTGAGAAATAGTTAAAATAGTTAAAACTTAATTGAAAAATGAGGTTTTTTTCATAGTGTAAAGAACATGGTGAAATGACATTATAATAAAAATCACAAATGGGTTCAAATGTTTTTTTAATTTCAAAATTTTTGTTCAAAATTAATATTTTTACAAATGGGACCCTTAACAAATTGAATAAAAAATGAAAAATCTTTTTTAAAAGGAAAAATAATGTAAAAACATTAACAATCAAAATATTTAAAATATGTATAACATTTTTAAAATGGTGTAATAAAAAAACCCACAAATGATTTTGTAATAAAAGAACCCACAAATGGGTTTGATTCTTAAATGAAAATTTTAAAAATATTTAAAAAAATTTGTCATTAAAAAACCTAAAATTTTAAACTTTTGTTAATTGGAAAAAAAATCAATATTTCATGAACATCTACTTCACAAAGAATATTTTTTGTCATTTGAATGGTTTCTTTCATAACAATCCACCAAAATGGCCTATTATTTTGATGGTCTTTCTTATTTTTTAAAGAATTGAAAATAATGTGTTTTCTCTTTTTCAAATAGTTGGGATTTGCATACTTCATTCATGTGTGTTTTTTGTTTCAAAATGTTTTAGAAGTATAACATATTTTCATATTTCACTTGTATTATTCGTGTGAAATTTCAAAACTCCACATATGTTGTTCATGTGTATTTTTGTAATTTTGATCAAAATAAAAATCTAAGTATAATTTCAAAAATTGAATGTAATTATATTTTAAATAATGGAAAAAGTCAATAATTCATATCTTTTTTCAAAACAATGAAACAAAATATGTGGATGATATGGCTAATGATGAAAGTGTTGGCTTTAAAAAAACATATAAACAATGATAAACCAAAAAAAAATGTTGTCAACTTATTGAACAAGTTGACAACAAACTTTCAAATTCATCACCCAAACAATGGGGGTGAAAGCATGAATTGGAAAAGGAAAAAAATTATGGTTAATATTTAAAATCAAGTTGTTTATGGTAATTTTATAATTTTTTTAATAATTAGTTTTTTTCACATTCAAGAAATTTTTTAAACATTACAAAAAAACTATGAAAAAATTTAAGGTTAGTTTTGTGGTTTTGTTTTGGTTTCATTGTTTGTTTTTAATCCTTGATGTTCAATGAAAACCTTTTTTTTTATAAAGACATAAAAACCTATAATCAATTTACATTCATATACTTTGTGTTTGTATAATGTTTTTATAAATTGATGATTAGTTTTGCTAATGGGGATATTCAAAATGGGCATTGCAACTACTTTGTGGTATTCTCCCATTACAAAAGCATTTGTAATTGCTTCAAGCATGTCTAAAACTATCACAAATAACAACCACAATAGTTTATCAACATCATTACATGAACATCCACTTTTCATCCATCATGGATAAAGTTTCATTCATGAACATTCATTTTTGAAACATCTAACACCTAAATAATTACATTTCTTTTATTTGATGTACAAATAATGATATGTGAAAAATATGTTGTAGTTTATTATAAGTGTAGATGAAAAAAGAAATAGCATGATAATTAGGTAATGCATTATTTTCAAAATGCTTCACATTTATTCCAAATCGTATTGAATAGTTATGTAAAAAAAAAAAAAAAAAAAACATGTGGCAAGATATTGTTTGAATTTTTTGAGTGAAGTGCATTAAAAAAATGTGACACTATGGCAAAAATAGACTTATTAGAAGAAATTTTAATTCCAATTTATATTGCATTCAAACATAAAATAAATCAAATAATTTTGTAATAAGTATCCATCACTTTAAACATTGTATAATTGCAATGTGGTAGTAGGTTTTCACAAGTGATTTTTCATTTTTAGATTGTGATTTAAGACCCAATAATCCTTAAAATTAGTTAATGATTTTGAAAAAATTGAGATCTTAATCCAAATTTCATAAGTTTTAATTGACATTCATAAAACATAAATTCAAATATAAATTCAAATTTCATAAGTTTTAATTGACATTCATAAGACATAAATTAAGATCTTAATTCAAATTTCATAAGTTTTAATTGAAATTCATAAGACATAAATTGAGATTTTAATTGAAAGGTAATAAGTTTTATTTGAAATTTCTTAATGATGAAAGCTAAATGGTGTGATAGGGCTACTTTATTTACCCACTTCACTATGACTATTGACATTTGGTTATATCTACAACCACTTCACATGATGAGACTACTATTGATTCAAACCACATTGAGCTTTCATGGATCATTAGAATATTAGAATTACATGTATCGTATACACTATTGCAAGGATTATTCTTCAAATTTCATAAATCTCTATTATATCCAATCATTTTTATAAAAACTTTGATCATAAATATCCTTGCTACATAACATTATGGTACATAAAAGTTTACAAATGTTGCTTTTATTAACAGATTAACATTTATGTATGATATGTTATGTTTATCAAATGACAACCAAAAAGATTCAACTTGAAGTCGGATCAATATGTGCATTAGAAAAAATGATCATTGTGAAGGTCAAATGTAAGTGAACAAATCAACATTAACTCACAATTGACATGAATATTGTAGCCTTTCCATTATACATGTACACATTTTGTGGAAATTATCTAAATTGGATTTACTACGTGTGATGAAATTGTACAATAGAACAAATTGCATCATCAAGAATGATTTGACAACCAAATAATAGGCAATGAAAACACAAAGCTTTTTAGAGACAAATTCCCAAGCATTTTCATTCAACCCACCTAGTAAAGACTACTTATGAGACTTTTATCTCCCATGTTTGTTTATTAAGGCTTTTCAAACAAAGAAATGGAACTTTCAAATGATTCTTTTTTCGGCAAAACAAAAGCTACACACCATTGTGATGACAACCAAAACAAAGGAGAAACAACAGCAAGCTTCAAAAGTTTTAAAAAAATCACCAATCCTTTCAATAAATACCCATTTCGAAGTTTTTTAGAATTCTAGCTTGATTTTGATTATATAGTTAAAAAAATTTGGGAAGAGTTAGATTGTAGAAAGTAGTTGATTGTTAGATTTTACATGTCTTGATTATTTGAACATTCATTTTCACCATGACATGGAAGAGCCCAAATCATGTGATCAATAATACATACTAAAATGATGACAAGGAAAAGCAAATGTTGAATGGCTTAATTCATCCTTGTATGTTAAGCATTATGCATTGTAAAGTAATACAATTGTTTTCAACAACATATGAGGATGCAGAATGATTTTGTTGTTATGTTTTAATTGTGCAATTCATCCTAAATTGAGAAGCATTGACGACTATTCTTTGAATCCAATGTGACTGAAACAAACACTCAAGTTACACCAGCAGTTTGAATGTTTTGTTTCTGCAAAATACAATGATATGATCTAATAGATGACATTGTGAACAAAAACCGTCTAGTATTTACATGTAAAAATGTAAATGAACTAAAAATCTTGAAGAAAAACCAAATATTGTCTATATTGGACTCTTCACAGAGCCATATGATTTTACTTACAACATTGTTGATACTTACAACAATGGATTTTGGGAAACTCTTTTCCATCATATGACAATTTATGATCTGCACATGTATGTGATCACATTGTAGATCTTTCATGGATTGTATAATACTTGCACAACACATTCATCCCTAGATATCCTAGCTGGTTTTGAAATTCGTCTAGTTACGCTAAATGTCAAATGTCTAGTCAAATATATGACTTCCCCACTGACTTTCACAACTCCCAGAAATGGGTATAGGTCAGTATAAACACTAACATGAATACTGAGTTTTTGTTGCAAGTCTAGAAGCGACGGGAAGACTCAGCCATGATATTGGCTAGCAACAAACAACACAAGAAAGAACTTGGGGGGGGGGGCAAAAAA
>Ga0209611_10009055_pt1 | contig 15245 bp, 11 predicted proteins | sample S1TSphgellanicum_3_FD_187693 | JGI IMG/M metagenome (GOLD analysis project Ga0209611, IMG submission 187693) | Host-associated microbial communities from peat moss isolated from Minnesota, USA - S1T2_Fc - Sphagnum magellanicum MG (SPAdes) (version 2) | ecosystem: Host-associated > Plants > Peat... | reverse complement strand
TACTAAGATGAATTTAATCAAATAGTAAATATTTTTTCTTTTTTTCTTTTTATTTCTTTTTTGTACTTATTGTGAACAAGATGAATTTTGTGGTAACCAAATAGTGAGTTTTCTTTTCCCCTTTTTAAAAAAAAAAAAATTACATGTTTTGAAAATTCCATAATTATCATGAGCAAGAAAAGTACAGAGAATCTGTGCAGTTTTTCAGCCCAAGATGTTGGAAATTTAGGGTTTTAGGGACTCATTATTGTCATGAAATATCACACATGTAAAGAGCACATGTATTTAGTATGCAAATGAGTTGTTGAAATTCTTCATTGGGTTGGAGAGTTTTTTGGAATTGCCTAATTTTCATTTTTGTACTTAGAAAAAAAAAAATTTAATTGTTACTTTCTTTGCCTTGATTCCTTTCATGAAATATCACACAAGTAAAAAGGACATATTATTTATTATGCAAATGAGTTGTTGAAATTCTTCATTTGGGTTGAAGATTTTTTTGGAATTGCCTATTTTGCATTTTTCTAGTTAGAATGTTTTTTTTAAATTGTTACTTTGTTTGCTTCAATTCCTTTCATGAAATATCATAAAAGTAAAAAGGGCATATATTTACTTTAGTTTTGCAAATGGGTTGTTGAAATTCTTCATTGGGTTGGAGATTTTTGGCTATTTTTTTCATATTTTTAGTTTTAAAATTAAAAATATTAAAATAAAATTTATTAAAATAATAATAATAATAATAATAATAAACTTGTTACTTTGTTTGCCTTGACTCCTTTCACGAAATTTCACACAAGTAAAAAGGACATATATTTATTATGCAAATGAGTTGTTGAAATTCTTCATTAGTTTGGAGATTTTTTTGGAATTGCCTATTTTTCATTTTTGTAGTTAGAAAAAAATAAAAAATAAAAAATAAAAATAAAAACTTGTTACCTTGTTTGCCTTGATTCATTTCATGACAGGAGTAGACTCCATTTTTGCAAAAGGCAATGTTTTCTATGACCCCTCTTGTTTATTTAATCGTATAGGTATATTCTTTCAGCTTTTTTGTTTTGTTTTGTTTCACATTTTCTTTTACTCTTCTCTCTAACTTGTAGCCAAATTTGGCTAAGTCCTCGTGTGGAGGATAGCTACTCCACCCACCTCAATGAAATTGAAAATAAACTTGAATTAAATGCCTTGCAAGACCATCAATAAAAATAAATGCCTATTTTAGAATGATCAACTATACAATGATTGGTTCAAGTGTTGAAGAAATATCAACAATCTTTCCTTTTTGATTAATACTATGTTACCACCACAATATATATATATATATATATATATATTGGCATTTATTTATTTATTTATGGGTGAAGTTTGAAGAAATTTTAATACTCACATCTTGAATGTGTGAAATATTTAACAATGCTCTAAGAAATTGAAATTGCTCTAAAACAAAATCAAGGTCATAGAGCTAAAATATAACATCCCCAAGAGAGTCATGGTCTAGGAGTTAAATACAATATTCCAATCTCCTTGAAGTTAAATATATACACTATTAGTGGTGGATTCTTCAGCGGGCTGCTGCACTTGGTTGAGGTTCTTCATCTCTTGCACACATCTTAGCTAGTGCACCTTTGTCACTAGTTGATTTGTGATAAAAAAACAGCTTTTTTGTCTTAAGTTTTTTTCGATATCGTTCAGCTTTTTGGTCTTAAGTCTTCTTTGATATCGTTCAACTTTTTCATCTTAAGTCTTCTTTGATATCGTTCAACTTTTTGGTCTTAAGTTTTCTTTGATATCGTTCAACTTTTTTGTCTTAAGTCTTCTTTGATATCGTTCAACTTTTTCATTTTAAGTCTTCTTTGATATCGTTCAACTTTTTCATTTTAAGTCTTCTTTGATATCGTTCAACTTTTTCATCTTAAGTCTTCTTTGATATCGTTCATTGTTGTTTCGTAATCATGAGTGGTCTTTGCAGAGGGTCTTTACGTGATTTTTGCTGATAGTTTGCTTTCAGTTTTTTTTTTGGGTTGTGTCTACCGTACCGTCGCACTCTTTTCACACCAATATTAATTATTTTAGGGGTAATGTGAAATAAAATAAAATTCTGAGGGGGGAAGTGCGAAATGTGAAACAAACAAAATTAATTAATTCTACGGTGTAAATGCCCTAATTCCGGCGGACCCATTGAAGTGTGAAATGACAGACCATTGTAATTAATTATTTGTGGGTCGATGCGAAAATGAAAATTGTCCAAAATTAAATATTTTGCACCGGGTGGTGTGAAATGAGTGCGGCGGTACGGTACTTGAGTTCTCTTTAGCCTTGTATTTTTGATGGATGGGTTCTCATCTTTGATTTTTCATTTAGAGGGGATTTTTATTTATTGTGTGGCTAATCTTGGCCAAGTGGGGGGCCACAACCAAGTAAGGTTTTGAAAAATTAAAAAATAAATCTAACTGGTTGGTCCTGCCCCCCAGCTCAGCTGAGTGAAGTGGGGCCAATAGGCTTAACCCCAGTAAGGTAAACAAAACAAAAATTCTAACCAGTTCATTGTGCCCAGTCCAGTGAAGCGAAGTGGGCCCAATCCCAGTAGGGGGCTAATCCCAGTAGATCAAACTTCCAACTAACAGCCGCTTCGCAGGCGAAAGAGAGGCACACTTTTGAAGTACCTCCTTTCGCTGCGTTTCTTTCCCTTTTTTCTTCTCTTGTCCTCGTCGCTTGCTCCCTCGCTCGCTCGTATATGGGACGCGGCTACACCCACAGAGAGCCTTGACGCAGAATCACCAGCCCAAAAAAGCGCAGATCCAGGGATATTATTATTAGCGCCTTGCATAGGCGGTGTGTATTTGTTCCAAGCTCCACCCCCCCCCCCCCCCCAAAGCGATCCTGGATTCTTGTGACGCTCCAAGCTTGTGGCAGCAGCAGCTTTGCACTCTTGTAACTGGTAGCTTTTTTTTGGGTTTGTTTTCTTGCTTTTCTTTTGGGGGGTTTTGTTTTGGGGCTGGGGATTTTTATTTTTATTTTTTTGCAATTTTTATATATTGTTTGTGGACAAAATTCTCCTCCTATAAAACTGCTTTTGCTCCCACAAGTTCTCTTCAGATTCTCTCCAAGCAAAATAAAGCTTTGGTTGGTGGTTCTCTGGTTTGGTCTTGCTCTAGAGAGTACATTCCATTCCATTCCATTCCAGCTCCTGGTGCTGCTGACCCCAAGGTTCGTGATCAATAATTGTGGTAGGAAGAAAATTCACTCTTCCTTCCATGATTTATTAGTCTTCTGTTGTTGTTGTTGTTGTTGTGGTGGTGTTTTGGGTGTAGAGATTCTTCAGACTTGTGAACTCGTGTTATTTTGTGTGTTTGTTTGTTGCTTTGACATCGGGACTCGACTGGATTCTCGTTTTGTGACAGTCGAAGAACCCTCCACAGATTTCTGGACTCTGATTTTCACCAAAATTCTGAAACCCAATTTTATTTTATTTTTTAAATTTTTTTCTCAGACTGATTGTCGAAGGTTTTTTTTTTCTTTAGGCAAATGGTGTGCTTTGGATTCAGAAGACTATGCTGTTGAGGAACGCGACTTGGTGATCGATTTCTCTCTCGAGTTCTTGGTGGTGCGAATTGCCAGAACTGTTATTGATTGCAAAAGTGCAGAGGCGAAATCACTGGGTGCTTGCATTGCCCAACTTCCCAAAATTGCAGACGAAGAAGAAAGAGCTTGAGGGACTTCGCTCCCCCAGTCCTTCTGCAGCGCTTGTGGAAGAAGTCTGGTGGGTGCATCGGGAAGCAAGAAAGAAAGAAAAGAAGACTTGGGTGTTTGTTTTTGGAAGCTCCTCGACTGCGTAGAATTCTGCTTTTGAGCCTGGGTCCTCCTCCGTCGGTGGTCGACATCGATGGCGGATCAGACGACATCAAGCGTTGGGTATGATGAGGAAGGGAAGGGAGAGCCAGGAAGCTCCATGCATGGAGTAACAGGAAGAGAGCCAGTGTTCGCAATCAATGCAGACGGAGGCAAGAACACGGTAGATCCCACGGCCCACTTCAGTCTGCCAGTGGACTCAGAGCACAAGGCGACGGTCTTCAAGCCCTGGCGCGTCGAGAAACCACACATGCGCACATTCCATCTTTCCTGGATCTCCTTCTTCACTTGCTTCATGTCGACATTCGCAGCGCCGCCTCTCGTTCCCGTCATCCGCGACAACCTCAACATGACGGCCAAAGACATCTCCAACGCTTCCGTGGCTTCCGTCTCCGGCTCTGTCGCTTCTCGTCTTCTCATGGGTCCTCTCTGCGACCTCATCGGACCACGCTACGCCTGCGCATTCATCATCATGTTGACCGCGCCTGCTGTTTTCTCCATGGCCACTGTCTCCACCACCAACGGCTTCATCATCGTCCGTTTCTTCATCGGCTTCGCGCTTGCCACGTTTGTCTCTTGCCAATTCTGGATGAGCTCCTTCTTCAACAGCAAAATCGTGGGCTTCGTCAACGGCACTGCCGCTGGTTGGGGCAACCTTGGCGGTGGTGCTACGCAGCTCATCATGCCCCTTGTGTACAAACTCATCAAAAACAGGCAAGAAAGACATCCTCGAACAACCAAAACTTGTTGTTCTCTCTCTCTCTCTCTCTCTCTCTCTCAGGATCCAGAATTCTTTCCTGTGTGATGGGATTTCGGTCATGCTCTTTCTCCTTGAGAATGCACTGCTGCTGCTCTTGAAATGCTTGTTTTGGAACTAACATCTTTAGAGGTTTTGTTTTTCTTTGCTGCCAGTTTCCACTCCCCGGAGTTCACAGCATGGCGGCTGGCGTTCTTCTTGCCTGGATTCATGCACATTGTCATGGGTCTGCTGGTCTTGACTATCGGACAAGATCTGCCGGACGGCAACTATGCAGCCCTCGAGAAGAAGGGCACCAAAAACAAGGATAGCTTCAAGAAGGTATGACAATCACCCTCGCTCGAGAAGTCTAGAACCCAAGGAAGCACCCCAGAACTTTTTGTTGTTCTTCTGCCCATAGAATTCTGCACAGTTCTCAAACTACTAAGCTAAAGATCGAGTGTACCCACTGAAGAAGTTCTCGTGACTTCGAGGTTTAGGAGCTCCATCTATCTGATCTTTCTGTTACTGCGTACTGCAGGTGTTTCTTTACGCAGTGACGAACTACAGAACGTGGATCTTCGCGATCACGTATGGGTACTGTTTCGGAGTGGAGCTCACAGTGGACAACATCGTGTCTAACTATTTCTTCGACCGATTCAACGTAGACATCACCTTGGCAGGCACAATCGGCGCGACGTTTGGGCTCGCCAATTTCTTCTCGCGTCCATTCGGCGGAGTGCTTTCCGACATAGTCGCGAAGCGCTTCGGGATGCGAGGGAGATTGTGGACATTATGGATTGTGCAAACGCTCGGAGGTGTGTTGTGTCTGATTCTGGGTCGCGTCTCGACGTTGGGTTCTTCCGTTGCGGTCATGATCTTCTTCTCCATCTTCGTGGAGGCAGCAGCCGGAGCGACGTTCGGCATCATTCCCTTCATCTCGCGACGCTCACTGGGAGTGATTTCCGGCTGCACAGGAGCCGGTGGCAACGTGGGTTCCATCGTCACGCAGATGGCTTTCTTCTACGGCACCAAGTACTCGACGGAGGAAGGAATCACGCTGATGGGTATCACGATCATCTGCGTCTCTACCATTGTGTGGCTTGTCTACTTCCCGCAGTGGGGAGGCATGGCTTGTCCTGCTTCCAAAGCTGCCACCGAGGAAGACTACTATGGCTCCGAGTGGAGCGACGAGGAGAAGGAGAAGGGTTTGCACACTGGTAGCATGAAATTCGCTGCCAATGCCAGGTCTGAAAGAGGCTCCAAAGTTGGCCCTAAACCTGGCGACATGAGTCCTGACAACAACGATCTCAAGCCCACTAAACCCACCGAAGCTGCTTAAACCCTAAATTTGCTTGCAAGCTCTCCACTCTCTTTCTCCATCTTGTTGTAGGGTTTAAGAGTATTCTCTCTCTCTCTCTCTCTCGCTCGATGTGGGGCTTATGGCAACAAGACAATGGCAAGAAGTGTACTGTATATCTCTCTCTCGATCTCAATGTGGGGCTTATGGCAACGAGACAATAGCAAGCTGAGCTTTAGCAGTTCTCTCTCTCTCTCTCTCTCTCTCTCTCTCTCTCAGGAAACTGGGATCAGAAAACTTCTTTTCCAGTAAAGAGAGCAATTGTTGTGCAACAGTGTTTTGGGGGTTTTTTCTTTCTTTCACAACTGCAGCTAAATTTGTCATTGGTTTACAGTACACCTATTTCCAGTGCCCTTTCTTCTTCACATGAAGGTGTATCTGCCTGTGCACGTCTTTGGAGGGAGAGGAGCTTTTTTTATAAAAAACATCTTTTGTAACAAATTTCAATGCAAAACCTGTGTCTTTTCTTAAGACCTTACTACTGTCTCTGAGCTCTCTCTGTCTCTGATGAGTTCTGTGTCTCTCAGAATCCAGTGTGTCTGTCTCCATGTCTCTCAACAACACTCTTTCTCCCTCTCTCAGGAGAGCACAGTGTCTTTCTCTCTCTCTCTCTCTCATGTGCTGCAGAACTGAGGGGGAGCAAAAGTGGGTTTGGGCACCTTGCACCAAAGGAAAAGAACTTCCTTTGGCATGACAAATCTTTTTATCCCATTTTTTATCCTAAAGCGAATGCTTCGAAAACTGAATCAATCTTCTAATTCGCAACAAAGAATTACACAATCATTTGTTCACGTTCCATGATTTAGTTAGATCTTCCTTCGAAATGCAGAATGAATGTGTTTGCAATTCCTTAGATCTTTGTCCAATTTTCAGAATGCAATTTGTTAGGAAGACATGAGTAATTCCTTGTAATAGTATGCTGCATGCAGCATTTTGTCATGAGAAGTGAGAAGTATGAAAGTAGTTTAGGTTTCAACATTCTTGAACTAATTCAAGTTGGTGGCACTTATCAGACTGTGATGAGCTTTGCTTGGGGAAGAAGATGAGATGAGTTTCAGAAGACAAGCTCTTCTCACTCCTAGCTTTAGAATTTGTGTTTGAAACTTTTGGGAGCTCTTGGATATTTGCATATTGATCATGGGTGATGGTCAATCACCTGGAAGAACTTAGGGGTTTCACAAATGAAAAGGAAAACAAGAAACACGGAAACCACAAAGTGGGGAAATAAAAATCAACTTGCACCCATTAAAACTGTTCACTCTAAGGAGCTTTCACAATTTGGGAAAGATGGTGCACTCTTGAGTAGACACCTCTGATGAGAAAGAGTGCAAAAACTTGCTTGGAATTTGGCTTATAAAACTCATCACAATTTGTTGCATCTCTTGGGTTTTGTGATCATCTTGTAGAAAGAAAGAAAGCCTTGGAAAAACTTATTAGTTGGGTCCTAGTTTTTACTCACTTTGTATACGGAGTATTATTTTCCAAGGAGAACCATGAAGTGAGAAATCTCCCATCCTTCTGTTTCTGAGCTTAAAACCTTCTACACCGAGAATCCCTGGAGCTTGCTTATCCACCATAGCAGCAAATCAGACACAAAACTGGCTCAACCAGAAAGAAAATTTCTGCTTCATTGAAAGAACTCGCTGGTCTTGGTTATTTCAAAAACCTCAAAAGAGGTGACGGTTTTCATGAAGGAATCCACAGTTTTATAGGCAGTTTTTGATGTTTCTTTTGAAGGCTTTTGTAGATAATTTTTGTCAAGTCTTGGAGATCACAGAGCCCATCTGGCAAGCTCGAGTATAATTTGCAAGGATCTGTTTACAGACCAAAGCTCAAAGTGAATGCTCACACCTTTGGTGAAGAATTATAGGCATGATGTCATCATAGTAAGGAGAAGGAGCAACTTGATCTTGAAAAGATCTCCAGATGCAATTGAAAACATTTCAACAACAAACAAAATCATCAATTTGCTGATCAATTAAGTTATTGGCAGTACAAAAATTTCGCTTCTACATGAAAAATTTCAAACAATTCTGGCAGTGCTGAACTAATTAAATATCAATTGCCACAATTGCCTACAATATGAAATGGTGCATAAGATTTTTTTTTACTTTCATATTTTCAATATTGCCAAATTTGGCTAAATTTACTTTATGGATAATTGTCACTTGAGCAACATCACAAAATTGAGGAAAAAAAAAAACAAACACACTGATTCACACACTTGGAGAAATTGGATGAAAACTTGGCCAGAGTGAACCACCCACCCCAAAAGGATGGAAGATTTGTGGACCGGAAACACTTTTTCATTGTATTTCATTCTTTGCTAACCACTGTGGTGAGCTTTTTTTCATCCTGTCCTGAGGGATCTCTGGCTTCTGCATCCGGAATTTGTGAGTCTTCATCATCCACATTGCTGTTTTTTCATCCATGAGAGAGTTACCTTACACTATCCACATGTATCTATCTACCTAACTAGTAAACACCAAATTCCTTACATACTTAACTAAAACCTTCATTGTAGCCACTTACAATCTTTAAGTAGGTACCTATATGATACTTACCCACTTACATAGGGATGGTTACCTGAGTAGAGGGGAAAGGGGAAGTAGAAGGTTTTACAAGATAGGTTACCAAGGTGGTAACTCACTTGTGGGTTGGTCCAAACTCCACACCAATGTTTACCCAAGTAGTGAAAGGGGGAAAACAAAGAGGTTTTAGGGGATAGGTTACCACATGAGCTGGGTCCCATTCCCTACTAGCTAACACATGTTCTCAAACTTACTTGGATGGACCTTCCTCATTGACAGGTTTAGTAGTTAGCATTCAAGGGGGGATGAAACTCAGAAAAACCATCAATTTTGATGGTTTTTCTGAGTTTCATCCTGCCTTTCCTTTTTCCTGAGCGCCTCCACTGCTGCTACATAGATTTTCACTGCTCCTACCTGTACAGCTACTACTATAGTTCGTTTCGAACATTGTGCATTAAATGATGAGATTCAGCATTTCGTACGTATTTCAGCATTTCATACTGAGATTTAATAAAATTTCATTACTTTACGGATACCACTAAAAGACGGGTTAGGGGGTGAAAGGAGGACAAAGACAAGGTCTCTCTCTCTCTCACTTTGCGGATTTCTCTATTGAGTTCGATTTTTCTCCGCCTGCTTTACGTTTGCTCAGATTAGGTGCCTTGGTCTAGGATATTAGGTTATTGTATACTAGGTTCCATAATCTAAGATATTGTTTTTTTTTTTTGCATTCTTCACCACCATTGTCTAGAATTCTTTGTTATCATCATGTGTTGAATGCTTTGCTACCCATTGTATTTTGCTATCTTTGTGTTCTCTCCTTAATCTCTTTTTGCATCTTTGTTGCACCATTGCAACTCCTTGCCAACACCCCTAACATCAACATCACTTGCTATCACTCAGCATCACTCAAGCTCAACAACAATGATAACAACTCCACTCCACCATCATCACAATGTCTCCATGTCTTAATAGTCACACTATCTCCAATGTTGTAACATCTTCAACATCCCCATGGGCTTTGCCATTGTCACAATGTCTTCAATAGATATATTGCATCACCACAAGAAGTCTCTAACAACTATATTCCAACTCGAATGCTTCAACGACACAAAGGTCCAAAATTGCTCAATGTGTTTGACCTCTGACAAAAAATTTGCTTATTACATAGGATACAAGACACATGTAGAAGTTTGGTAACCAACAAGTATTCTACCATACTATAATTGTGATATTTGCAATATCATTGTGGGTGATATTGCCCCCAAAACATGGTATATAGGCCTACTTTGCCAAGGTGGGGACATAACAATTTTTTAAGTTAGACTACACCAAAGAATGGGAGTCCAAATGGAAAAGTTGGAGACTGAGTTATAAAATACATGCTGAAAAAAATTGGAAGCAATTTAAAGAGCAAATAAACCATGTAGTTTTGTGGGAGATAGATAGCCCATAAAGCTCTAACACTCTTGATAGTTTTTTCTTTGATTCTTTTTATGTTTAGGTGTTTCTCCTAATTCTAATCATATAACATGAGACTATGGACTATTTCACAATTTCAAGCTAAAATATTTTTCATAAATGAGCATTGGTTCCCATTTCAACACCAAGACCATCACATTTTTTCCATTCCTTAAATCATAGCCTAACACATAAACATGAGGATTTCCAAAATCCTCATCAAGAGCTAAAAAACACGTGTGCTTGGACATTAAACCAAGTCAACCTCTATAGCAAAACTTGTAGCATTTTGAATAAGAATGTTAAGCATGGTGAAAAGAAGGTCAAACGTCAAGCCAAAGCCAAGGGGAATTCTGAAGCAGAGGAAGGACTAGAAAGAACAATTGAGAACTTGGAAAAAAATACTTTTATTTAAGCCAAAATAATTTCAAATAGAGTTCTCACCTTGCTTAATTTGGAAATGGAATAACTTATTGGCACTAAAGAAAAAAAAAGCTTAAAAGGGTAGTTGAACCTTTTAAACTATCACCTTTTTTTCTTTTTTGCATTTGATTTTTTCACCATTGCCCAAAGGTGATTTGAAGGTTAAAGTTTAGTTAATTTTCTTCAAGAAGATAAAGGACTAAGACTTAGTGGTGAGTTGCATGCAAAATGGACTAAAACCTCAACCAGGGCAATGGTTTTTCAAAAGTTTTCTAACTTGTGAATAAGCTTATCTTCAAAGAAACTATAGTACTTCATACTTGGGGGGCATACTCACCAAATATAACTTGTTAGGTGGAGGGGAATGCACCATCTTGGTGTTGATTCATACCATTGGCACCAATGTGGACCTACAAAAACAAATTGGTTTCAAATGGCGCAAAATGAATATGTTGGAAAGTTTGGGTCCTTGGTGAATATGTGGTTCTAGCTCATGGCTTGTTTTTACATTGCATTGGGAAGCAAGAAGGAAGTAATTGAAGGGGCCAATGGAAAGGAGGGGTCAAACCTCACTAGATGTTTTTAGAAGTGGAAGAGGTAGACTCATGAATATGGAAATCAAGTTTTAATTTTGGTCTCCTTGGAAGACAAATTTTGTGGCATTCTAAGTGATGCAAAGGGATTGATTAACCTTGACATTGCCCCTCTATCAACCTTGTGAATTTTACACCCTTGGTGATTATCTCTTTCAATGGCAAAGGATTAAGGCAAAAAGTGTGCTAAAAAACAAAAGCATGTTCAATCTTAACTTCAAAAGATGGATTTGCCACCTTAAATAATATTTTTGCAGGAGCACCATTTGAATTTTTCAAATTGCAAATCTCATGTGAATGGACAAAATTCCTAATGGGGTTATTTCTTGGAATCCATGGATACCTTTAGGAGCTGCTTAGATGATGGCAATTAGCTAAGCAATGTCAATTTTGTTAAATAAAGGTTCATCAATTGTCAAACATGGGATCTTAATGGAAGGCAAAACTTAACTTGTGTTACAAATTTCACAAAATAGTTAGCATGTCTAATGTTTTCACATTCATAATTTTATTGGAGAGAGTCAAGATGTCGAAATTATTAGAGGAATAAGAAGTTGAAGCTAAGAATTGGATTTTCAAATGTGATTGTAACATGGTGGAACATATGTTAATTTTTGAAATAAAAGGACATCATGTCATGAAAAGGTGTGAAGTGATTGTGTGGCACCCATTTACATCGAGGATAGGTCTTCAAGATGTATGGACCTAGATTATTTTTAAAGGATGTTAAATAAGGTATTTTTTATATAATGGATGCTCTACTAGCCCATTTGTATATCTAAAATTGATTAGTTTTTAATGTCATTTTACATTATGCAAAAGGTTGAAAAGACCATTGCAACTTTTATGAAGGATTTGTTTCATCACACCTTTTATCATATGGGGGAAGCTCTAGATCAAGGATAATAATATAATCTTAAATTATTTTGATAGCTTGTTGATTAAGGATTAGAAATGTAAAAAGTAGTTGATAAAAACTTGGTAGGAAAGCTCAAACAGTTCAAGTGGGTATAAACTCCTAGATGGGGTGACTGGAATTAACCTTGGTGAAGATCAAGGCTTGTTGTAATGTAGTTATGGCTTGGAAGAGAAGGAAAAAGTGAAAGGAATTGGTGTGATGTCTAGAAAAGAAAGTAGCGTTGGCAAAAATTTAGCTTCAAATCAACCCCAAAAATGTAAAGGTGAAAAACATTATATCAAACTCCCAACAAAGATTGACATAGATTTTACTATGAAATTTCAAGGCACAAAACAATGTGTCAACTTTCAATTAATGGAGATACAAAGACACTTATTCTAATACCTTCTTCCAATTCCATAAGGGAGTACACATGAAAGCAACAATTTGGGGATTGATAAAAAAAATGGCAAGGAGTTGGTCATTGAAAGAAAGTTGATTACTTACATCTTTGGTTGTTATAAGAAGTTCTACATGGTTGAGGCTATGGATGATTTAGATGATTTAGTTTTGGAAGCAAGGAACATTTATTTAAGATGAATTTTAGTCAAGGTGAGTGGAGAAATGAATGTTGAGCTTACAAAGGATTTGGCTCTAGAGAAAAGTGGAAAGGGTTATTCATGTTTTACCAAAAGCAAATCGATTAACTAAGATAATATTTTGACAATATTTTTAGGATAATTTAGAGGCCACATCTACATCTGAGTTGGAAACCTTGAACAAAAATTTGGGAGGGAGAATGTTAACAAACCTAAACAAAGATGTGATTAGTCTAATTCTTAAGACAAAGGATAAGACATTAATTGGTAATAGGAGGCCAATCACCTTTTTAGGGTGTGTATATGTGACTTTAGTTAAAATTATAGTTAAGAGATTACATGATTTTCTACTTTCTATAATGAAATCTAATTAAATCGAGTTTGTAGGCGGGAAGAATATTCTTGATAATATTTTTTTGGCTAATGAAACCATAGAGTGAGCATGATTTAACAATCAAAAATTGGTTTTACTACTATTGGATTTTGAAAAAACATTTGATAAAATAAATGAAGGTTTTTTATTTTCAACCTTGAAAACGTTGGGATTTAATGATTATTAGACTAAATGGGTTTTTGCATTATACTTGGGTGCCACTTTAATAATGGAAGTTCATGGTGAGATGAGTGCACCTTTCATATTGTTTGTATCTATTAGACAAAGTTGTCTTCTTTCACTATATTTATTCATCTTAACAATAAATGTTTTGGGTTACGTGTTAGAAAATCTTTGGGGTCACCTCACCAAATGGGGACATAATCTAGGACCAATCCTTTGCCAATTATATGACTTTATATTCAGAAGGTTTTGATTTAAACATAGAAAGAGTTAAACTAGTTTTCGACATCTTTTGTATAGTTGCATGTATTGATAAATTGGGCTAAATTAGATAGAATTTGGGTATCTAAAGTTCATAGGAACATGGATTAAGGTAGACACAACAATATAAAGTGGATTCCTCAAGGTCAAGGTATTAGGTACTTGGGACTATTAATAGGCTTAGCGATCAATTTTGAAAAATTGTTGCAATCGATCCAAGTGAAGTTGATTGGTTGGTCTTCAAAAAAGTTGTCCTTAGCAAATACATTGCTAGTAGTAAACTAGGTTTTGCATGCATCATATGGGTCACAACAACCTGCTAAAGTCCTACTTTAAAAATGTGTAAGCAACTAAAAGTATTTATCAAAAACTTTATTTAGGGAGGACATGTCGAAGGGCAAGGGGAAAGTTAAATGGGACACTATTATTTTGTTGCAAAGATTAAGAGGTCTTGGGAATTTTAGACCCTTAAGTTCTATTGCATTGTTAACTAAGCTTTTGATTAAAGGCTTGACACCTATGGGATGAACTTTGGAAGGGTTTGGTCAAATGAAGAGTAGATTTGATTTAGCCAAGCAAGAAGGTATGACAATGTATGCCTTTTGATCATCATTATTTTCAACTGATAAGTTCAAAAAATCAGCTTACTATTTGTGGAACATGGTGTTAAAAGCACAAAAGAAGGTGAAAGGGAACATAGCCAAGCAAGCTCTGGATGGTTTAGAGGTCTTAATACAACCTTTGTTTGGCAATCCAAGTATGACTAGTGGTGGGGGTGTTCCTTATAGGTTGAGCGATACTATTGAGATCCAACAATTGGCCATGGTAGGCTACACTATTGTAAGTGGGATGTGGCAAAACAACAATGGAAGTCTTTGAAAGAGGTTGGAATGCATGTAAGGAACATGCATGAACAAGTGGTAGAGATCGGATTTTGGGCTCAATACCTTGGAATTGGAGGATAACAGAGGTCTCTTTCAAATTTGGGAAATGGGTCGACGATGGATTTATGATAGCAGATCATCAGTTCTAATGGGTGCACAGAATTTTGGTGGTACATAAGGGTGAATAATGGAAGTGATTGAATTCAAGAGATGTTTTGTTTTAGGGTTATTGGTGCTCATTCACTAAGAATTTCATCTGGTGGCTTTAAACATCTAAAAGTTCTATTCCATCCTAAAAATTCCAGTTGTTTTGTGACTTTTAAGAGGAAAGGAGACTCTGATGGGTTTGGGAGACTACAGGATTTTCAGAGAATGTATTGTGGAGAACCTTCAGTGGGATCTAGGGGAGTGGAATTGGGAATATCAGTTTACCTCAGGGGAGAGTCTACTTTCTATTGGTATTTTGCCAAATGACGGTATTAGACAGACAAGTTGTATAATGAACCTTGTGCATGGATGAGAGAATTATTATTAGGTGGCTTTTCAGAGGATCATTTGGAAATGTATCATCAAGTGCATCTGGCATAACTCTTGGCCAAAGAAGGTCCCAATTCTGTTGTGGTTAATTCCTAATGGAGGATTACAAGTGGGTTCTTGGCTAGCCAGGATGGGTCAATCTTCAAATTGCCCAATATGTCACAATGGATATCCATCAAATCACCATTGCATTGTATCATGGATTGTGAACGTGTACAATATTATGCATCGGAGAACGTCGAATTGGGAGTCTCATGTGAAGGGATCACAGCAATACCTGGGCTCATCTTATAGTGGGCAGAGATTGTTTGTGATTCTAAGAGCATCTCCAACGGTGCTCAGTATGTGATTCCAGACAGTAAGATTTATTGTGCAAACGTCGAAATGTGCTGGTTTAGCTCAGGAAATTGGTTTTTCTGCACTAAATTCATGCAGCTTGCCGAGGCTGGTGAAAGGCACAACACAGTAGTGCACCTCCCAAAAAGAGTGTAATGAATTGCACCTGACTGCGGCTCAGTATTTCTGATTGGTTGATCACAATAATTGGTCCAGGTGTGGTTTGC
>Ga0209611_10009054_pt1 | contig 15247 bp, 8 predicted proteins | sample S1TSphgellanicum_3_FD_187693 | JGI IMG/M metagenome (GOLD analysis project Ga0209611, IMG submission 187693) | Host-associated microbial communities from peat moss isolated from Minnesota, USA - S1T2_Fc - Sphagnum magellanicum MG (SPAdes) (version 2) | ecosystem: Host-associated > Plants > Peat... | reverse complement strand
TATCATCTATTGTTGAGTATGCTGCAAGATCTGCATACATCATTGAGCGTGCAATTCTTACACCTTTGAACGAAGATGTGGATGCACTCAATAAACTCATCAATGACAAATATGCATTCACAAAGCACGATGGCTCGCCCGCACAGCACCGCGTGTATTACAGCGCGGATTCTATGGTGCATGGGGAGCAACATGGCATTTACCCCACTGAGTTCTTGAACACACTCAGTTTTCGGGCGTACCACCCCATGAACTGCACTTACAGGAGGGTTGTCCCATCATATTATTACGCAACATGACCAGCGGCTTGGCTAATGGTACCAGGCTCATTGTCATTCAACTCATGCAACATGTCATTGAAATAGAGGTGGCAACAGGTCCTACAAAGGGCCAACGAGTGTTCATTCCACGACTAAGCATCACACCTTCAAACACAAAATGAATGCCTTTCACTCTACGTCGTCACCAATTCCCTGTGCGCCTTGCATTTACCATGACCATCAATAAGGCGCAAGGGCAGACATTGAAGATGGTCGGCATTTTTCTGCCCAAGCCTATATTTACACATGGCCAGTTGTATGTGGCCATGTCGTGCATTGGGTGCCCTGAGGGGGTGAAACTGCTAGTTACAGATGGGTGGAAGGATGCTCATGAAGATGCACCTACTGGTGTGTACACTCGCAATGTTGTTTACACAAAGGTGTTGTAACATGATTGTGTAGACAGTAGGGCTTGAGTGGCATAGCCACGGGTTACCCACTAGTATTTATAATGGTTAGAATTCACCTAAACATTTATGAGGGTTTTACCAATGTTGTGTGATTATTTTAATTTTTTAATAAGCATTAATTCTAGTTTTTTTCTAATAAATTAATCAAAGAATTGTTGATTTCAATTATTTCAAAATCAAATAACAACAATTTTCAATCATTTCAGTTATTTTTTATAAAAAAATCGGCAACTTTCAAGTAAGAACCAATAATGTACTGAAGGTTATAATGACAATTTTGAAATTAGTTCAGAATAATTGTAAAAATTTCAAAATTTTCCTCTTTTTTTTTTTGGTTTAATACGTTTCAATATTCACATTTTTGTCTAAAACATCAAAATTTAGTAAACCTATCATATGTGAAATGCATTTGTTAAAATTGCATGCCTATTGCATTGAAATGAAAACTTACTTGTGACCGAAAAAAAAAGAAAGGTAAACCCATCAAAATGTATCACTAATTGTGCATTTTTTCCTTTAGTTGTTAAATGAATGCATGATTTGTATAGGCACTTATTAATTAAGTAGTTGGGAATATAAAACAAATACTAACAAGTGATGTTATTATCTATTTGTGTGTAGGTAGTAAATAGAAAACTCAATGTACATGTCAAACACTATTTTATTTTATTTTTTGGTACAAATGAAAAGAATTATTGCAAAAGGAGGAATAAAAAACAAGCCCAGAAGGGGAAGGTCCCAACTCCCAATGGAACGGTTGGCAGACCCCTACCACCTAATCACACAAGCATCAGGTAACTGATAACACCACTTAATGCAAAGATTGTTTCTGAAGCAAATGGCAAAATTGGCAACTTGTTGTCTATCCCAGCTTTGAAGAATTTCATGTCTATTCCAAAATCCCAAATTAAATGAGTTGTTTGATCTATAGTCACTAAATATTTCCACCAAAAACTTGATTGCGATAATCAATCCAAATGGTTCACATAACAAGCCTGCAAAGGCACCTCCAAACATTCTTGAGCTTGTTGAATTTGGTAGGTCAAAGCCTCTTGTTAAGCATACAATGCTCGAGTTCCAATCGTTTCAAGGGCCATTAACTTTTGGCATACAATGAAATTGATTCATGATAGTAAAAGACCAAGTAGACTTTACCTAAACACAATTGAGAAACCTATATTCTAATGATTTTTATATACAAAATTTGCAGCAAGGACAATTCTTATTGATGTGAAAGTTTGCATGAACTTGCTAAGTATTGACAACAATAGCTTTAGATGGTAAATTGACCATATGAAAGCACATTATTTTTATGCCTTAACTATTGGCCACACCTATTTGCGATTCAAGGATGCTAGTCCACAAGCCTATGAGCATGAGCAGGACCGAATTTTTTTTAGAATATTTGTCCATGTTGACAAAATATTAGGAAAAATTTCTTGGACATGTAGGACATAATCTTTGCTAATGTGGAGGAATATTTTACCACATGTACATGGATGAATCATCTTTATGGATGAAAAATGGATGAACTTCTGAATGTTGGCAACAAGCACTATTTTTGCCAAAAATAAATAAATAGGGTCAAAAAAAAAATTGTTGGTTTCTTTCAAAACAATTCGATGAATGAAGTGTTCAAATCACAATTTAAAACCATACTTCATATTTCCTTAATATGAAATATATTCAAGCTCTACAACATCTAAACCATACATAATGTTAAATTAAATCCCATAGACCCACCAAGAGGTATGTGCCAATCCAAACACTAATTGTTCACCACCAAAAGGCATGTGCCCACTAGGAACAAAGACTATATGAAATAGTCCATAACACTTCACATTGCCTACACTAGTTCAAGTTATATTTTATTTTCATTCATTCTCTCAACCTCTTGCATCTAGCACCATTCTTACTACTTGCAAAATCAAATTGCATTTTTTTCCTATATTACTAATTTGCCCAATCTATACAACAAGCCTTTATTTTACAATGGCAAGAGGAAAATTACCACCAATTTTCTCACCAAACACATTAAAATCAATGATTGAATATACATTAATCTCAAACATATTGGTGTGAAATGACAACAAAACCTTGGGAATGTCCAAGAGATGACATTCAGTTACCCCCCTTCCAGCATTTGCTAGAAATCATAACATGGGGAACATAATGGAAAAGAACAATTGACAAAATAAATGAATGGGCGGCCTGGCGATGGGCAAATGCAAAAATGGACAAAGAAAGTTTTGCATTACTAAAACAAATTGTAAACATTTTGAAGGAGGATATGGAAGACTACCACTAGGCAATGTTTACACATGCCATGGATTTTTTTAAAGAATGCACAAATTTGAAAAAGTCGATTCCAAAACATTTTTCCATAAGTTTATTCAACAATTTGTCGACAAAGGATTTAATAACCCTTGGAAACCTACTATCAATAAAATTCTTGAAACCCTAAAGATAATTATATGCAATTCTAGGCAAATGAACCTGGTTGCCACAAGATTTTAAAAATAAAGTTTTAAAACAACCAGTGAATCATCAAATGACAAGGTCAGCTTCAAAACCACAAAACATGTATGATTGTGGAAAAAAACAACAAATCAACAACTAAAGAAGAAAGAAAAATACCATTGTTTATAATAAATTATGGAACAATATAAGTGTTAAAATGAATAGTGGCTAAAGTTGAACACTGAAATTGTTTATTGAAAAAATTGAAAGTTAATGTTGAGACAAAACGTCATAAAAAATATTTAAAAAACCATTAAAAACATTAAGGATCACCACCAAATTTGGATATGTTCCCATTGGTAGAAAAAAAAGATTTCAAGATTGTAGATTTAGAAATGCAAGTAATCATTAAATGATGGGGATATTCTAACCACTTGCAGTATTATAAGGTATATGGAACGATGATGAAAATGTTTATTACAAAGTTTTTGAGCAACCAACCACGAAAACAATGTATAGATATGAAAGATGTTCACATGAAAATTGACTAGGTCATCAACCTAGCCACATGGATTTCACAGGGTGAAAAATGAACTAATTAAATACTTGCAATATGTGTAATCTCAAGTTCTAATATTTGTAATACACATCAATTTATATATATATACTTGTATAGATTGTTCACATGATTATTTAATTACTTTCACTACATATTTAAATATTTCTTATACATCCAAATATCAATTGAAGCTTGGAAAATGTTTTGAGTGTTTCATACTTAATATGAAAGTCTTAGGAATGCAATGAAATAAAGGAATAATAGTTGCTAGAAGCATGAACTCAACACATGGCATGTAAAAAAAAATTTAAACAAAAATTGGCATGAAGCCACATCAGGCCCAAGGGCTAGTGAAGTGATCACAATTACATGTTACACACACCACACATGACACAAGTAGGAAACATAGTTATTCTGTAAATTATAATGTTTTAGTTTAGTCAATCCCATCCAAACAATCCAAAAAAAATTAAACAATTTTGAAGAGAACACTAAATGCAATAATTTAATAGCAACCTTCTAAAAATTTGGCCTTTGGGAGATGTTTAAAACTTTGTAACATTACACAATAAAATTTAGTATCTTTCGATGAGCTTCCAAGTAGCAATCCAAGAAAGCAAATTTTGAGTTGAATTAATCATTTGCACAATGTTACAATATCCATATCCCAAACACTCTTGTCAAACACCAAGAGATTTGGAGTATTACCCATCAATGGAAAAAGGAAAGTTGAAGAATGTAGTTGCATAATTCTAGGCAAGAGTTGGGTATTAAACATTTTTTAACCACTTGTATAATTACAAGATATAGGACATTGATAAAAATGTTTTTCTTGGAGTTTCTAAACAACTTGTGACAACCTCCTGGAAACAATCAATGGCCCACACACCCAATGAATCAAAATTATAAAACACAGTTTCACATGCAATGTGACTACTTGCTCGGATTTCAAGTTGAAAGGAGAATAAACCAATCAATTTTGCTACAAAAATGGATGAGGAATACTTTTAACAATAAAGACGATGCATATAAAACACTAATACTTGCTTACAACAGAGAGTTGGATTTTCTAGTATTGGCCAATTCTATTACTAGAAGTGATGTGGAAGAAGAGAGCTCCCCACCATACCCAGAAAATGTAGTGATGAACTCAAAAAAAGAAACAATGAATTCGAAAGACACCACCCCAATGCCTACACCACATTTTGCAACAAGTTCCAACAAACTAAACATTGACCAATGGCACTTGGTTCAACTCAATATGTTCGAAATAAAGTCTAATGACGAATATGAAATTGGCAACAATTGTCAAGCTTGGCAAGAGAAGAGTTATGAAGAATTATGTGTAGCAGTTAACAAGTCTCTATAGACAAGGTTCTTTGAAACTATGATGCATTAAAAGATATATTTTGTACGAAAAAAATGTTTTTTGAACTGATATGCGTTTTTGAGTTAATAGAATAATATGTTTGTTATCTTTGAATAGAGCATATGGGGAGAAAACAACTATAAAAAATTCATAAGTTAATTAAAATAGACGATACTATTGGTTTCAAAACGGGCATCACATTTTGAAATATTTGACAAAAGTGACATCCCAAATTTTGCATTTCATTTCCTCTATAATAAAAAGATTTAAAATTATTGAGTGTCATGTATAAGTAACAATAAAACATTACATGAGTAATATCAAAAAAAAAAAAAAAAAAAAAAAAAAAAAAAAAAAAAAAAAAAAAAAAAAACCTAGGAAAAATGACAATGAATATACAAAAAATAATAATGATTGACATGCATCTAAACATCACAAAAAAGTTAAAAGAATTATAAAGAAACCCTATAAAAATCCTACATTGAATTTGGAACATTTTAACCTCAAGCTACCCTTTACGATCATTTGTCATAGAAGATAGTCAAATTGAATGGGACGACCACTTTAAACCAAGATAAAACTCCATCGGAGAAAAGTTGATAATGGGAGGAAGTCGAATATGCATTTTGTAGCAACTCATACCGTTGAAAAGCTAGAAAAACACCCTTAGAGTCAAGAAACATTCCATAAGCTTAATTAGGAGAACTATGGAGATTATTGGCAAAGATGTTGCAATCCTATTATGGGAGCCTCAAAACAATGGATCTAAAGAGTTAAAATGAGAAGGATGAAACAACAAAACCCAAAAAACACTCTCAAGATGTGTATCAAGCAATGAAGTATGGCATAGAGAGAGCTAAACTTGTTTTTATCAACAAAAAAAGGGTTAAATGTCTAGGTGAAATCATCAATTTATTGAAGACTCTACATTGAAATTTGAAATGTAAGAAAAGGTAGGCATTGCATAAAAATAACATCATTGAAAAACATTTTCTTGATTTTTTTTAACAAAGGATCTATATTTGAATATTAATTTTGTAAGGATTAACATCCATGTTTGAATATTTGTGCAAAAATTGAAAAGGAAGTCATGGAGCATATCAAAGAATTCAAGAATTTGGAGAATCAAAACTCCTGCTGACAGAATGAACTTGTTGGTTCAAGCACTGCACAAGGAGGAATCAAAGGAGTACTTCACTCTACCTAAGAGCCCAGATTACAATGAAGATGGTAGATTAGAAAGTAATAAGGAGGATCATTATTCGCATAGGAAGATGTTGCGAAATGGGAAATCAAATGTCATAAAAGATTTAGAATAACAGTTTAATGAAATCATTTAATTGATCCCAATAGAGAGTGCATAAGAAAAATTGATACAACATGGGACAAAAAACAAAGTTGTTGAACTCCTTGAAGTTGGCTAGGGATCACATGCTCTATTCAATAGCACTCTCATCGAAGATGAAGCACTAACCATTACAGAAAGTGATATTATAGAATTCAAGGATGGACAAACAATGTATTGAAGGAATGTGGTGGAATAGAAATAAAAATATGAAATGCATTAAACAATAGACTGTTTTGGCAATCCATTAACAACATTGGAATACTCCTCCATTATTATAGATAACTTTGTAGTACCTCTAAACCTGTTGCAAAATAAAACTATATTTGAAACTTTTTCGAGTTCTCATTGCTATGAACATAACTTTTGAAATTGCATAAACTATATTCTTCTTCACACCTTGTTGATTTGTCTCTAAATCAAATATATTGCAAATGTATAGTAGCAAAACAATTATTTGATCAAAAAAAAAATCCTATTGAAACCTCTAGAAATTAATTACAAGACTATAGTTCTTTTAGAGAAAGACCATGTGCATAAGGTGCACAAGAGAAAGGAGATTCAAAAGAACTCATGCAAAATGACTCAAAGAGTTGTCGTTCTAACACTAGAAGAAAATAAGGAATCTATGACTCCTTATATGATTGATTTTTTAGTCATTGAAGACACAAATGACTAATGGCATTAAAGTCATATTAAACAAGATGTTTAAAACACTTAGTCATAGAGGACATGACATGGTAGTTCTTAACTAATAATCATTATGGACAATTGTGGAATCATTATGCCACATCAAATACACATGTTATGTGACATGGATGCCAACATGGATTGCACGTGGCAACACATATTCAACATAATAGTCATTCTAGATAGAAGTAATGTATAAGGTGTCAAGTAAAAAATGACTTGGATATGACTGTCTTGATTCATAAATGAGCATAAGTGTCAAGTTTTCATTGGCTACAATGTATTTAAAAGGTACGTGCATGGCAATATTTTTTTGACTAACAAATGACAACTTGGTTTTTTCTACTACACATGGCCATTAGTTATTGGTGCATGTGGATGGATTTTTCCACATGTTAGTCATAGATTAATAATTTGGTAATTGTCTCAAGTGCAAAAACATGTATCTTATGAAATTGAAATTTTGTTGATTGAACATGCAACATCATATGATTGCGCCATGTGTCTTTATACTAAATGCTATTTGTCCGACATGTGGCACTTTATACTTTGACACATCTATGGCTAATTGTGACATTGTATGTAAGAGCAAGGTGACATATATTCATTCCTAAATGATTATGTAATAGTATTTTAATCATTGTGGATGAATTTTCTAATTACTTTAGTTTCATGAAATGCCATGTGTAAGACATTAAACGATCATTATATTTGAAATAGAACTATGCAACAAAACTTTGACAATGAATTATTTTGCCAATTCAACATCATGGGTCATAACAAAGTGGGTGTCCAAAGAGGCACCAAAAAAAATGAACATGTCATACAAATCTATTTATTGATCATTGTGAAAACAATGTTAAACAAAGTCTTTTACATACTTCCAACTCCATAAGGCAAATGAGCCTATGGCATCTCCCATTGTAAATTGATCAGTTGCTTCATTTGTGACCAATAGTGGGACTTCAACAACATGAACAATTGAAATATCTATTTTGATAAAAACATTTGAATTACAGAGTCATGCCATTTGTTAACCCCCCATAATCCACTTATTTTACCTCTTACAACCTTCTATTTTGGGCGGTTTGGGTTGAATAGTGTCCCCAACTGACCTATAACAAACTACAATCCTAACAATAATAATTGCCAACAATTTACACCAAGATCAATAAACTACAATCCCACCAACAATAATTGCCAATAATTTACACCAAGTTCAATAAACTAACAATTCAACAAACTAAATTGGTCCACAAAATGAACAATAGTAATTTAAAACATGAAGAAAATTGGGTACTAAGGGCAATTGTCCACCTGATGATCTTTTGCCTTTTCTTTGTAAAACTCTAAAGGTGCAATCACCTTGTCCCTCAATTCTTTTTTGAGTAGATTATGCTATACAACCAAATGGATAATCATTGTTCGAGCCAATCAAAACTCTTAGATTGCAATATAAATCCACCCAACAATCTTTGCTAAATCCTCACTTGTATTGTAATTGAAATTTCAACACCCTCGCTAATAGGATTTTTTGTTGGAGATTTCAATGATCTCTTATTCAATAATTTCTTGTTTATTGGTGAGGCCCAAAGTTGCAAAAAAACAGAAGTTACTCCTTCAAAACCATGTTTGGGGGCCTATTAATCAATCAAGTTGGGATCTGATACCACCTTTTTTTATGGAGGAGTTGTAGTTGCTAACATCTTTGATGAACCACATGCATTTATACAACTTGCCCCAGTTTTGCCCCTAGAAAGAAAATGTACATTCCCATTGCCTCTACTTACACCAGAGGTGTCCGATGGATTTGATTCAAACAATATAACAATTATTCTAGCTGTAACCACCACATGAGGTGATGGAGGCGATGGAAGTTGTTCACAAAAAACTTTCAGTTCAATTGAACTAATATTACCTTGGTCCTTTAGCTTCCCCAAAAACTTTGAAAACATGGACTTGATATTAGCCAACACTTGACTATTGGCATGTGTTTTATCCAACACATCTGAAACCTTCCCATCCAACTCAACTTGCTTAGTTTCTAAGTTGGTCAATCTTACTAACATTATCCTTGATACCTAAATAAGATAATCCAATGCCTAATTGTTAAAATGAGTTGTAAATGAAATCATTAGCATTGCCACATTACTATTGGCACCCAATTTTGTCAAAAGGTTAGGGGTAACACAAAAATAGAAATTAATCATGAAAATAGATTACAATTGTTTAAGTTGAATCGATCTTATAGATGTTGAACCAATTTGCTTAGATATTTACAAATCTTTTACAATTTCAATCAAACTTGGGCTTTTTTGCCTTTGTTTTTTCTACAACACAACACAATTATGTAGTTAAAGTATTGTACGCAGAATAAAAAAATTTCATTCAATGAAATTGTGACGTTAATTAACCTTCAATTGTCACAAGCACTTACCATTCAAGCTTCCTTTCCAACTCTGCCTAGTTAGCCCACATTTGACAAGTTTTTCATTAGATTCATGGCATTTATCATCTATTGTGCTTTCCTCTTTGTTTTTGGTTTACTCCAGTAAACCTTCAACTTCTCCCAATGAGTAGGTTCTATGTTCACTGGGCATTCAATTTTGCCTCCTAAGTGTATAGCTTTCAACTTGCAACGCTCTGTTTTTAACCATATTTTCACAACATTTTTAAACTTGACAATAGACAATTCATTATCTACATATTCAAACTCCTTATCTAAGGTTACCTTAAACTTATCTAGGGATGAGGGTTCATGGCCTTCCCATTGCAAAACATTAATGTCCAAAATTTTGGGGATTAAGGTCTTCACTACTTCATCCCATGCATTCTTTTCTACACACCATCTATCAACATCACCCCTCATTTTTATTTTGATATTGTGGGGTTTCTTACCAGCAGCTTGTTTAGCCTCGCTTGCTACATCATTTTCTTTCTTCACAACTCTTTTAATTGCTTAAACTACTATTTGATTTGACCAATGGTACAGTAGTTTGTTGCATTGAAGGGACGAATGCAGGAACTAGAATTTGAGGCACATGTGGCAACTACGTTGGAGGGGCATTTGTTGTTCCCATATATTGTGTGGCAACATTTGGAAACGCTTGCATCCGTGGCCCATGATAAGACAATGGACCCTATTGTGCCATTACCCTAAGGGAGGTTACATCCATGGTTGTTGCAACCACCTAGGTGGTGGCTACCATGACCACTGCCCTATTGCTATGCGTCTCACTAGACCAGTTGATTCAAATGGGGTTGGGGTAGGGGGTATATTTGTTTTATCAGGACTCTGCAACAACTTCCTCTTCCTCTCCGTTTTTGTCACAGAGAAACATGCCACCATTTTAGCTACCTCATGATTCTCCTCATGCATTGACTCCACATCTTCTTCAATATTTGCCCTTTAAAACCAAACAACACATAAAAAGCATATTTTGAATGTGGATCTTGAATCATCTCCATCCATCACAAATTTTGTCCATTGCCATACCCTCCTCAAAACCTAACAACAACCATCTAGCTACAAGAGCAATAACTACCCATTGACTTCAATAACATTTATCAATAGATGATGGGTGTACATGACTACATAATAAACCTACCCGAAATAAGACCAAACCCATAATACAAAATTTACATCATCTTGAAATTTCTAGAATCACCAAAAAAACACATAACTAGCACGTATGTTGGCTAACACTCAAGAGACAAGAATGTGCTTCATTCTTCATTACAAAACTAACTTTCTTTACACCTATTTTAGTTGTAGCAAGAGCATCACTGCGTTAAAATTTTTATTCTTCCAACAAAGAATTTCATAAAATCACAAGTAGAAAACCACATATTTGTTGCAATTCTCAAATTTGGATTGAAATCCCATTTCAATGGATCTTGCCTATAACCACAACAAAAAGTCCAAAACAAGTTCAAACAAAATTCCCATACACATTAGCAATTTACGAAAAACCTTCTCCTGCAACAAATATATAACATGCATGTAGGCGATGTTCTGGACCCAAGTTTTGTGTAAGAAAGAAAGATACTATGGAAAGGAGACTAGATTACATACTCAATGTCCAAGAACCCAATATAAAAACACTAAGTAGAAGGTGACATTGGGTATAGAATTATCATTCAATCCTAGAATGAACAACATATCTAGTTTGAATTGGTACCTCTTATGGGTATAACCTGAAAAAGATTCTAGCCAAAGATAACAAAGCATTATAGCGCATTTTCTCCTGCACCTCAATGGTCCAATAATGTACTAGCCCCAATACAAGACAGGAATTATCCACACAAAGGTGGCACTACTATCGTAAACCATCTCAAGATCTTTGTGTCTAGATCATTGCCATGTAATACAGAATGCCACACTATGGAAATAAATAGAAGACAATGTGTGAAAGAGCTAGAATCTATGGTTTAAGAGAAAATGTACAATAATGTGCATGTAAGAAAGCTAAACTATTGATTGGTTTGTTTGCTATGGTGTGATATTTGCAAAGCCCTTGTCAAAATATGTTGTTCAATGATTTCAATCTTGTATGCCCAAAAATATAACTATGCAATTTTCCCTATCACTAATACCCGCTTTATCATGCAAATGTGTGTCATGAATGTTTAAAGATGATCATAGCTCTTATAGAGTATTTACTACATGAAGTCAAAGGGAGAGGTATTCCAACATTTTCGATGTTTTTACATTAAGCCAAAAGAAACACAAGTTTTGAGATGAAAAAATTAAGTGAAAGAGGGGGAGAATTTACTAAAAGAGAGTGAGAGTTTCCTAAGAGAAAAAAGAGTTTTCAAGAACTCAATGTTGCTTATGCACCCCAACAAAATGGTGTTCTAGAAAAAGACAACAGAACAATGGTGGAAAGAATTGGATGCATACTCCTATGTAGAAATTCAACCTTCAATTTTTGGGTGAGGTTGTTCATATTATTGTTTACATTCTAAATAGGACAGGAACTAAAGTCCTAAAAGGCAAATCACCTTTGGAAGCTTGAATAAATCATATGAAAGTTTTTGGTAGCATTGCTTATGCACATGTACCAAAGGAACTGAAAAAGAAGTTGGAATCAAAGGGCATGAAGTGCATCTTTTTAGTTTACAATATTGATTCAAACACCTACCATTTGTGGTGTACTGAAGAGAGAAAAATAATCATCAACAAAGAAGTTTCATTTAATCAGGGTTTGAATATTGAAAGTATTTCTCAAAGTAATCCTGAATGATAGAACATTGAGATCAAAGATGAGTAGAAACTTAATTTTAAATTAGAGTGAACATGAAGCAATGAATGCACCTAGGTCTTCCAAAAGTGGAAAAGCCACTAAACTTCGTCACACTATATATAAATATGTTTTCATTAAAGACCAAGATTCATTACAACAAGCAACCAAGTAGGTGATTCATATCAAGAGATTGATTTTTTCAATGATGATGACATTCCCAGAGAAGGAGCCTCTTCAAGTCAAACAAGAAAGCCACCAATCACATTTGGTGAATGGGGGAGTGATGATCCAACCTTTGTTGGTTTGACAAAATTACTAGGTTTACTACATGAGCTTGAAACTTGTGGGGCTGCCATGCTATCATCTAATAGATAGAAGTTTGAAAAAACTATGCAAGAGGAAATCAAATCATTACATGCAAACCAGACTTGGAATCTTGTGACTATCCCATCATGAATAAAGACAGTAAGATGCAAATGGGCATTTAAAGTTAAACCCAAAGTAGATAGCAATATGGAAAGATACAAGGCTTGATTGGTAGCAAAGGGCTATTCACAAGTTTGGAGTTGATTATGTTGAAACATACACCCCTATTGCAAAGTTTGATAGTGTAAGGACTATTTGCAACTAAAGACCTGGAGATCATGCAATTTGACATCAAGACTATTTACATGGGGAGGTGAAAGAGGAAATATATATGGAATAGCCAAAGGGATTTTTCAATCATGAAGAAAAAATAAAAGTATGTAGATTACTCAAAAGTCTATATGGACTAAAGCAAGCTTCAAGACTTGTGAAGATTTGCAAACCTACACTAGAAGAACAAAAACACTAAACACTAGACATGGAAGAAACAACTAGCCCGGGTCCAATGTTAATAAAAACCAACCTAGTGTGTAATCATCATTGGTTTTTGTTTTTGTAAAAGCCTCTTCCATCTCCTTTGAAGAACTAGTTTCCTTTAGGTTCGGATCCTCTTTTATTCCACCCAACTTAGCATTTCGCCGTAGAGGCTTTCCTAGTTTTGGTAAGAATAAACATAGGTGTCATCTTTTTTTTATGAACAACTCTTGCTTGCAAAAACATGAACAATGGACAACTTAACTACCTAAGTTGTGTTACAATGAGAAGAACTACCTTATAAAACAAATTCTTTATAAACCTCAAAATATCCACACAAAGAAATTTGTAGCAATATATGAAAGTGAAAAAACATGTACCATAAGGGCGATGCTATGAGACCTAGGGGATAAAGTAATCTACACCATCTAACTAGCATTACATAAAAAATAAGATGGTTTGTAATATCTAGGGTTGAGTTTACATATAGTTCTTTTGCCGCGTCTTGAAGAGGCTTCAACAAGTATGCAAGAGAAGCCACACAAATGTCCATGTTACGTTCATACTTGCATTTCTACTATGTAACATGTGCATTGTAGGCATCTTCCTTTTGCTCTGGAACTATGTCTTTTAGTTCCATACTCTCCATCACTTGCAACTACAACAAGTTGTCAAGTCCCTCATATGTACTACTCTAACACATTTGAAAATAGGAAACATGGTAGGAATGGGCAAGAAAGAATGAGTCAGAAATCTAGATGAAAACATGTCATTTTCATCCAAGAACATCAATAGATGTTTATCCACAACTTTTAAACCATATACTTGCATAGGACAGTTTGTTCATTATCATCAAAAGAATATGCAACTTCAGAGATTGTTATTATCGACCATAGAGAACTACCATGAAGAAGAGAGTTGTAAATATCATTTAAGGTGTAGTAATAATTGTTTGAAATGCGCATCACGATTTTGCCAAACTTCTCAAGTAACTACAACTTGCCTTGCTATTTGTTTTATCCAAGACTACAATGACAGATTGTTGCTTCACATGCCTACCCCATCACATGCATACACTATTGTTATTCAAATACATTAACTAATTGATGCATTCCCAACTCCTTGAAGGACTCAAATGTGAATCCAAGTAGAAGACAACAGAAAAGGGAGGAGTTGGGGCATGCTCCCTAGCTCACAACACTTTGAGGGGTAGAGGGGCGTGTTGGAGCTCCAAGATGGGACTAGGAAGAGTTGGCAAGCTTCACTCACTCATACGGGCCTGCACACAACCCACACAAAGTGATTAGTGCATAGTTGGAACACCTTTGGTGTTAGGGCGAGTCACGGGCAACACGGACACACTAGACTCACCATGGCCCGGACTTGGGGAAGCCACCACCTTCCCCATTATAGTATACTTTGTGGCTCGCCACGGAGCCCACATCCAAATGGTTTTTCTCTCCCGGGACTCTTGAGTGGGAGTCCCGAAATCGCGCCAATTGGGATTCCTGCGACTTTGGAACCCCATAACTTTGCGAGTAGACCTCGAATCGAAATGTGATCTAAAGTAAAGTTGTAGCTCTCATCGAGAGCTTTTCAAAGGTATGTTGCACGCCCTTTGCAGCGAAGTAAATCGGGTCGATTCTTGACTTTTTCTGGTTGGGAGTCAAATTGCTAGTTTGACTCTCGACCCTTCTTTTGGCCATAACTTGTGTTTGAAATATCCAAATGAGCAATGCAAGCCATTTTAGACATTTACGTTCCAAGAGCTTTCCAATGATATAAAGAACGCCACAATCCATTAAATTTTGACCCCTGAAATCGCTCTCTGAAGTTTCGAGAGTCCACCAAGACTCCATCTCCCAAAGTGGGAGTTGCCTTGGGAGTGTGAAGGTTCACTCCCTCATACTCCCTCACACTTTTTCACATTCCTGGGAATATGCGATGTGACTCCCGGACTTCTTCTTGGCCCGCACCTTTGCGACCTCTTTGTCTTGACTCCTAAGCT
>Ga0209611_10009053_pt1 | contig 15247 bp, 8 predicted proteins | sample S1TSphgellanicum_3_FD_187693 | JGI IMG/M metagenome (GOLD analysis project Ga0209611, IMG submission 187693) | Host-associated microbial communities from peat moss isolated from Minnesota, USA - S1T2_Fc - Sphagnum magellanicum MG (SPAdes) (version 2) | ecosystem: Host-associated > Plants > Peat... | reverse complement strand
TGAAAATTCAACTAAATTCCAAAAAACCAGGATTTGGAAGGGAAAAAATCAGTCAAGGACGTGGTAACACTTGGGCCAACGGCACAGGCCACACTAGTATGAATCATTTTTACTACCATAGTACCTTGGCAGCTTCCACACTAAATATGTTATTTTCCCAAAAAAATATTTTATGAGTTTCAGCATTTCATAATGAGATTTAATAAAATTTGAGTTCCCCGCTTCTGAAATGTCCCGAGCAACTATTTTATTTTTTCCTTATGTTTCAATTCCTTTTTCATTAATTCATCATTATTTATGTCAATGTCAAATTTAATTTAAATTAATATACATTTCATGGATAGTTATTTCTGAAATTGTCTTTGGAATGGTCCATGGACAACATACGACGGATTCCCAAAAATCGCTCATATACCAATTTATTCGTCACTGGAATTTCCTTACTTTGGGGGATACCACTGAAAGAGGAGATAGAGGATGAAAGGAGGCCCAAAGACAGGGTGAAGACAGGGTGACTTTATGGATAACTCGGTAGCCAGAAAATAGAAGGTCCTTTAAATCCTTTTTACTTTCATTTTTTGTTTGTAGCCAGACATGGCTACATCATCCTTAAATCCCTCTACTTTCACAGTCTGTTTGTAGCCAAATTTGGCTAAGCATCATATGGATGATCACAACTCACGTTACATTAAAATTTTGAAAACACTACTCCACATATGACAATATGTATTACATTAGACTACCTATTCTAGGTCACAAAAAGCCTAATAATTTCAACAGCAAAAAAAATTAAATTAATTTTGAAAATAAGTTAATTATTCATTTTCAATATGGAAGCTAACCCTAGGTTATGATAATTTGAAACCAATATTTTCTTTTAAATGAAAAATTTCAAAACAAAGGTTAGTTTTATGAGTTTCAATTGCAAGGGGAAAAAGGGAAATTTTGCTAGATTGTTATACCATAGTCCCTATTAGGTTCAACAAATCTCGAATAATTAATATATTTTGAGGATTCAAATTTTACACATGGATTTTTGAATTTTGGGGTTCTCAGCATGTAATAAACATATATTAGTATTAGTAAGAGTGAAAGTTGAATCATATGTGTGTATTAGTCCAAATTTCTAACAAAATGTTGTATGTTAAGTATTTCAAACTATAGGTGAGGCGTTTCAAAATTGCTTTCAAAAATGTTGTGCTATATGCAAAGCACAAGTTCCACTCAATAATGTGCCCTCCATAAATACTTAAAATACCGTGCTATTGCTTTAAGCACCCACTAAAGCACCATCCATTGGAATTATATAAGTGCTCAAGCGAACTTATACATCTAGGTCAAGATTTTCTTGGGAATTGTTTAAGAAGGAAGTTTCAATTTACAACAAGGTGAAGGAGAAAAGATTTGGCATTATGAAAAAACAATATATATGATGACACCAAGATGAGTTATTAGGAATAAAAAATGTAAATATTAATATTATGACCTAAGGATAAGTATGAAAAATGAAATTAATACAACTTATGAGCCTTATCTTGAGAATTTTTTAACTAAGGATTTTGGCTTAGACTCATGAATTATTTAGTTAATTATTTTTATTAGGCATAATAAAAATTAATGATTTGAATTTAATTAATTTTTAAGAAGTAAATATCATATAGTATAATATTTCATCCATTGATGGTTTTAAAAGATTAATGTGTGATGAAATTTGTTAGCTTGAAAATGATGAATGATTTGTTTGGTGCATGTAAATGAATGGGGTTGATAATTCATCCATTCTTCTTTTCAAATATATAAAGGAATGTGAGTGGAACTTTGAGTTTATTCTTCAACTTTTAATATATTTTCATGTTGTTAGTTCCTTATTTGATAAGCTTTGTACTATGACTTTGGTTTAATGAAACCTATGATGCAATAAACTCATTGAAAAACTTATGCAACTTTGGTAAGTGAGTAATTGTTACATGAGCTTTTTAAGCATGTGTAATGAGCGCCCTTGTGAGTGAAGCCCACCAAAAACCCAAGCTTTAGGCGATGGATGATCTTAACCCAAAAGGATGCAAGTTCTATACTTGTAATATGTGTGTTGTGAAAATGGTACATTCATTGTGTGTGTGAGACTTCAGTTTGAGTAACCTATTTATAATATAAATTCAATTGAAAATTTACTCTCATAGATCCAAACCCTCTTAAACTTCAATCTCACAACTTTTTGCATTGTAAAGGATTTATGTAAAGTACTTATGCAATTGAGTATAAAGTCATCTTTTCTTTGGGCCCTAGTTTCACCATCTAGTCCTTGTCTCCTTCCCTATTTGAGTGTAGTTGTAATGTGAGTGAAATTGGGTATCTTTTCACAATGAAATTGGGATATTGGTTTGAAAGGTTTGCAAGACCTTTTTTTGAAAAAACTATGAAACCTATGTAGTAATGAACATTGAAATTGGGGGTGAAATTCAAAACTTGGGATGGAATTCCTTGAAGACCGATTTAAATGATTAAACTAGTTTGGTCTTCTACTTTAATTTCATTTGTATTACTTTCATCCCAAGTTTTGATCAAACTGAGGCCTAGTAACCCCAAATTTGGATATTTTTCTAATGTTTGATGAATTTTTGAACTTCATGCTATAAAGAGAGCCTAAAACAACTATTGTAACTTGATTGTAGTAACCTCACCACACCCAATGTTGACATTTCTTTCACAAACATGCAAACAACACCAAAGCATGAAAAGAACAATAATTTTTGAGAATACCATATGATCACAAAGAGGTTGAAGAAAACTGAATGGAGGTGAAATTTGGTGGTCAATCTCAAGTTTTGGGGTAGCAATAGTAGATTAATTTTTAATTTTTTCTGATTTCTAGGTTATAAAGGTTGTTATAATTGTTTTTAAAAGTTATTTAAGGTATTAAGAATACAATTTTTTTTGGGTGCAAAATTTTGCCAAATTGCATTTGTTTCTATTGCAATATTCTCCTTTTTTAAAAAAAAATCACCAAATTCACAAAAAAGAAATCCCCACATTTGGATTTGGATTTTAGTTTGCCAGCATTTTTTAAACTAGGTTTAAAAATTATTTAGACATGTTCTAAAAATATTTTTCCATTTAATGTTAAATGGTTCTTGGGATGCTAGTCAATCACACAATCCCAAGTTGTGAACATCAAAAAAAAAATTCAATTTTTCCAAGTAGGTGGACTAGCAATCACCCACAAGAGGAATGAGTCAAATATAGCTAGAGGTTAGGCAAGAAAGTAGTCTATTTGTTTTCCAAATCCCACTTTGTATTGGCAACCTCCAAGAGAAATTTGTTACAAAGTTTACTTTCTATTGTTATAAGGTATTGTGTATTGTAAGTGGCTGGAATTTTTTGTTCAAATGGCAAAGTGGTAACATATGGATGTCAATAGCATGACACAAATGACATGTATGCATGATATAATCACAATATATAATCACGTCATAAATGCAATGCATATGCATGCACGAGAATTCTCATGACATGACATAATCATATATACATGTTTGTGCCATGTCGTGTTACATGTTTGTGTCTAACTTTGTAACATGCTATTTGAAATGGTACACAATTGTGGAAACCTTGGATGGGACCACTAGAAGTTGATATGGTGCTAAGGTGGCAATCCTTTTTGGTTTTTTGTCACAAGGTCATACCCTTGGCCCATTTAAGGTTAACCTCCAATTGTTGCCCCTATTTTTTTCCCCTTTTTTTGGGGTCCAAACCAATTGACTTTCCCCTCGAAAATGGTGCCATGTAGGTTTAGTCTTGACTTGCAATGTTTTGGTCTTGGACCTTCATCTAAAGGCTGTGGGTCCAATTTATGGATATTAGCCAATAGGATTGCTCTATTTCATTGGACCCTATACCTTGGACCTTCATTGAAAGTGGCTCTTAGAAAAGGGTCCCCTTGCCATTCAAATACCCATTGCTCAAATAGCATCAAGGCACATGATTTCTAGATGTCAAATTTTTGTCTTTCTTTGATGTTTACCATATTAGGGTCAGTGTTTTCATTAAGGAATTTGTGTTGGTAGTCAAAGTGGTGATTATCAGTAGGAACATATAAAAAAAAGTGACAATCTTTAATCATCTTTTTATATTTTTGGCTACACTATGAAAACAAATTATGCAACTCTAGTGATTATAAACCTTTTTTCCCACTCATTTTTGGCAATTGAAGACATTCAAAATCACTTATTTCTCGAATTTTAAAATTTTAATTTCCTCAATAAATTAAAATTTGAATTACAAACGAGCAACTTTTTTTTAATGACAAATTTTCGCCAAAAAGATAAAAACATTAATATCAAAATTCCAAAATGAACTGATTTTGAAGGTTTTTCATCACCAAAATTGAGGGGGGAAATAGTAAAAATTTCAAGATTTTTATTTTTGGTTTCAAATGTGTAGCCAAAAATATATATACAATATGATTAAATATTTTATTTCATATATGGTTTATAGCCATATTTATCTCCATAAAAGAAATCACCACCAATCGAAGTTTGGAAAATCATCAAGAAGTGACACAATTTTTTGGAAACAAAATATTCTATCACAAATTCTTTTTTTGGAAAATAACGTCACTGAAAAGATAACTAAAAACTATTTTTTGGGGGAAGGTGTTGCCACATTTATGCCTATTGATTACAATTTTAAAGGTTCCTTGAAATAATGTCACTAGTTAAGTCAAAATGTACCTAGGGATGATCACCACCTTCACTCCATCAAGAAATTGGAATTTTATTTTATTTTTTAAATCACCACTACTACAAATAAAATTTCCTAAAAAAACACTTCAATCCTACAACAAGATGTTTCTTTTGTCTTGTTTAGGAATATTTAGGTACTTTTAATATCCACTACATTATGAAATTATAGGATGGGCTTATCCCTATAAATTTATCTAGCAAGTAAAGTGGAATTTAATGGAGCAAACAATTAACCAATACAAGAAACTTTCATTTGAATGGAGTTCTATGACAACTTGAACAACTATTGACTTGCAATGAAATCAAAATAACTATAAATGGATAGAATTTACTTATGCAAGAGTTAAACCCTAAGAAAGATGTTGCAAATACTTCTATGAACTCACCTTGCAAATTGTCCACAATAGGAGTTTCTACAATCCAATTGACTCCTCTTACTTTCTCATCATCACATGGTTTCTTGATGCTTAAGAATGACTATCAATATGTGTGCATTTCTTCCCCATAATTTTTAAACAAACATTTTGATGTACTAGAGAAATGAAAAATTGCACACCAAATGTGGTATGCATGTTTACAAGATGCAATCTTGCAATCCCAAGCTACCTTGAATCCTCTACTTCAAAATGGGCAAGGTGATATTGATAGATTACTACAAAATGTTGTAGAAAATCGTTAGCTCAAACATCAAAAGGATATGGTGATGGATTTAAAGATGGGTTTTGTGATGCCCACTCTTCATGGACTAGACTTGAAAACAAAATGCAAACTTGTGTCATTTCAACATATCCAATTTTTTTAAGGTTGTGTGTCATGCCTTCTCTACTAATTCACATTTTGCTAAAAAATTGTCATGCTCAAACTCCTTCTTTTTGCATCAAGGCTTTCAATTTGTTAATAATGCCTTTTTCAAATTCAAATTTCCATTGCAAAGTTTATAATTCAACAAGGGCAATTGGGAATGAAGTTTTGAACACCTTTCCAAAATTATTTTAAGGATTCCAAAACTTTTGTGGGGTGCTTTTTGCAAATAACATTTACATTAAACAAATCTAAGTAAGAAAAATTGAATAGTCCAATTTAAAATAATTCATGTGTCAATGGTGAGTTTTCATATTCATACATGATTGTGTGTCATATTTTGGTTTATAGCCATAAAAGCATGAATTCCCAAAAACTCCCAAAATGAGTTTCAATGGATAACAAAACATGTTTTTTGGTAAGATTATTTCATGCAAATGTGACCTACATCTAAAGATAGATATTTTGAACCCATTAAACATAATATTTTTGTCAAATGGTCAAAAAAATAAATCCTTTACCTTCTAGCCTTTTCCTTGAAAACTTCAAAACTTTGACATTTTTGTATGATTTGATTTTTCATCAAGTTCATTCAATGAACATGTACTTTCATAGAAGGGGGCATGTTTCTATTGTACAAAAAGTTTGAAATCAATTGGATTACTTTATGCATTCCTTTTGAATTCCCTTTTAAAAAAATGCAATTTAAACATTTCATATAGTTTGTTTAAAGGACTCAAAATGACATTTACATAATGTCCTATTTTTTTTTTATTGATTTAAAAAGACATCATTTATTGGCATACAACAATCCATTACAACTATAATAATGTAAGATAAACAAAAATTCAAAGTTTTCCTTTGTAATCTTTTAGAAAGGGGTCATTCCTTTTTGGTACCCCAATCGTCAATACACCCATTCATAAAACTTAACTTTTTTTTTTTCCAATAGATATATGCAATTTTCAATCTATCCTGAACATGTCCACCTCCTTTTGTGAATGATCATTTTCATTTTGAAATGAAGATATAACATCTTCAAAGGTTAAAATTTCCTTATCGAATACTAAAATGTATTATTACCATTTTTTTAGACACTAAACCTTGATTTCCCTTGTTGTATGAACTTGTAATTGGCATTATGGTTGTGGCATTGTGTGAACTAATAGATCCTTGTCCTCCTTTCCCTTCAAATCTTCAAATGTATTAAAGTCATCTAATACTTGAAAAGGTTTGCCAATTAAGGTTGGTTCAAAAGATTGTAGTCTCTAAAGTGATCATGCATCATCCACTCTCCAAACACTCAATAGTTAATTATTTTACCCTTTTGTTCACAAATAATGCCTCTCACCTTTGCCTTATTAATCATGTGAGTATCAAGAACTTGCATTCTTTGGTTATTTACCATTCACATTGTTTCCTCCTTAATGATGAACTTTTCATTGTTTGTGTGACAATATTTATAGCCATTTCTATTAATACATGGCCCAAAAAACTTTTACACTTCTACCTCCTCCAAATCCTTTTTTATTTGTAACTACTTGGGTGATGGCCCTTGTTACATAAGCCATATTTTTCAAATAATTTAATTTTGGAAACAATTTTTTTCTTATCAAAGATGATTTTCGTTAGTGTTCCATATACAACAAAGCTACCCAAGATGATATTGTGGCTTTTGTTTTGATTTTTTAACCCGAACTACCTTCTACATTAACTATCATGTTGTATTTGCAAAAATAGTAAAAACCTTTGCATGCATTTAAATCATTTATAGCATTTTACAACACTTACAACAAGTCATTTGAATATACGTTAGTGTGAATTTCTACCACACTAAGGCTCAAAAATACATATTTCTTGATGTATCCCATTGATTTAATAAAAATGGTATAAGAAAAAAAATTATAAGGTTTGAGGTTTCTATTAGTAATCAATGTTAGTTATTTAACACTAACAATAGGGTTGATGCATGGTTGGGTGGACCAATTTGGGTGCCACACAATCCAATTTTGCCTTGTGGTTGCCATTGCAATGCCCAGGTCGCTTTATAGGTTTTAAAATTTATTAAAATGGACTTGGTTTAAAGATCCTAACTTGAATATTTACATGATCCATAAAATCATTTTACAATATAAAAAAAATTGTACCTAGTGGACATCCTAATGATTTCACAGTTATTAATGGTAAATATTCAATTGCCATTTCTTATAATTTACTAAAGGATGAAGTTATTTGGGTAGTTAGTTCTTGAGGATAAGGTGATTAACATGAGTGGGCCAATCATCTAAGGATTTGAAAAGGAGATTAAAATAAATACTTACATGCAACACCATGGAAGTAGGAATGGGATTTGGCCTACTATGGCTCACAATTTTGATCAATCTCCAATTTTTTTACAAGTTTCATTGAAATTTCACAAAATTGCAAGACAAATGAGTTTTAATTTGCAACTTTTGCAAGCAAAAGAGGCCAAACATCAAGTGTTGGATGCATGGCAACATGGTATGGATGAAGCTATAGGTCAAGGGGTTGGTTTTCAAGTGGCCAAAGCACTTCTATTCACCAAAAAAAATGATACAATTTTTTTTTAATTCAAAACACATGGTAGAAAGTTATACAAGGAGTAATTGTAGAAATAAATGTTACAAAAGAAGAATTCATCTCAGATTGGGCCAATGTTAAAGTTTGAGAAAAGCTTAACAAGGTTCAAAAAATGTTGGAGAAATTTAGAATGGGAAAACTTGAATCCACAAAATATGCAATGTTAGTTAAATGGATTTTAGTTGGAGACAAATGTTTGTGGGCTTTCTTTGAATTTCACAAAGGACATAGGCTACACACTATGATTAAAAAGCTACTACATGGTTGGCAAATAATCACAAAGAAGGACATAACCTAGTGTGTTCAATTCTTTTACAATAGTTTTTATTCAAACGATTTAACAATGGAATGTAATGTTTAGGCAAAGGGACAATGTTTAAAAATAATTCTTATTGTGATAACTAAAAAATCTAACATGACCTTAATTTAGGAGCTCTTAGAAGGAGAGGTACACTATTAAACCATGGAATTTGGTAACCTAATTATCGTCAAAGAAAAAGGTTGTCAAATAAAAACATGAAAATAAAACCTATCTTCTATTTACCTACCATCATGCAACAACCATCATCATGCACATATTGTCATCGACAAACTTGAAAGAAGACCTCCAACTACCTACAAACCTCCAATAGTTGTTACCTACCATCTACAACACATATAGACCCTTTATAGCTATTGCCTACTGTCTACATCAACTTTACCTTCCCTACGAACTTCAAATTTCATGTTTACTGGTTGTTACCTTCCAATGACAACTACCATCTTGTGGCAGAATGCACTTTCTATTCCAATAGCAAGTATATAAAATATTTTCATTGTAAAAAAAAAAACCAAACTAATAAACTTATAGTCTACATCAACTAAAAATAAACTATTTTCTCTACCTTCCTAGAGGTCAATACAAATAAAAAGAAATAATGCACGTGTTGATTTGACACAACTTTCAACCATTATCAATTACATAACACCAAATACAATATTCTTGCATCTCTTCTTTTCTCTTCACATACTACACAAGTATGCTTTTAATGCTAATGATCTAATCTTTTCATGTTTTAATGGTTTAATGAAATTTTTCACTCCTCTCAAAAAATAAATAAGGAACTTAAAAATGATGTTTACCACACAAAGGTTGAATCCTTATTTTCATAGATTTCCTTATCCTTTTAAATCTCTTCATCCTAATCCCTTCCACACATCTTAATTGAAGGAAATCCATACATCCCTTATCCACTTTGATTAATTAACCTAGATGGCTTCACTTCTTAATAAATAGAAGATGATAAGTAAAATATTTACCACTATCAACTAAATAATTACTATAATGCCCTTCTAAATGAACTAAATAAGGATATTATTTTTAGTAATTCATTTTATTTTTAATAAAATTCCTCCCATACTTAATTTCTAATTATTTTGCCCCATGAAGGCAATTCATTGTACTGATGGTACTACTATTAAAAAACACCTTCACTTTAGAATTTTCCTATAATGGTTTTACCATATGATGGTAATTACCATCTAGCAATGATACTATTATCTCTTAACAACCATAGTGTTAAGACAATTTTCTACCTTTAACATACACATAACAACTTTTGGTTTCCCAAAGCATAAACCTACGAACATGGATCGCATTGCCATGGAATTTTTCCAAGAATTGTGGCTCGAAATAAACATAAATATTAAAAACCTTTTCCAAAAAACATTTCATGAAGGACTTTTGCATAAGGACACAAAGGTGGGTCTGTAAAAGAACACAATCACACTCACATGTACCATTAGTAGTCATAACCTCTGTTTAATTTTTTGAATTTTAGATTGTAAAAGATATATTAAAAAGATATATATTTATGAATTTTTATTGTGAATACATTATGTACATATTAAAAAAAATCATAATCAATTCAATGAGTGAAAAATACATAATTTACATTTTTAAGGACTTGTAACCACTACTTAAAAGTAGTTTTGACACAAAAAGCACAATTTGAAAATATTTTTTATGACAAATTTTGGGATTTTTTAATATACACCTTAACTTTATAGTATTAATTTTTTTAAAAATAAATGTTTTCTTGAAAAAAGGATAAAAAGACTCTTAAAAGATTCTTAAAAAAAACAACGAAAAAGCAATGGTCTAAAGGGGCATGTGTGGTTCCTTATAGCGTGGTTGGATCCAAACACTCATACCCAAGTTAGGAGATTGAAATTTAATTGACAATTATAGACCAATTTTTGTATTGGGTTCCATTTACAAAATAACCTTTAAGACCTTGGTTAATTGACTTTAGCCTTTTCTATATTTCTCATGGATAAGGCCAACACAAACAAGCTTCATGCAAGGGAGGTGCATCTTGGACAATGTTTTCTTGACTTTTGAAGCTATGGAATGGGTTAAAGAAATTGAATAAGATTTAGTCATGTTTTTACTAGACTTTGAAAAGGCTTATGACAAAATTAGTTGGACATTTTTACATGAATGTATGAGAAAATTAGGTTTCTTGAACCTATGGAGATGTTGGACTACATTTTTGTATAAGGAGGCTAAGACCACAATGGTGGTGAATGGGGAAAAGGGAGAGGCATTAATGAAAAAAGTTCACCAAAGATGTTTTTTAACACCATACTTGTACCTATTTGTAATAGATGTTTTGGGGTACATGATATCTAATCCTGCATAAGGAATAGAGGGATTGACATTACCAAATGGCAAACAAGTCCATATTAAATGTTTGTAAATGATACAACATTATTTTTGAAGGCTACACCTTAATTTGTAGAAAACATTCCAAATTTTGCAAACATTTTGCGATGCATCAAGAGGAAGGATTAATTGGCATAAGTCTTGTGCCAAATGGGCATCCAAGGAGGCAAGACATTGGTCTTAGGGGGAGGACAAAGGACTAATTTGGTTAAAAGTAGATAACAAAACCAAATAATTAGGTTTCCCCATTGATTTCAACATGCCACAAAAGGAAAAAGACAAGGTGTTATAGTAGGTGCAGGGCAAACTAGTTGTATGGAAATTTAGGAAAATATCTCTTGCAAGAAGAATTTTAAAGATCCTAGCTTCCTTGTGGTATATAGCATCATGTGCAGATTTGTCTATTTCTACCTTGAAAAAAATGAAAACCCTCGTTAGGGATTTTGTTTGGTCAAGTCAAACAAAGGGCAAAACAAGGGCAAAATACCTATATTACCTTTGGTAATGGGGGGGGGATCAAGATTTTTGATCCATAAGCTTAAGCCATGGCACTTCTTGCAAAAATGTTGGTTAGGGGATTTACTTTAAGTCTAAAGCCATGGAAGATTTTTCTTCATGATAGAGAGTAAACAATTTCAAATAACTTTTTAGAATATTATTAAGGGTAGAACTATGTTGTCTTGTTGGATAAACTAGATGGGAATATTGGATAGAAAATCGGGTTATCCCTATTGGACAAATTGGACAAAGGTAGTTTCAATGATTGATAGGGTGGACATAGGTGGAAGATGACTATGTCGGATTAGGATTGATGAGGTTTGATTCAAACTAGTTTATGGTAGGAATTGAGTAGATCTTTAGAGAAGAATTGTGGGGAAGGATTATTATGAGAATAGTTTTTTGGAAAGGAGTTAGGGTTTGAGAAAAAAAAAATAGTTTTGAGATGGAAAAACTCAAGTGAGATTTTTTTAAAAATTTAATGAGGAAGGACAATGTTATTATAATATGCTTTTGTTTGCATTTTTTTGTTTTCTGATTACTATGAAAATCTAATTTTGTTTTCAAATCATTGAAGAAATCAAAATTGTATAGATTTGTGTTCTATAATGGATTTTTGGTTGAATTTTGTTTTTGATTTTCATCATTTGTTATTAAAAATTTTGTATAAAGAAAAACATGTTAAAGAATATATTTAAAATAAACATAGTGTTAGAATATTAATGTTTACTAAATACATTGACATGCTTCAATAGGATGGCTCATGATAGCAAAGAAGGTGATTATTTAAGATTCTCCACTATGGCAAGGAATTTGGTCTACATGGTGTAAGGTGAAGGTAGGGATTGCACAACAAAAACCAATGAATAAAAATGAGATGTTATGGTTACCCTTGTTTGGGAACTCAAATTATGTAAAAATGATTGTCATGCACTAGAAAAAAAACATGTATTTTTTATTAGTTTCTATGACTATAATAGTTGCAAGCGAAATTTGTGACAAAAATCTCATTAGTCAATTTGGGCAAGTTGCACGAAACATTAGTTGCAAATGATAAACGATATTGGATAAAAAAAAAATTCAACAAATACAAGTTCATCTTTTGATTCCATTATATACATATTGTCACATGCGACTGCAATTGTCGCAACCCCACTTTGAGGGAAGTGTGAGGTAACCATTCACACTCCCGAAAATGGGACTTGGGAGTCCTCCAGGACTCCCGAAAAAACTCAAAACACAATTGCAAGGGTCAAAACACCTCACATCAAGACGTTCTTTATACCATTGAAAAGGTCTTGAAGTGTAGATGTCCAAAATGGCCTCACATGAATCATTTGGACATCTGCAGCATGAGTTATGGTCGAAAGAAAGGCCAAAAGTCAAATTGACAATTTGACTCCCGAACACTAAAAGTTAGGAATCGACCCGATCCCGGTGTGTGCAGGTGGATTGCAACACACCATTGAACAACTCTCAAGGAGAGCTACAAGTTTGCTTCAGACCTTGTCCCAATCGGAGGTTGGGGCGAGAAGTTATGAACACCCAAAGTCTTGGGAGTCCAAACCGGGACAGTTTCGGGACTCCATTTTTGGAAGTCCCGAGAAAAAGTGCCATTCATATGCAAGTGTGGCGGTGAGACACATAGAATACTATATGGGGGAAGGTGGTGGCTTCTCTTGAGTCCGGGCTGTGGTGAGTCAAGTGAGTCTAGTGTTGCCCGTGGCTTGTCCTAGCACCAAAAGTGCTTTAGAATATGATCTAACCAACTTATGGTTGGTTTTAGATGCAAGACCGAGTAACTAAATAGCTTGTCCCTCTTCTTAGTCTAATCCTGGAGCTTCCAACATGCCTCTCTTACCCCCTTTAGTGCTGGAAGCTGGGAGCATGCCTCGAGTCCCCCATATTTCCGTAACTTGAGTGACTTAGCCCCAACTTGGGGCTAACTAGGAACTTGGGAGCGTGTCAACAATGCAATTATTTTGGTCACAATTAAAGCAAATGATGTGTTACCACATGTTTTAATATTAATTAATTAAAATTATTATTATTATTATTATTTTGAAATAATCTAGGACGTTCAATTCAAATGTTTGGATGATCCTATATAATGACACGTGGCCCAAATGTAAATATGCCACATGGCACTTTAAAATGAATTTAATACAAAATATTAATATTAGGTTGGTAGGTGCTTAGGTAGGTACATAAATAGGTGCCTACAAACCTAGGCTACATACCTACCTACCTACCTACTTAGGTAAAAAGGTAGGTAGGTAGGTCTACATTCCTAAGCTAAATACTTATTCATATAATTAAGTACTTAGGTAGGTAGGTACATAGGTTGACCTGAGTGGGTAGGTCATACTATGTACCTACCTAACTAGGTAGATAAATAGGTTGGGGAGGTTGATAGTTTAAAATTATGCATAACTTTTCTTTTTCTTTTTGTCATGCCCATATACATGGCCTCATACATGACAGTTTTCTACAAGCATGCCAATCATGCCTTTTAGGGTTAATGTATGCTCTTAGGGTAATGTACGTTTGTAGGTTACTGTATGCTATTAGGTGTTTTAGGGTTATGGTTTGTTTAGGGTTTGAACTTGTTGGCGACCATATAAAAGGCCAAGTTTTTTCCTTTTTTTATTAATTTTTCTAGAATTATTTTGTCAGGGAGAACTTCTTCCATAGTTAAATTGGATTTTTAGATGCTCATGACGGCTATTACACGGCCACCATTTACATACACTACGTTTTTTTTTTTTTTTTACAATTTAATACTTGAGAATTTCATCTCAGCCTCCTCTTGTGCATTGTATATATATGTGCGTGCATATCTTTTTGGTTGATTATTTTCTACCATTGACTGGTTTTTGTCTTTTTGTTTAGTAGATTTTACTATGGATTTACACCCTTACGACACTATGCGTCACAACACTAGACATCACAACATTTTTTATTAAGCCTTTTGATTAGTTCATCCCATGTGCACAACTTTCTTAATGTGAAATTTGAGGACCACACCCCTTGTCTATATAGTGTTCAAAATAAGAATGATGAATAAACAATATGAGATAAGTTTTGAAATTGTAACTTTTTCATAAACTAAATTGCAACTGAACCTTATGGTGGGACCCCGACCTCCCATAAATGCCATAGCGTCATCAGTATTCGTCAAATTTAGAAAATGAAAGCGACAATCTACTCCTCTCGCCGAGATTTATCTAGAACCATAAAGACCTTTTCCAGTTGATGTGGCGACCTAATGCATTGTATTGACTAATCTAGCCTCAAGGCTGTGATGATTACTTGGAAAAAAATTTCAATATTGATTTCTAAGGTGGTCTTGACGCGATGACCACCTTCTTCTTGGGGTGTCCCGGCCTCACCTTGACCGGCGTTGATGGAGCTAGTGCATTTGGTGCTAATTCCACCATCGCATCTACCACTGCAAGCTCCCGCTTCTTCTTGTGTGTCACTAGGGGTGCCTGCTCCTGTTCATCATCAATCTGCACACGGAGAACACTAGGAATCTTGGGGTAGTACAGCAGGTGTTCGAGGGGAATTGAAAAGTACTTATTGCCCAAGGATATTAACTTCTTCTCGGTGAATGATAACACGGGTGCAATCAACAAACGGATAGGCAGGAACGTTGCTTGTTCGATTGTGATAATGACAACATTAAATAGATCGAATAGAAGTGATTGACAGATCAAGCTAATATTCGTGGCATTTACCAGTGGTACGTTGACGGCCTCATTGTCCGGTGTTGAGCATAGGGATCACATGTTAACATGGCCTTCATTGAACTCAAAGAAATAATTGAATGTATACCGAGCAGGCAACGACTTGAAGTGCTTCTTAAGGATGGGACCCTAACTGACATAGCACGGGC
>Ga0209611_10009052_pt1 | contig 15249 bp, 12 predicted proteins | sample S1TSphgellanicum_3_FD_187693 | JGI IMG/M metagenome (GOLD analysis project Ga0209611, IMG submission 187693) | Host-associated microbial communities from peat moss isolated from Minnesota, USA - S1T2_Fc - Sphagnum magellanicum MG (SPAdes) (version 2) | ecosystem: Host-associated > Plants > Peat... | reverse complement strand
TCTGTGTCTTCGGAAACGCGATGACATCGCGGATGCTGTCGGCTCCGGCCATCAGCATGGCGAGCCGGTCGAGACCGAACGCGATGCCGCCATGCGGAGGCGCGCCGAACTTCAACGCATCGAGCAAAAAGCCGAACTTGTGCTGCGCTTCGTCGGGCGAGATGCCGAGCAGTTCGAACACCGTGGACTGCAGCTCCTGGGAGTGGATGCGCACCGATCCGCCACCGATCTCCGAGCCATTGAGCACGATGTCATAGGCCTTGGCGAGCGCCTCGCCCGGGGCAGCCGCGAGCGCGGCGGAGTCGAGATTCGCTGGACTCGTGAACGGATGGTGCATGGCGGCCCAGCGCTTCGCCTCGGCGTCCCATTCGAACATCGGAAAATCCACGACCCAAAGCGCTCTCCATCCGGCCGCGACGAGCCCTTGATCCTGGCCCACCTTGAGGCGCAGCGCACCGAGTGCATCACTGACGATCTTGGCGGTATCGGCGCCGAAGAAAATGAGGTCGCCGTCTTCGGCAGCGGTGCGTTCGAGTATTCCGCTCACGGCAGCGTCCGGCAGGAATTTGAGAATCGGCGACTGCAGCCCGTCCCGGCCTTTGGCGATCTCGTTGACCTTCACGTAGGCGAGACCCTTGGCGCCGTAGCGCGCGACGAAGGCCGTGTAGTCATCGATCTGCTTGCGCGTGAGCGTGCCGCCACGGGGAACCCGCAGTGCCGCGACGCGTCCCTCAGGGTCGGCGGCCGGTCCCGCGAAGACCTTGAAGTCGCAACCGGCGACGAGATCGGCGACATCGACGAGTTCCAGCTCGATGCGCAGATCCGGCTTGTCGGATCCATAGCGCCGTATCGCCTCTGCGTAGGTCAGGCGCGGCAGGGGTTGCGGCAAATCGACGTCGAGCACGCTCTTGAACAAGGCGACGACGAGCGCCTCCATGAGGTCCTGGATCTGTGCCTGATCCATGAATGACGTCTCGACGTCGAGCTGCGTGAACTCGGGCTGGCGGTCGGCGCGCAGATCCTCGTCGCGAAAGCAGCGCACGATCTGATAATACCGGTCGAAGCCCGCCACCATGAGCAGCTGCTTGTAGATTTGCGGTGATTGAGGCAGCGCGAAGAATTTGCCGGGATGGGTGCGGCTCGGCACGAGGTAGTCGCGCGCCCCCTCGGGCGTGGCCTTCGAGAGCATGGGGGTCTCGATGTCGATGAAACCCGCCGCGTCGAGGAAACTGCGCATCGCGCGCGTGATCTTGTGGCGCAACAGCAGCCGGTCCCGCATCGTTTCCCGGCGCAGGTCGAGGTACCGGTAGCGGAGCCGCACTTCCTCGCTCACGTGCTCGTCGAGCTGGAAGGGCAGCGGCTCGGAGCGGTTCAAAATGTCGATCTTGGACCCGAGCAGTTCGACCTCTCCGGAGCGCAGAGTCGGATTGACCGTCCCGGGCGGCCGGGCACGCACCCGGCCCGTGACCTCGAGCACGAACTCGTTGCGCACGCGTTCGGCAAGCGCAAACACGTCCGCGGCCTCAGGATCGAACACGATCTGCAGCAGCCCTTCCCGATCGCGCAAATCAATGAAGATGATGCCGCCATGATCGCGCCGCCGCTGCGCCCAGCCGGCCACGGTGATCACCTGCCCGATCGTCGCTGCGCCGACTTGACCGCAATAATGGGTACGCATGAGCAGGGTCCTAGCGCCTCGGTTTTGCCTTCTTGACCGGCTTGGCGGGCTTGCGGGTTTTGGCTTTGGAAGTCGCCGCCGGGCGCGCGGGCGTTTTGTGCATCACGCGCGATCCGGACGCGGAGGCCGCCCCCTTCTGCGATCCGGACGCAGACGCCGCTCCCTTGTGCGAGCCGGACGCAGACGTCGCTCCCTTATGCGAGCCCGGCGCGGAGGACGCCTTCTTGCCGGGAGCGGCTGCCGACTTGTCGCCCGACGCACCCGCGGACGCGGTACCCGCATCGGCCGACTTCGCTTCGGTATGCGGCGCGGCGCTCGCGTCCTTGCCGGCCGCATCCTTCGCAGCCGGATCCTTCGCGTCCTTCTTGTCGTCCGCCGGCGCCTCGGTCTCAGGCCGGTCCGCCAGATTCCGCTTGCCCTCCTGATCCGACTTGAAATCCGTTTCGTACCATCCCGCGCCCTTGAGCCGGAACACCGGCGCCGACATGAGGCGCTGCAAGGCGGCCTTGCCGCACTCCGGACATTTCTTCAGCGGGGCATCGTTGATCTTCTGCATGGCCTCCAATGCGTGGCCGCACTGTTTGCACTCGTACTCGTAAAAAGGCATGTCGGTCCTCTGTCTCGTCTCGATCGCCAGCCGGGCGCTTACCAGCGCGTCGAAGTATACCCAAGCTTGCTGGCGCACCGCAGTCTCGGGCGCACCAGGCGCGCAGTCGTTCCAGGCGCGCCGCAGTCCCAGAGGAGCGCCGCAGTCCCAGGAACACCGCCGTCCCGGGCGCGCCGCCCCCGGGGCGGACGAGGCCCGCGAATGCTTTCAGTGCAGGCGTTCCCTCTCGAAGCGCTTCAGTGCAGGCGTTCCTTCTCGAAGATCAGCCGGCTGTGGTCGAGCCGGGCGACCACGCGGTCTCCCGGCAAGAAGTCGCCGCGCAGGATCTGTTGCGCGAGCGGATTCTCGATCTGCGCCTGGATCGCGCGCTTGAGCGGCCTCGCCCCATAGACGGTGTCGAAGCCCGCCTCACCGATTTTGTCGCGGGCCGCGTCGTCGAGCCTGAGCTGGATGTCGCGCTCGGCGAGCCGGCTGCGCAGGCGGCCGAGCTGGATGTCCACGATCGCGCGGATCTGAGCGTGGCCGAGCGGATGAAACACCACGATTTCATCGACGCGGTTGATGAACTCGGGGCGAAAGTGCTGGCCCACGACCTCCATGACGGCGGCTTTCATCTTGTCGTAGTTGTGTTCGCCGGCGAGTTCCTGGATGACCTGGCTGCCGAGATTCGACGTCATGATGACGACGGTGTTGCGAAAGTCCACGGTCCGGCCCTGGCCGTCGGTCAGACGCCCGTCGTCGAGCACCTGGAGCAGCACGTTGAACACGTCCGGATGCGCCTTTTCGATCTCGTCGAGCAGGATCACGGAATACGGCCGCCGGCGCACGGCCTCGGTGAGATAGCCGCCTTCTTCATAGCCAACGTAGCCGGGCGGCGCGCCGAGCAGGCGCGCGACCGAATGCTTCTCCATGAACTCCGACATGTCGATGCGGATCAGCGAGTCCTCCGTGTCGAACATGAATTCGGCGAGCGCCTTGCACAGTTCGGTCTTGCCGACGCCGGTCGGCCCGAGGAACATGAACGAGCCGCTCGGCCGGTGCGGGTCGGAGAGGCCCGCGCGCGTGCGGCGGATCGCGTCGGCGACAGCCTTGACGGCCTCCTGCTGACCGACCACGCGGGCGCCGATCACGCTCTCCATGCGCAGCAGCTTCTCACGCTCGCCTTCGAGCATGCGGGACACCGGGATGCCGGTCCATTTCGAGACGATCTCGGCGATTTCGGTCGCGGTGACCTGGTTGCGCAGCAGCTGATTGGGCTTCTGTTCCACTTCGAGCGCCTGCGCAAGACGCCGTTCGAGCTCCGGAATCCGGCCATACTGCAGCTCCGACATGCGCGACAGGTCCTGGGCGCGGCGCGCCGTGTCGAGGTCGAGCTTGGCCCGTTCGAGTTCCTCCTTGATGTGCGCCGTGCCCTGCACCGAGGCCTTCTCGGCTTTCCAGACCTCCTCTAGATCCGCATATTCCTTGCCGAGTCCCTGCAGCGATTCATCGAGCGTCGCGAGACGTTTGCGCGATGCCTCGTCCGATTCCTTCTTGAGCGCCTCGCGCTCGATCTTGAGCTGGATGATGCGCCGATCGAGCTTGTCGAGCGCCTCGGGCTTGGAGTCGATTTCCATGCGAATCAGCGACCCGGCCTCGTCGATCAGATCGATGGCCTTGTCCGGGAGCTGGCGGTCGGCGATGTAGCGGTGCGAGAGCGTGGCTGCCGCGACGATCGCCGGATCGGTGATCTCGACGCCGTGGTGCACCTCGTAGCGCTCCTTGAGTCCGCGCAGAATCGCAATCGTATCCTCGACGCTCGGCTCATTGACGAGGACCTTTTGGAAGCGCCGCTCGAGGGCGGCGTCCTTCTCGATGTACTTGCGGTACTCATCGAGCGTGGTGGCACCGACGCAGTGCAGTTCGCCGCGTGCGAGGGCGGGCTTCAGCATGTTGCCGGCGTCCATCGCACCTTCCGCCTTGCCCGCGCCGACCATGGTGTGCAGTTCGTCGATGAACAGGATCACGCGGCCTTCCTGTTTGGCGAGATCGGCCAGCACGGCCTTGAGCCGCTCCTCGAATTCGCCGCGGAACTTGGCGCCCGCGATCAAAGACCCCATGTCGAGCGCGAGTATCTTCTTGTCGCGCAGGCCCTCGGGGACCTCGCCGTTCACGATGCGCAGTGCCAAGCCCTCGACGATCGCCGTCTTGCCGACGCCCGGTTCGCCGATCAGCACGGGGTTGTTCTTGGTGCGCCGCTGGAGCACCTGGATCGTGCGACGGATCTCGTCGTCGCGGCCGATCACCGGATCGAGCTTGCCCTGGCTCGCGCGCTCGGTGAGATCGATGCTGTATTTCTCGAGGGCCTGTCGGGTCTCCTCGGAGTTTGCATCATCGACCTTCGCCCCACCGCGCACCTCCTCGATGGCCTTCTCGAGCGCGGCGCGCGCGGCCCCGCAGGCCTTGAGCATGCGGCCGAGTTCGCCCTTGTCGTCGCAGGCGGCGAGAATGTAGAGCTCGCTCGATATGAACTGGTCGGCGCGTTGTTGGGCGAGCTTGTCGGTGACGTTGAGCAGCTTGTTGAGATCGTTGCCGAGCAGGACCTCGCCGCCGGCGCCCTCGACCTTCGGCAGCCGCTCGAGCGCAGCGGCGAGTTCCGAGCGCAGTTTCGCCACGTTGACGCCCGCCTTCTCGAGCAGCGGCCGGGCCGTGCCGCCCTGCTGATCGAGCAGCGCGGCCATGAGATGCACGGGCTCGATGTACTGATTGTCGCGGCCCACCGCGAGCGACTGCGCGTCGGCGAGGCCGGCCTGAAACTTGGTCGTGAGTTTGTCCATTCGCATCGGAACACCCCAAGCACTTGACTCGATGCGGGATCAATGGGGGCCTGCGGCAGGCAATTCAACCACCGCCACGCCGGCAGTTGCACCGAGCGGCCGTGCGGCTTTTGCATCGAACTGCGCTACCGCGAGCGCTGCCCCGACGGCGCCGGCCATGGCGCCCGGCTCAGTCGAGCCAGATCAGCGTGGCCTGCCGGCCGGTGCGTCCGTCGCGCCGATGCGAGAAGTACAAATCCGGATGCGCGCAGGTACAGATCCCGGCCGCATAGACGGACGCGACCCCCGCCGCGCGCAGTTGGCGCCGCGCCAATTCGGGCAGATCGGCCCTGAAGTGTCCGGGGCGGGTCGGCACGCAGGCCGAATCCCGGGCTGCGAGCGTCCCGGACGAGATCAACGCATCCCGCACCTCGCCGCCGACCTCGTAGTGGTCCGGACCGATGCCGGGTCCGATCCAGGCCGTGACCCGATCGGGCGGCGCACCGAGCGCATCCAGGGTCGCACCGAGCACCCCGGCCGCCAATCCGCGCCAGCCCGCATGCGCGGCCGCGATTCGATCGCCGGCCCCGGTCGTGAACAGCACCGGCAAACAGTCGGCCGTCAACAGCGCGAGCACGATCCCGGGCCGGTCGCACAGCGAGGCGTCGGCGGTGGGCGGCATCGCCGATGCCGCGGGCGGGGTATCCCAGCGCGCGACCTCCCTGCCATGGACCTGTCGCAGCCAGGCGGGCTCTGCCGGCAGGCCGGCGGCGAGGCGCAGACGGCGCCGGTTTTCGGCGACGTTGCGCGGGTCGTCACCGACGTGATCGCCGAGATTCAGCGCGGCGTAAAGGCCGTGGCTCACGCCGCCGACGCGTTGCGTGGAAAGCGCCCTGACGCGGCGCGCCACCGGCCAGTTCGGAACGATCCATGCCGGCGTCATGCCCCACCCGCGGCATCGCGCACATCGAGGGCGAGGGCCGCGAGCAGCGCGGCGAAATCGGCCGGCACCGGGCTCGTGAACGTCCTGCGCTTGCCAGTGCGCGGATGATCGAAACTGAGCGTCGCGGCGTGCAGCGCCTGGCGGCGGAAGCTGCGCAAGATGCCCACGAGCGCCGCGCTCGCGCCGCGCGGGCGTGTGTGGCGGCCGCCGTAGACCGGATCCCCGACCAGGGGGTGGCGCAGATGGGCGAGGTGCACGCGGATCTGGTGCGTGCGTCCGGTCTCGAGCGTGACGGCGACGTGGGTGTGGGCGCGAAAGCGCTGAAGCACGCGGTAGTGAGTCACGGCGGGCCGCCCGTCCCCGCGCACGGTCTGACGCAGCCGGTCGCTGCGGTGGCGCCCGATCGGCGCGTCGACCGTGCCGCCGGCGGTCATGACGCCGCTCGTGACGGCCTGATATTCGCGCGCGACCGTGCGCGCGAGCAGCTGCCGGGAGAGCGAGGTATAGGCTTCGGCCGTGCGCGCGACGACCAGCACGCCGCTCGTGTCCTTGTCGAGACGATGGACGATGCCCGCGCGCGGCAACCGGCCGAGACCCGGGTCGAGCCCGAGCAGCGCGTTCTGCAGTGTATGCTCCCGATTGCCGGCGCCCGGATGCACGACCAGGCCGACGGGCTTGTTGACGACCAGGCAGTCGCGATCCTCGTGGATCAGATCGAGCGCGATCGCCTCGGCCAGGACCTCGGGATCCCGGGGCGGCGCGGGCGGCCCTTCCGCCACGCTCACGCGCACGCCGGCATCGACGCGCTCGCTCGGACTCACGGCCCGCGCTCCGATGCACACGGCACCGGCCGCGATCCAGGACTGGATGCGAGTGCGTGAGTGCTGCGGCAGCAGCCGGGCGAGGACCCGGTCGATGCGCTCGCCGCTCATGTGTTCAGGAATTTGCAGCTCGATGATGAGGGAACTCCGTGTTCGGTGGGCGACTCGAAGCGGGGAGCCTGCCGCACCGGGGCCTCGCGACGGGCATGGGCCGCGGCATGGGCCAGGGCATGGGCCCGCGGCATGGCCCAGGGCTTGAGCCAGGGCATGAGAGGCCAGAGCTTGAGCCAGGGCATCAGCTATACTCCCGCGTCCATCACTGAAGACCTATTGTACTGAAGCCCAATTTTAAGGAATTGCTCGTGAGACTGCGTGCCGTCGATCGTTTCGCCCGTGTCATGATGGCCGCGCTGCTGATTGCCGTGCTCGGCACGGGCTGCCGCAGCCACCGCGAGGACGACGCCAAGTCGGGCCCGGAGGTGATTTACTCGCGCGCCGAGAAGAGCATGAAGAACGGCGACTTCAGTCAGGCCATCAAACAGCTCGAAGCGCTTCAATCGCGCTTCCCGTTCAGCGATTCGGCCCGCCAGGCCCAGCTCGACCTCATCTACGATTATTATCGCAATCACGAGGTCGACCCGGCCGTCGACGCCGCGGACACGTTCATCCGCGAAAACCCGACCAACGCGCGGGTCGACTACGCCTACTACATGAAGGGTCTCGTCTACTTCGAGCGCCAGGCGAATTTTCTGGAGCGCTGGTTCGGCGCGGATCTGTCGGCGCGCCCGCCCACCAATGCAAAAAAATCCTTCGATGCATTCCAGTCCCTGGTGCAGAAATATCCGCACAGCGAGTACGACGCCGATGCCCGCCAGCGCATGATTTACCTGCGCAACCGGCTCGCCAACTTCGAACTCCACGTGGCGCAATACTACATGCGCCGCGGCGCCTACGTGGGCGCGATCAATCGCGCGAAGTATTGCATCGAGAACTACGACGGGGCGCCCGCCGTGCAAGCCTCGCTCGCCGTGCTGATCGAGGCCTATCGCAAGCTGCACATGGACGATCTCGCCGCGAGCGCGCAGAAGGTCTACGCCGACAACTACCCCGGGGATGCGCGGCTGGTCGAACAGAAGAGAGCCTGGTGGAAGTTTTTCTGAGCACGCGAGGCCCTACCGGGCCTGGTAGCCGCTCGTGATCGGATAGCGCCAGTCACGCCCGAACGCGCGGCCGCTGACGCGCACCCCGGGCGGAGCCTGGCGGCGCTTGTATTCGTTACGTTTGACGAGGTCGAGGATGCGCCCGACGGTGGCCCGATCGAAGCCCCGGGCCGTGATCTGCTCGACCGACAGGTCCTCTTCGATGAATGCCTCGAGGATCGGATCGAGGATTTCGTAGGGCGGCAGGCTGTCGGTGTCCTTCTGCTCGTGGCGCAATTCGGCCGACGGAGGACGCTCGATGACGCGCGCCGGGATCACGCGCGACCGGCCGTTGCGCCAGCGTGCGAGCCGATACACCAAGAGCTTGCTGCAGTCCTTGATGGGCGCGAATCCGCCGGCCATGTCGCCGTACAGCGTGGCATAGCCGACCGACACTTCGCTCTTGTTGCCGGTCGTCAACAGCATCTTGCCGGTCTTGTTGGAAATCCCCATGAGCAGCACCCCCCGGCAGCGCGACTGGATGTTCTCCTCGGCCGTGTCCGGCGCGCGCCCGGCAAACTCACCCTGCAGCGCGGCGAGCGTCGCCTCGAACATGCCCTCGATGGAAATTTCGCTGTGCTTGACCCCGAGCCAGCGGGCCTGCAGCGCCGCGTCGTCCTTGCTCATCTGCGAGGTAAAGCGCGACGGCATCGCGACCGAATGCACGCGGTCCGCGCCGAGCGCATCGACCGCAATGCACAGCGTGAGCGCAGAATCGACGCCGCCGGAAAGGCCCATGACCGCGCCCGGAAAGCGGTGCTTGTCGACGTAATCGCGCGTGCCCTGGACCAGGGCGCCGTACACACTTTCTTCCTTGCCTTGCAGCGGCACGATCTCACCGGGCACCGGGCTCACGGCGCCCGAGGAATCGATGTCGAGATCGACCGGGTACAGTCCCTCCTCGAAGGCGGGCGCGCGTTGCGTGATCCGGCCGGCCGAACTCATGACGAAGGAGTTGCCGTCGAACACGAGTTCATCCTGGCCGCCGATCAGGTTCAGGAACACGATCGGCAGGCCGGCCTCGTGCACGCGGCGGCGCGCGACCTGCTCCTCGCGCTGCGACTGCTTGTCCATCTCATAGGGCGAGGCGTTGATGACGAGCAGCACCTGCGCGCCAGCGTCCTTCGCCGCGCGGGCAGGCTCAGGCTCCCAGACGTCCTCGCAGACGAGCACGCCGGCCCGCGTGCCGGCGAGTTCGATCACGGTCGGCAGGGTGCCGGGCGTGAAATAGCGCTTCTCGTCGAACACGCGATAGTTTGGGAGGCAGGCTTTGCGATGATTGGCGAGCACGACGCCGTCGCGAATCACGATCGCGGAGTTGTAGAGCGTCGCACCCGCGTATTCCGGGTAGCCGGCGATCAGCGTGATCCCCCTGATCTCCCGTGTCAGGCGCTCGAGCGAGCGGGCGACCTGAGCACGCATGCCGGCATGGAACAGCAGATCCTCGGGCGGATAACCGGACACGGCGAGTTCCGGCAGCAACACGACGTCGGCCGCAAACTTCTCGCGCGCCGCGTCGGCGGCAGCGACGATGCGGGTGGTGTTGCCATCGACGTCGCCGACGACGAGATTGAGCTGCGCCATGACGCATCGAAGCCGTCGCGTGGCGCCCATGCCCCTAGCCCTCGTGCGCGGGCCGCGTGGCGTGCGCGGTGGCACGCCCGGCGGTGGCGTTGCGCGCAGGCCGCGACAGGCGCTGCGCGATCGCTGCGCCGAGTTCGGCGGGCGAGCGCACCGTGGTGATGCCGGCCTGCTCGAGCGCCGCGAACTTCGCGGCGGCGGTGCCTTGCCCCCCGGCGACGATGGCGCCCGCATGCCCCATGCGCTTGCCGGGCGGCGCGGCGACGCCGGCAATATAGGCGACGACGGGCTTGGTCACGTGCTTCTCGATGAACGCGGCGGCGGCCTCCTCGTCGCTGCCGCCGATCTCGCCCACCATGACGATCCCCTCGGTCTTGGGATCCTGCTCGAACAGGGCCAGCACGTCGATGAAATTCATGCCGCGCACCGGATCACCGCCGATGCCGACGCAGGTGCTCTGGCCCAAACCGTTGTTGGTCGTCTGAAACACGGCTTCATAGGTGAGCGTGCCGGAGCGCGAGACGATGCCGATGCGTCCCGGCTGGTGGATGAACCCGGGCATGATCCCGATCTTGCACTCGCCCGGCGTGATGATGCCGGGGCAGTTCGGGCCGATCAGGCGGGTCTCGCTGCCGGCGAGCGTGGCCTTCACGCGCACCATGTCGTTCACCGGAATGCCCTCGGTGATGCACACGATCAATTCGATCCCGGCATCGGCCGCTTCGAGGATCGCATCGGCGGCGAACGGTGCCGGTACGTAAATCATGCTCGCGGTCGCGCCGGTGGCGGCCACTGCCTCGGCTGCGGTATCGAACACCGGCAGGCCGAGATGCAGGCTGCCGCCGCGGCCGGGCGTCACGCCGCCGACCAGGCGCGTGCCGTACTCGAGGCACTGCTGCGCGTGAAAGGAGCCTTGTTTTCCCGTGAATCCCTGGCAGATGAGCCGGGTGTTCGCGTCGACCAGGATGCTCATGAATGGGCTCCCGCCAAGCGCACGGCTTTGGTCGCAGCATCCGTGAGATCGCTCGCCGCCGTGATGTCGAGCCCGCTCGCTGCGAGGATCTCGCGCGCCCGGGGAGCGTTCGTGCCCTCGAGGCGCACGATCACCGGGACCCTGACCCCGACCTCTGTGACCGCGGCGATGATGCCTTCGGCGATCATGTCGCAGCGGACGATGCCGCCGAAGATATTGATCAGGATCGCAGTCACCCTCGGATTGGAGAGAATCAGCTTGAAGGCTTCGCTGACCCGCTCCTTGGTCGCCCCGCCGCCGACGTCGAGGAAATTGGCCGGTTGGCCGCCGTGCAGCTGGATCAGATCCATGGTCGCCATCGCAAGTCCGGCACCGTTGACCATGCAGGCGATGTTGCCGTCGAGGGATACGTAATTGAGCTCGTGCTCGGCGGCCTTGCGCTCCATCGCGTCCTCCTGGCTCGGGTCGCGCAGCGCAGCGAGATCCTTGTGCCGGAACAGCGCGTTGTCCTCGATGTTGATCTTGGCGTCGAGCGCCATCAGGGTCCCGTCGCCGGTCACGATCAGCGGATTGACCTCGACCAGGCTCGCATCCTGTGCGAGGTACAGCTCATACAGCGCGTGCGCGATCTTCCCGAACTGCGCGACTTGCGGTCCGGCGAGGCCGAGCCCGAAGGCGAGCTGGCGGCACTGAAAGTCCTGCAGGCCCGCGGTCGGATGAACGTTGACGCGGATGATCTTCTCCGGGGTGTGCAGCGCGACCTCCTCGATGTCCATGCCGCCCGCGGCCGAGGCGACGAAGGCGATGCGCCCGGCCTCACGGTTCAGGACCACGCTCAAGTAGATCTCCTTAGCGATGCTGGAGCCCTGCTCCACGTAGACCTCCCGCACGGGCAGGCCTTCGGGCCCGGTTTGGTGGGTCTTCAGGACCGTGCCGAGCAGCGCCTCGGCGGCCGCACCGACCGCCGCGGTGTCGCGGGCGAGCTTGACGCCGCCGGCTTTGCCGCGCCCGCCGGCATGGATCTGGGCCTTGACGACCCACACCGTGCCGCCGAGGCGCTCGGCCGCGGCGACGGCCCGCTCCGGGCTGTCCGCCACGATGCCCTCCGGAACCGGTATGGCGTATCGGGCAAACAGCTGCTTCGATTGATACTCGTGCAAATTCATGAAGCGTCCCTCGGTTGCGATCGCCGCGGGCCGCAATTGCCGCGCGTGGGATCCGCTATTCTGAATTAAGCTCAGGGCGAGCGCAAAGGCATCACGAGCCGGTGAAGGCACGGGGCTCGAGGATCTTCAACATGGACTTCGACGTGATCGCAGGACCGCGGCTCGCGTTCAACTGGCGCGTGCTCGGCCTGCTCAATCTGTATCGGATGCTGGTGCCGCCGGTGCTGTTCAGCCTGTACATGCTGGGCGGCGGACGCGGCATTTCGGTCGACTCCCCGCAGCTGTTCTTGGGAGCGCTGATCGCGTACTTGCTGTTCGGCATCGCGGGCGTCGTGCTGGTGCGCCACCGGCTCGCCGCGGCCGGCATCCAGACCGTGCTGCAGTCGGCCGTGGACCTGGTCGTGCTGATGCTGATCGTACATGCCTGCGGCGGCGTCGCGAGCGGATTGGGATTGCTGCTGCTCGTCCCGGTGGGCGGCCTCGCGTTCCTGCTGCCGACGCGCAGCGCCCTGTTCCTGGCCGCGCTCGCCGCGCTCGCGATCTTAGGCGACACGATCTTCCAGGAATTGAGCCGCCCGATCGACATCGGCGCCTATGCGACCGCGGGCCTGCTAGGCGCCGTGCTGTTCACGATCGCGGGCGCCGCCAGCGTCGTCGCGAGCCGCATGCGCGAGAGCGAAGACCTCGTGCGCCAGAAGGACCTCGATCTCGCGGATCTCGCCGAGCTGTCCCAATACATCGTGCAGCATCTGCGCGAGAGCCTGCTCGTCGTCGACCCGGCCGACAAGATCCGCCTCATCAACGAATCGGCGGCACAGATCCTGGGGGACGTCGACGCCGTGCCCGGCGCCCTGGTCGGCGAGGTATCCCCGAGGCTGCTGTACTCTCTGAGCACCTGGCGCCAGCGCGCGGGCGGCGTCGGCTCACCGGCAAGTTTCGTGGCCGCCGACGGCGCCCGGCTGATCCAGCCGCATTTCGCACCGCTCGGCGAGGAGCCCCACGGCGCCACGCTGATCTTCCTCGAGGACACGAGCCTCATGGCCGAGCGCATCCAGCAAAGCAAGCTCGCGTCGCTCGGGCGACTGTCGGCGAGCATCGCGCACGAGATCCGCAACCCCGTCGGGGCGATGAGCCACGCCGGCCAGCTGCTCGCCGAGAGTCCCGCCTTGGGCGCGGTCGAGCGGCGCCTGACCGACATCATCCGCAACAATTCGCAGCGCGTGAGCACGATCATCAACAACGTGCTGCAGCTCTCGCGGCGCGAAGCGACGCGCCCCGAGCGCCTGACGCTGAACGCGTGGCTCGACGATTTCGTCGGCGAATTCTGCGAGACCATGCAGGTCCCTGCGGAGCACATCGCGCTGCGGGTGGAGGGCGGGGACCTCGAGGTGCGCTTCGATCCGAGCCATCTGCACCAGGTGGTCTGGAACCTTTGCGACAATTCGATCAAATACGGCCAGGCCGCGAGCGGACCGCGCGTCGAGATACGCGTAGGCCGGCTGAAGCCCTACGACCGGCCGTACCTCGAAGTGGCGGATCGCGGCGCCGGGATCGAGACGAGCCTCGTCGATCGTATCTTCGAACCCTTCTTCACGGGCCGCAAGGGCGGCACGGGACTCGGCCTGTTCATTGCGCGGGAGCTCGCGCAGCTGAATCGGGCCGTGCTGCTCTACGAGCCGCGCGCCGAAGGCGGCAGCCTGTTTCGCATCGTTTTCGCGGACCCGCAGCGCTGGGAGGAATAGCCTTTGCGGCGCGGGGAGGCCCGCGGCGCTTGCGCGGCAGCCCGGCATCCTCGTGCCGATACCGCTGCCACCCTTGCGAATGCGCGGTTCATCCGGCACGAGCCTGCCGCCGCCTTTGGAAGCGTACACTGTGCGCATGCCGAATCCCGCCGTATTGGTCGTCGACGACGAACCCGATTTGTGTGAACTCCTCGCCATCACGCTGCAGCGGATGGACCTCACTCCGCGCACCACGGGCAGCGTCGGCGCCGCCCAACGGCTGCTCAAGACCGAGCATTACGATCTGTGCCTGACCGACATGCAGCTGCCCGACGGTGACGGGCTCGAGCTCGTGCAATGGATGCAGTCCTACACGCCGAACGTGCCCGTCGCCGTGATCACCGCGCATGGCAACATGGAGACCGCGGTGCGCGCCTTGAAGCTCGGCGCCTTCGACTTCGTCTCGAAGCCGCTCGACCTGTCGGGACTGCGCAAGCTCGTCGCGAGTGCGATCAAGCTGTCGAGTTCGACCGACAGCGACACCGTCGTGCTCGGTCCGCGCCTGCTCGGCGCCTCGCCATCGATGCAGCACATGCGCGAGATGATCGCCCGCGTCGCCCGCAGCCAGGCGCCGGTGCACGTTTTTGGAGAGTCGGGCACGGGCAAGGAGCTGGTCGCGAAACTGATCCACGAATCGGGGCCGCGCCGCGACGGCCCCTTCATCCCGGTCAATTGCGGCGCGATCCCGTCCGAGCTCATGGAGAGCGAGTTGTTCGGCCACAAGCGCGGCAGCTTCACGGGTGCGGTCGCCGACCAGCGGGGCTTGGTGCAATCGGCCGAGGGCGGCACCTTGTTCCTCGACGAGATCGCCGATCTGCCCCTGCACATGCAGGTCAAGCTGCTGCGCGTGATCCAGGAGAAGGCCGTCCGTCCGGTCGGCGAACAGCACGAGGTGCCGATCGACGTGCGCATCCTGTCTGCGACCCACAAGAATCTCGTCCAGCTCGTCGCCGAGGGCAAGTTTCGCGAAGACTTGTTCTACCGCATCAACGTGATCGAGCTGCGCGTGCCCTCCTTGCGGGAACGGCGCGAGGACATCCAGATTCTTGCCGAGGCGATCCTGCGCAGACTCGGCCGCCGCATGAAGATCACCCCGCCGGACCTCACCGACGCTGCGCTCGCGGCGCTCGAGGGATACTCGTTTCCCGGCAACGTGCGCGAGCTCGAGAACATTCTCGAGCGCGCGATCACCTTGTGCACGAGCGGCGCGGTGCACGCATCCGACATCCAGCTGCGTCTGCCACCGGCCGGCGTACCCGGCGGCGGCGCTGCGACCGGCGGCCTCGCGCTCGGCAACCACCTCGAAGGCGTCGAGCGCGAGGCCATCGTCAAGGCGCTCGAGCATACGCGCTACAACAAGACCGCCGCCGCCAAGGTGCTCGGCATGTCCTTCCGGGCGCTGCGCTATCGCATCAAGAAGCTCGGCATCGAGTAGGGTCGTGGGACAAAACGGAGTGCGCAGCCGGTCACAGCCGGCGTCCGCAGCATTTGGCATAATCGTTCGATCCGGACTGCGTGTCACCGACGGCGATCGATGAAACAGCTATCAGCATCATTGCCGGCCGAGCGCCTCGATCCCCGCGTCTCGATGCGTGCCAGGATCCGAAAGGTCGCGGTCGGCGCGTGCCTCGCCCTGCTGCTCGCCGCGCTCTGGCTGCTCACTCACCGCGTGCATCCGCTGCACCACGACGCCCAGATCTACACG
>Ga0209611_10009051_pt1 | contig 15250 bp, 14 predicted proteins | sample S1TSphgellanicum_3_FD_187693 | JGI IMG/M metagenome (GOLD analysis project Ga0209611, IMG submission 187693) | Host-associated microbial communities from peat moss isolated from Minnesota, USA - S1T2_Fc - Sphagnum magellanicum MG (SPAdes) (version 2) | ecosystem: Host-associated > Plants > Peat... | reverse complement strand
TTTGACACAGATAAAAAAAATGACCCCAATTCGCCAGAATTCAAATAAATTTAAAATAGCCAGATTTTTATAATAGGTAGCCAAAATATAGAAGGGTTGCAATGTCTGATAGAATTTTCTACTTTCATTACTTGCAATGTTCCTCTTTTTTTGGTGAATTTTTGGCTTTTTCCCACCTTCCAAATATGATTTTCACACATACAAGGGGATTATGTGAAAAAAAAAATGACCCTAATTAGCCAAACTTCAAAAGAAAAGAAAATTATTAAAATTGCCAGATTTCTGTAAACACGGTCCAGCAGGAATAGCCAGAATATGAAAGGGTTCTTAAATTTCTCTACTTTAACAGCTGATCTATAGCCAAATTTCGCTAAATTTCCTTGTGGGTGATCACCATTTGGCTACATCACAAAATTGAGGAAAAGAACCCTGGTGACTCCCTTTGTGCTTTGAATCTTCTTCTCTCAGGATTCCAGAATCACCTCTGAATCTTGTTAAACCTAAATCCTAAATCCTACAGACCCACTTTGGATTGCATCTGGGTAGGTTGTGGGTTTTGTGAGAGCAACTCTCAAACCGAAATCTTTCAATGGAACTTTTAAATCCTCCCTCATCCAGACAATCCCAGGGATATCTCTTGGAGTATCTCTTGGATTCCAGAATTTTTTGCCTCACAAATCTCCAGGAACCATAATTCTGGATTTCTGTGAAGGGCACCACCCATTGTCCTCCAGCAAGAATGGTCTCAGCTTTTTCTTACAAGAAGAGCTCTGACTTTTGTTATTCAAGAAACTTAGATCTCCACAAACTCGGGAGCTTTGGCTTTTGTTCAAGAATCTGGAACAGTCAACAGATTCAGGAACATGATGAGTACTGAGAATCTCAATTGATAAATGACATGTCTTGACTCTTGGGTCAAGCAACAGATGGGGAGGAGATTCAATGGGGCAGGAACAAGGGATTTGAGTGTGAAGAACAGCATTTGCACTTGGATGCAGAGGCAAAGAAAAGCAGTGGCCCAAGTTTCTTCGAAAGACAGACAGTGACAGTGATCACATACCCACTCTTGTGAACATGTTGGATTTCCATTCTATCATCCTCTATTTGGAAGAGGCCAGTTTCTGACACTTCCAGTTTCCTGATCTTGAGCAAGATGAGAAACCTCCCAGAGGTGATTATTGATTGTGTAAGATGAACTTCTTCAATATGTGGACAAATTGTCAAATTGAAAGTCATTGAAGAATGGTGGTGGTTGCATTCAACAATTGTAGGACTACAGAGGCAGAGAGGAATGATTGTTGAAGTGGGGTAAGCAACAGAAATGAAAACTACATTTCCATATGTTTGTTGGAGTTGAGCTCTCCTTTGATTTCTCCCTAGGATGGAAGTCTCCAGAAAATGGATCAAGCAGGGGAATACAAAGCATACGGGGTGTCACAAAAGTCTTCCAGTCAGAGGTTAAAAACTGAAGAAAGAAGTTTCATCATCATGTGCAACTCATAAACCTATTACATGACATGGTAGTGACAGGTTTCTTCTTGGTGATGGAGATGATATCTGTCTGGCAAGACATTCACGATATATGTCCATGAGTATGGGAGTGCAAACCGGTGTTGGTTGATGGAAGTGGAATCTCTCTGGCAAGACAGTCACGATATACATCTATGAGTATGGGAGTGCAAACTGGTGTTGGTTGATGGAAGTGGAATCTCTCTGCAAAGACATTCAATGATATGTCCATGAGTATGGGATTGCAAACTGGTGTTGGTTGATGGAAGTGGAATCTCAAGCCGCAAGACATTCATGATATGTCCATGAGTATGGGAGTGGAGATCAGTGTTGGTTGATGGAAGTGGAATTTCTCTGCAAGACATTCATGATATGTCCATGAGTATTGGAGTGCAAATCAGTCTTGGTCAGTTATGACTAAAGCTTCAAAGCCCAGTGAGGTTCAGGCTATATACAACCTCACTCACGTAGTAACAACCTCCAGTTGTGGGCAAAAGATGCAACTTGGATGAAGGTTACTTGCAGGTTATTAAATTTTTGAGCATTTTTTATCAGGCTCTTGGCCAGTGCATGACCAAATCATAACCTGTTCATAATATGATTTGAACATGATCAATAACTAAAATTATGATTTGATTTTAATAAGTTTATAATCAATTGACAAGGTTCCTAAATCAATTGAGAACCTGCAAAATCACGAGAATCATGCGCCAAAAACTTCAGTGTTCCTCTACAAAAAACAATAAACACAAGGATCACACAGAATTCTTTTCCTAAATTCAGTTCCGGGGATGGTTGCCCAAACGGTAGAAATGACACTTTGATTCTTGGTGCAAATCTCTAGAAGTTGAAGGTGTTGAGGTTTTATAAAGGAATATTTAGAGACTCCCAACTTTTGTGTTTCCTCATGCGGATTCATTAGTGGCATCCATCCATCTGGAGATTAATTTTAGCAAAGGAATTTCATGTACTATTTGATTGGGATTGAAAGAGTGGTTTCCTTCAATGGTGATGTCTTTGGTGGATGTCAGAGATTGAGGTTTGATGGTTAGACCTGAGTTAAGTGGGCTCATGCACTGCATACAAGTATTGGATGTGGACCGAGTTTAAGAGTTTTTGAACTGAGTTCAACAAGAGTTTTGAATCATGTTGAACTGGGTCTGCCTTAAGGGTGATTATCCCCATTACACTGAAAAATTCTGCCAGTGCTTTACACTTAGGTTCCTGGCATGACTCTCGGGGTAACCCTTGAGGTCATGCGGTGACTAAGGCCAGCTTTAAACAACGAGTCCAGGCCAATGTTCAACTCAAATCAAACATTCCTATTGGTGCAAAGTTGAAATCAGCCCCAATTTCTTTACACTAAGAATCAAGGCTGAAATAGAAAAAACCTTTTCAACCTGCCCCAAGTTACTAATAAATGCTGAACTTTATGGCCTTGTATTGGCCCCAAGGCTGAAAAAAGGATACCATCAAATTTGGGAAGAACCTATTTGCAACCCTTGGGGCCAATGTTTAGTAATATCCTGATGTCAATGTTCTAGCATTTATTAGTAACTTGGGGCCAAACAACAAGCCAAAAATGTTTAAAGTTGGCCCCAACCTTGACTCCTATTGTAAAGCAGGCTTTAGGGTGCCTTAGGGTGTTCACCCCACTTAGCTGACTAGGTAGTGTTCAATTTGTTGTCACCGATGTCATATCGGCTACTAAATTGTATGTGGTTTGAGGAGTCATGGTTTGGTGTTAAAATTGTTGAATGAGTCTATTGTACACTCTGGCTGCTTGGAAGGAAGTGCTTCAAGATAGGAACTGCTAGTTGGACATAGGTGATCAAACTTCTTATAAATCCTGCTGCATTTTTATATACCATATTTATAATTGACATTTGGCACAAAATAATTCACTAAATGTCTTTTTGGGAAAAGGGAAAAAAATTGTGATCTTTGCCAAAAAAATCTGAGAATCAAACTGTCAACTCGTGAAAATTTATTTATTGTTCCAACCATTGAGTTATTATTATAAATAAAAGGTATACTTTGCTTAGTTGTTCCTCCCATGTTGAAATTCTGGAAAATTAAAATTTGAAACTGCCTAACCACATTTTCTAAAATAAATAAATATTTGGCAAAGAAGTGTTGAACACATATACACGATATTCTCTTAGTGGAAGATGTCAACTATGCAATTGCTTGTCTTGTTCCTTTCATCAAATATTGCACAAAGGGTTGAGCAATTTTTCTTCTCAACACTACAACAAAATGTGATTTTTCTCACACAATAATAGTCCATGGCTCATGACACATATGTGAGGTAGATTTTTGGGGTTTCATCCATTACAATGTACAATATGCATTGTTCATCATGATATAAATTATTTAAAAATTACAATTTAACGTTAAGTTAAGTCGTGACACATATTATATAATGGTCAAATTGTAATTATAATATAATATATGCCACAATAAACATCAATTGTTCTACATTGTAACAAATGCAATCGCAAAGTTTACCTCAGGCATGGTGTCCTGAGTCATGACTTATTGTGTGAGAAAAATCAAATTTTGTTGTAGTCGACGTGTCTTCACCTTGGCAAAAGGTCTAAACAATTTGTGTGACTCCTATCAATTCATTCATGGTTGTGTTTTTGAGGCACATAAAGCCACTTATCGATTATGTTTTAATCACCAAACACCTTGCTCTCAAAAACCCTAGATTGTTGTGCAACGACAATGTAGGTTGATGGGTGGCATCATTCCATTGATCATTGTATTTGTGACTGAAAGTACTCTTCATTCAGCCTGAACTGAATTCCTACTCCAATAGGAGAGTATCCAAAGCTAGATCTGCTTCCATCTGCTTCCATGGCCATGTCCTAAGATGATGACTACTCTCGGTGCACATGTTTTACTTTGCTACTCAAGTCCCTGGAACTAGTTCCACATGCTCAACATCCTTCCCAGTCCAAAAATGCAGCTAAAAGCCAAAGGATTGCTCCTACCAAGGAAAGTGGCACCTCCTCAATTTCCAATCAAACAATGCAATGCATCGGGATGAAGCTCACAGGTGCAATGTGTTTTGCTGTGTACAACTGACTTGGCTACCTTCACAAATGCTGCGGTTCTGGCACAAGTAATGCGTTTTGACAGGTTGAAACAAAACCAGCTCTTCTGTCTGATGAAAACATGCCCAAAGTGTGCAACAAATTGAAAGTTTGTTCATGTAGTTAGTTTCAAAGCTTTGGGTATGTAGCTGGTTATTGCATTTTAGTAATCACCAGGAAGGTTTTGTTTTGAAATGGGGGGGGGAAGGGGGGGACCACACAGGTTATCAATATCGAACAAATGTGGTTGCCAAGTATTGGGTAATAAATTGTCAGTTGTGCCTAGGGGTAGGTTATTAAATAACCAACTGATAGCCATCGGTTATCTTGTTGGTTATTATATGTTTATATATTTTTTTATTTTTTTCCTGTTTTTTTAATATTTTTGTATTAGTGGTTTCAATATTGATGAACTACCTGAATGATGATCAGGCCATCCAGGTAAGTTATTAGTTTTTTGAGAACTCAATAACAGGCTATTATCGATTTAACTAGTTATGAATAAAAAACTCAAGAACAAGCTCGAAGGTTATTAAATAATCGGCTTGATAAGTTAGTTCATAACCAGGTGAGAACTCCATAACCCGCCAACACTGGCAGGTAGTCGTAGTAGTAGTAGTAGATAGGTGGCTGAGCTGAACACATATTTGCGGTTGTAAAAAGCATGTCGGAATTTTTTTTGTGTATTTGGAAATCATGTTACAAAGTATAATTTTACCTTCGCCAAGATGCGGGTATTTTGGTGGAGAGTAAAGCCCTAGGATGGTGGCATTCCCAAAATAATGGGCCAAGGATGAGGTGATGGCTGAGTGTAGCCTTGCATTTTGGGAGTGTCCCCCCACCCGTGGGCTTTACTTATGATAAAGCATGAGGCAAAATTTATCATGAATCAAACCTCACATAGATCATGAGGCATACGAGTGGGAGGGATATTATGCCTGCTCCTCAATACTAGGAGGGAAATTTATGGATATGAGGTGCCCTCAAAATACTCTATGGATTTTCTCGAAGTGCTTTATGAAAGCAAAATGCATGTCAAAAATTGAAAAGCCTCCTCCTATGGGCGTTTTTTCTTTTCAAAACACCCACCTCTCATTATTATTTTCCTCATGATATCCAACGGGTATCATGGGAAAAAATGAATAATACAACTTGTCAACTTGTTTTATGCTTTCAAAATGCCCATCTCTTGTTTATTTTGAGCGATATCTAGTGAGTATCACAAGGAAAAAACTAATAGAAATTTCTGACCATTTTTTATGCTAGATAATGCCCCACTCCAAAGGCACTATTCTACACAAAGTGCACCTATAAGTAGCCAAGCATGTTCCTTTTTTCAGGTGAATTTAAAATTAATTAGAAAAACATCTTGATTTGTGGTCATCAAAGAGCTAATTCTTAGTGTATACCAATGTTGGTCAGATATGTGGAAAATTTTGAATATGAATCCGAATAGTAGCTAGATATGTATGTAATTGAATATTCAATCTATTTTTTTTTCAATATCTAGCATTATAACTTTCCACAACCTTTGAAGTAGTCTCAAATCTCAAAAGTCTTTGGCCTAAGGTATGCATTATGTTTTGGGAGAAGTGGGTTTTGTATTTCTATCTTCACATTATGTTTACAAGCATTATGTTTTTGGGAGAGGTGGTTTCTATCTTCAGTCTTCACATCACATTTATGTGCATTGTGTTCTTGGGAAAGGTGATTTTTGTTGAAAGTTCAAGCATAAGACCTTCGACTATAGCTTCAAACTTTGTTGTCTTCACATTATGTTCGTGCCTTTGTGTTGGTTATATCACAACCCATTTGAAACCATTTGCAAACTCAATTTTACAAGCATTCCATGTTTGACTACAAAATTCCAACAATCTCAATCTTTGAGTATCACATTTGTTTCAAGTTTGGAGTTTCAAAGATTTGGCCTTTACACATTTTGGAATTCACTTGATTATTTCAAGAATTCATTATTCAACTTTGAATTTGTTGCAATTTTTTTCCTTTGTCATCTTTTTATTTCCATTGCTTTTCTTTTTTATTTTGTGAGGACAATTCACTATTCACAACCTTCCATGCACTTATAGTCTACTAATTGCAATTTAGGTAACCAATTTAAATCACTTTCTTTTTTTTGGTTGTAATGTTATTTTTGTCTTTGCATTGTCATGGTTAAATATTAGGTCTATGCTTTATACTTGATGCAATGGATAAATATAAAAATGTATGTTTGGGTAAATATGTTGGTGGGGTTGAAAAAAATTGTGGATTGAAACCAACTTTTGTTGTGCATGTGTAAGTTGTTACAACTAGTTTTACTATTGCAATTAATTTTACCAAGGTTGAATTTATGTAGTTTATGGTTATACAAGTTCATAGTCTAAGTTCAATTTGTTGGATATCAATGACAACTTGCCAATGGATATTGAAAATCCATAGATTTTTGATGTATTATTTGTTGAACAAAACAAGAAAGTGTTAATTATGATTTGTGTGAATGATTTATTATACGAAAAGCCTTATCAAATGCAACAAGCTTGATGGGATCACTCCTATGAAGACCCACATTGAATTTGCACATCCAGGATTGGTTGCTTGGAGAAAGTTGGTCATGATCATCAAGAAAATCATTATGAAAAATCACAATTAGTAATTAGGGGAAAAATGGTATGGGCCAATTAAGTGTGCAATCATGGTGTTTTTAGCAACCACAAATCCTTACTACAAAGATGATGAAGCACAAAGCAATTTCTTAAAGATTTGATGTTATATATTTGTAAAGGTACATGGAAACTTGTGAAAATATTTGGTTACGAAGGTTAGTGTTGTATGGCAATGTCTACATGTTGTCTTTCTTTATAACTATATTTTGGTGGAAGAAATGTTGCTTGCAATGGTCGCAAAAACCATGAAATTGCATGTGTGGTCACATATTGTATCCATGGTAACTATGTAAATGTTAATTTTGATTTTTGGATGTCTAAAGGTAGTGTGAAAACATTTGCCCTAGTAATTAATTATTTGAATGATTCTTGGACTCTTATGCATGTTACTATTGGATTATTTAAAGTTCATGAAACCATGAGGCTTTCCATGGCTAAGCAATTGTGTATTTTATTTGAAAAATATGATTTGATGCATCACGTGATTATTTTTGTGAAAGATGAAAGTAACAATTTGACATCTATGGCAACACACTATGTTTTCATTCCTGATTATCATCTTTCAAACTTCTAAAGGTTTATGAAGGTATGTGTTTTGGTCACATCATGTTTAAAACCTACTAGTATGTTACAAATGATGAAAAGGTGACTATGAATTCGAAACATGTTAATGTAAAAACTACCTAGGGCAATTTACAAAAGGCAATCACATGGACAAAAAAACTGGGAAAAGAAAGATATGAATGGGAAAAAACATGTGTTGAAAGGGGATTGCAGCCTTGAAAACTCAAGACTTTTGTGAAAACTAGATTTGAAAGTAAGGTGATTATGTTTGAAGGCGCATTTGAATGCGAAGAAAACATTATATTATATTATGGGTGGTATAGGACAATTGTTGTGCACTTGAGAAAAAATTCTTAAGGTTGACGTATGGGTAATTGCAAAAGCATTCACAAACTTATTTGGAACCTTGTTCTCACTACATGTGTGATGAACTAATCATGAAATCATTAGCTTTATATAATGTTCTCACTAAGTCTATCAAATTGACGTTAACTTTAGAAGCTAAAATGGGATGGGTTCTTGATGTTCTTTATATTCTCGATGCCTTTGATCCTAAGGTCCCCATCTTTCAAAATAAGATGTGGGTTAAAGTTGTTAAAGAGATTGAACCTTTTCTCTAATTTTTGAAAGTTTATGATTTGCATCAAGTTCACAATATGCTTGCCATTATGTTTGATCTTCATTTCAAATCTTTCCAAGTTGTGGAAAATTATGTGGGACATGGGGATTGTATTTGTCTTGTTTCTAAATATGATGCAAATGTGATAATCCCTTTTCTAACAATGGTTTTTGAAGTATTATTAAACCATATTGTCCAAACATGTGTAATGACAATTGATGGATTAGTTGTTGGATGCAATGATTTTATTAAAGGTAATAACATCTTTGGTGTTAGTGCATCTATAGAAAATCTTTGTGTGCACTTCTTGTTTGGGAATTGTTTTATTCAAGAAGTTATTTGTAATTTTGTTGTATATGTTAAACCATTAGTTTGGTGGTACAATCATGAAAGACGATTCCCAAACATTTGTTTCTTTGCTAAACAAATCTTGGGAATATCGGGGTCACAAGTTGGAATTGAACGTGTGTTCAATTTTTTTAGTGTGTTGACAACTTTAAGATGTTGCAAGTTACAAGTGAAAATTTTAGATTGCATCATCATTGTGGTGAAGAATTAACCTAATGATCCCTATTTGAGTCATTCATGGCATATAGATTTAATGAATTTATGGAAGCTCAAAATTTTATTAGTTAAATAAATTATGACTTGATTGAGGAATCAAATTATTTTGAGGAATTGGAGTTGGAAAATGATTAGGCTTGGCAATGTGAAATCAAGAATTATTTTTTTCTTTTTTTTTCTTTAAGGGTACAAAAATCTCAAATTTGAATGACAATTTGAATTTGAAATAATTCAATCATTGTATTCATGTGAGATCTACTTATGGAGTTCACCAACAAGGATGGTGGCTTTTGGTTGAGTTGTGTGGGGCTAGGTGCTTTTGTGTTCTATGCAGGGTGTGGTTGGGGCAAGAAGCTTGTGTTGCATTTAGCAAAGTTCTTGAAAGAAATGGTGTTCAACTCCCTTGCATATAAATATATGCACACAAGATGTATTTTTCAAACTTATTCCTCAAATGTTTAAATTTTGGAAAATTATAACAAAAATGGTTGAACCTTATTTATTTAAATAAATAATCAACATAGAAATGTCAAACATTAATTGTTGGTATGGTATCATGTTGTCATCATGGTTTTTTTCACAATTTTGTGAGGTATGTGGATTGGCCATCATCTACAAGATCACTTAGCCAAATTTAGTTACATGTCAAAAAAGAAAGTAATTTTTTTTCGAACCCCATTATATTTTTGTGACATGCTAGAACCTATTCTTTAACTTTGGCAATTTCAACCTCCAAATATGGCAACTTTGGTTCATTTTTTCTGAAAGAATTCTTTGCATTAGTTCCAATCCCTTTGTTTCTAATCCCCAAGTGATGATAATTTGTTCTCTAGAAAAAACATTGGTTGTGATTCATGACATTTAAAAAATGTTTCCAAGGAAATATAATGTTGGTATGTATAGTTTTTGATTCCAACCCCCTCCTCCCTCCCCTAAAATGGAATATGTAGTTGGTATGGAAATTTCCAATACAATAATGTGGAGTACAAATTAAACATAAAATTGGTTGTGAACTTGGACACACCCATGAAATTTTGTAAATTTCATCACTTCATTTGTTCACAACTTCAACACCCAAGATACAAACATATACTTTATAAATATTATGGCCATTCTACAATGAAAAAATGAATGAATATTTTTGGGTGCCTAGGAATCTATAGTTTGGGTTTTTGAGGGGGGGTTCCAAAAAAAACTATATTACCTTTCCCATTATGACATCTTATTAATGAATATTTAATCTTTCCTTTTTTTTCATTTTGGAAGTAAAAATAAAAATTGACATGTAGAAAAAAATGCCAAATAATTTTGCATTACTTACATTGCACATCAATCTTTATGGCAAGCTTGAAACAAAGTTCATAATTTTTCACTACTTAAACACACCACAACACTGAACTTTAGAGCAAGCAATCAATAATGAAATGAAACATATTTTTAAAACTTTTGACATTCTAAGTAACTAATTTTGAAAAAAATCAAAATTTATTGAAAATAATTTAATTATTGTTGGAATGATGAAGGTAATACCATATTGTAACTTACTAAAAAACAACACAAGTAGCCAAGGGCCACCTTGTGATTCTAACTAATAGTTGTGTTAAAATCGTTTCACCTTTGTCAAACCAATAAGATTTTTAAGCTTCCAATGCAAATTGAGATTTTACAAAGGCCAATAGGTGGGCTAGAATAAAATTTGGGACAAGTTCATAGCTCAAATAGTTCAGTTTGTCCATCAAACCAATCTTCAACCTAGAGGTGGAATGGATGGTGGGTGGACATGAAACATTTATCCATTGAATTCCAATTCCTCAACTAACCACAATGTGTAGCTCAATTTTCACTTTTAGTATATATTTACTAATGACTCATTAATATTTACCTATGTAGTATGTTCTAACCATATAGATGCATCTAGTTGTTTCATAGCCACCTATTATCCTACCCAAAGGATTTATCCTCCTTTACATGGTAGATCACCAAGGTGAACTGGAAATCAATTCAATTGGGGACTAGGGTCCTTCCACAATTGAAGTCAAAGTGAATTGATCAATGTTATATGGTTATTAAATTTCAAACATAACCTTAATATATGGATATAACATTTTTATTTTTTTTCTAAAGAAGAGGATGTGTCTCCTAACCACACTCCACACAAAACCACCCAACCCCACATACAACATCACCTTAGCAACCCTAGTCATCATTAATATGCAACTATTTGAAATATTACGCTTCTTCAATCATGTCACAGTTGTCATCCACCAAAGATGTTTCCATTTTCATGTATTCTTTCATATCCACCTTCTTGTTGTAATTAATGCATGGACCATTAAGCTAATTCTTCTGACAATGCCACAAAGATGTCAACACCCCAACAAGATTAAACACTTGTTCTATTTCAATTTGTGACTTAAAAATGTTAGTAAGTTTTTTGGCCAATGATGCAACATTTGGAAATTGCTTTCATTGATGTGCCACTAAGCAAGGGGATCTTCATATGTAACCATGAGTATGGGTAATTTCCTGAATAATTACAAGTTTCTAATAACAAATGTTCATGAAGATTCCTTCACAAATGCTCCAACACCAAATATGTTAATGTCATTTTCAAGTTGTTATTTAAGTCATCAACTTTATATTTTTCAACATTAGGGTTAATAAATGAAAACAAGTCATAAAAAGGGGAATGATTACCTTTGCATCATATTCAATTGTAAGACAAATTGTATTCTTGTAACCCACATAATTTCCATGAGACATAAATGTTTGAATGGAGGATTCAACTTATGGCAAGCATGTTATGAATTTGATTTGAAGTCACAAGAAGAACACCACAATGCACTTATAGAACAAAATAATAATAGAAAAAGAGGATGTTAAAGGTAGAAAATTGTCTTAACACTATGGGTGTTAAGAGATAGTAATATTGTCAATACACTACCTTCATGGAACAAAATAATCAAAAATAAATTATGGGAGGAATTTTAATAAAATAAATACTAGTTACAAGAAATAATATCCTAGTCTATTTCATTTAAAAGGGCATCCTAGTTATTTAGTTATTAATGGTAAGTATCTTATTTACCATTTTCTATTTATTAAGAGGTGAAGCCATATAGGTTAATTAGTCTGAATGGATAAGGGATGGATGGATTTACCTTAACGAAGATGTATGGAAGGGATTAAGATAAGGATATCTAGAAAGATAAAACAATCTAGGAAGATAAGGACTCAACCCTTGTGTGATGAATATCCTTCTTGGGTTCCTTATTTATCCTTCAAGGACGAGAATTGTGCATCATTCCTTTGCATGATTTTAGATTGGATGTGGTTATGAAAGTTCTATTGGGGAAGAAGTGTGTGTGTGTGTGAGGAGAAGAGAAGAACATGGAAGAATATTGTACTTGGTGTTATGTAATGGATAATGGTTAAAAGTTATCAAGTGCATTATTTCTTCTTATTTGTATTGACCTTTAGGAAGGTAGGGAAAGTAGTTCCTTCTTGGTTGATGTAGACTATTAGTTTTCTTAGTTTGGTTCTTCTTTTCTTTTAGAATGAAAGTACTCTCTATACTTGCTACTAGAATATGAAAGTAGACCTACTACAAGAGGGTAATTGCCATGGAAGATAGTAGTAAAAAGGTAGTTATTATGTTTGAGGTTTGTAGAAGGTAGAATGTTACTACAATAGTAAGTAGTAGCTACAAAGTGTCTATAAGTGTTGCAAATGGTGGGTAGCAACTATCAGAGGTCTGCAAGCGATTGGGGGTCTTCTTTCAAGTTTGTCGATGACAATATGTGCATGACGATGGTTGTTGCATGACAATAACTATTGTAGGACAATGGCTGCAGCATGATGGTAAGCAAACAAAAGACATGTTCTATTTTTTTCCTTGATGGTAACTAGGTTGCCGAATTCCACATTTTAATATAAGATATGGCAATGCACAATAGTAAATGAAAAAATATTTTACTTGCATAGTAGGGGAACACAACAAATACGTCATTGTCAAGGCAAAAGATTATGATGATGTGCCTTTGCATTCCACACCACACACTTGTTTAACAAATAAACACAAAGGGTAGAAAAGATACAAAACCATGACCATGGAATGCAAAACAAAAAAACACAAGAATGTTGAATGTTCCATGATAGAATAACAAACAAACACCAAGACAATGACATTGACTATGATCATTGCATTTTCCATCATCTCGAGTATTTAAACTCTAACAAATGAACGTATATTGAGTTGTCCCTTTAAACCTTAGCTACAATATCCAAATAGCCAATAATTGCTTATAACAAATATGTATACACCCACTATCCATATCTTAAAAACATAATACCACTAACTAACGAATATGTTAGGGATGTTTATTGGATGTCCATGTAGTAAGTTTTGCCATATATGGATAATGGAAAATAATGAAAAAATATAGATTCAAAGTATGGATACATTAATTTGTGGATATAATCCAAATTTAAAGGTATAATCATCAAACAATAATAAAACTAACTCCCATGACTACAATAGTTGGGGATGTACGTGTTTGGATGACCATTGATTTTTTGTTGGTTCCTATCCCTATGCCAACCACACATGTTAGCATAGTTTGGTTTTTGTGCTTTTCTTTTTTGGTTTAGACTTGCCCATCTTTAAAAATTGTTTTTTTGTTTATTTTTTTCAAATCTAACCACACCCAACACCCTGCCCTACTTTTTAAGCTATTGATTTATTCCTACTTGCCTACTAACCTACCTACCTACTTTAAAACCCCACCAAGGTTGTGATGTTCTTGCTGACAAATGAAGATATTGTGTATGTATTACATATTGTTCACCCCCCCTAAGCTTCATCTAATGAAGTTTTTTTAACCCTTTTATGAAATACATAAAACAACAATCATGTGGGTATTGCATATAATGGACCAATCATGATGCAATAGGACTTAAATGATGATGAACCAAGTTTTCACAATACCTTCATATTGGGTCATAATGACATGGGGCATTTACCAAGGAACTTAAACAAAACTAATTAAAATTTTTTCAATTCTAACATGTTGGGTGAAAAAATCAATGGCATCAATGATTTTAAGTGAATGATTGCAAGTATTGCATTTGGTGGACCATATGCGGTTGATGGTGAAATAAGTTTTTGCAATACTTACATATTCAAACCTTGTTATGCACCAAGGGGGGCCCTTAATGAAAATACATGATACAATTGTATGTAGGTATTGCAATACATTTTCTACTTGAAGTTAATATGCATGTATCACATTATAGGAAAAGAGAGGATTTATCCATAATGAGGAGGGTATTGCATTGTTAACCATGTTAAGATTGACCATGAACCTTCATTGATGAAGGTATTACTCGTTTGTTTGATGGTTAATGTAAACCATTCATGGTGGATGGGGTATTGTGTGGAATGGGGCTTGTTAAGTATGTGCAATATGGCATAAGGTGATCAAGCCCACAAATTGAGATTGGAATTTTTTCTTTTGGAAAATGAAATGAATAGAAAGTTACTAAAATATATCCATGGAAATGCACAAAAAATACAAAAATGTTCAAATGACTACATTATGAAAATGGTGGTGAGATGTAATAAAATCCCACCACAAGCTAAGCTACAATGGTCTAACATTATTTTTAAGGTGGATTATCTTTCAAAAAAATGAATCATTAAAGTGGCCCATTTTCCTTCGATAGGTTGTTGCAATTGTTGTGACCTTTGTCACATGATGATGGTTGAAAAGTTGATAGTGTTGAAGCACGAGTTGAACCACATCCACCACAAAAACCTCTTTCGTTGCACCTTGAAATCTAATTTAGTAAAAGAACAAATTTGTATCATGATTCAGTTGAAGGACAAAAAACTTTGTTAAAAAATAATAAATTAAATGTTTAAAAACTTATCAAAGCTCTTTTAGTAATAGCAAAAAGAAAAAGAAAAATAAGTTCTTATTTTGCAACGATGAAAAGAAAAGTAGACCTAATAACAAAAAATGCCCAAAAAAATTCAAATAAAACAAAGAAGAAGAAAAAAAAGGTACATTTTTTCCTTCTTTGATGGTGATGGTAGTGACAATGGCACCTTATAAAACAAAGAAGAAGAAGAGGAAAATAAAAAAATAAAAAGCAAGAAGAATAAGCTTGGAGAACATTGGAGAGCTTCAAGTGTTGGGGAACTTCAAAAGAAAAAACAAAGGAAAAGA
>Ga0209611_10009050_pt1 | contig 15251 bp, 14 predicted proteins | sample S1TSphgellanicum_3_FD_187693 | JGI IMG/M metagenome (GOLD analysis project Ga0209611, IMG submission 187693) | Host-associated microbial communities from peat moss isolated from Minnesota, USA - S1T2_Fc - Sphagnum magellanicum MG (SPAdes) (version 2) | ecosystem: Host-associated > Plants > Peat... | reverse complement strand
GTCGAGACAGGGAGAGGTCGCCGTCGGAGCATATCTGTATATTGCCGCGCGTAACGCCGACGGCTATCCGAACCACGATGCTCGATAATGCGACCGATGCGATCGGGCGAATGGCCAACGGGCGAAGGGATGCTACCCGGCGAAATGCCATCGGGCGACATGCGACCCGGCGAAACGCTATCGGACGCAGAGCGGTCGGCGTGGGTGACGCTCACGCGCACGCCCGCGCTCGATGTGGCGAGGTTGAGCGCGGCGCTCGAGGTGTTGGGCACCGCGCGCGCGTTGATCGACGCATCGGAGGCGGGCCACGAACGCGCGGGGTTGCCGGCGGCGGCGCGCGAGTATCTGGCGCGAGCGGACGCCGCCCCGACCCCCGCGGAGCGGGCTTGGCTCGAGGATCCGTCCCATCACATCGTGCCGTGCTCGGATCCGCGTTTTCCCCGCTTGCTGCGCGCCGCGAAGTGCTGTCCGATCGCGCTCTACGTCGAAGGCCGGCCCGAGGTCTTGAACGATCCTCAACTGGCGGTCGTCGGCAGCCGCAACCCGAGCGCTCAAGGACGCGACAACGCATTTGAATTATCCGAGCGCCTCGCCGAGCGCGGGCTCGCGATCGTGAGCGGGCTGGCCGAGGGAATCGACAGCGCGGCGCATCGCGGGGCACTCCGAGCGTCCGGAGTCACGCTCGCGGTGCTCGGCGCCGGGGTCGATGTGATTTATCCACGCGGCAACCTGCCATTGAGCTCGGAAATCAAGCTGCAAGGCGCCCTGGTCAGCGAATTTCCGTTGGGTGAGCCTCCCCGGAAACAGCATTTTCCGCAGCGCAATCGCATCATCGCCGGCATGACTTTGGGCACCCTGGTGGTCGAAGCCGCGCGCCGCAGCGGCTCGCTGATCACCGCCCGGTTGGCGGGCGACTACGGCCGCGAGCTGTTTGCCGTTCCGGGGTCGATCCGCAATCCATTGAGCCGGGGCTGCCACGAGTTGATCCGGCAGGGCGCCAAACTCACCGAAACCGCGGATGACATATTGACGGAGTTGAACTTTTCGGCCTTTTTTGACGCGGCCGCGCGGGCGCCGCAAGCCGTTGATGCGGCAGGCGCCTTTGCCCCGGGCATGGACAAGGATCATAAAATCTTGTTAGATGCGCTCGGCTTTGATCCCGTGGACCTCGATGTGCTGGTGGTTCGAACCGGATTCAAACCAGAAGCCGTGTCCTCGATGATGCTGATCCTCGAGCTCGAAGGCCACGTTCAGGCCGCCCCCGGGGGCCATTACGCCCGAGTCGATAGGAGCCGGAGGTGAAAGATAACGTTCTCGATCTGCTCATCTATCTATTCGAAAACTACATGAGCGCCGACGACGAGCCGCGCCCGGATCGCATGACCTTGAAGGTCGAATTGGACAAGGCCGGATTTGCGGAACTCGACATCGATCGGGCCCTCGAGTGGCTGGACGGACTCGCAGGCGGACAGCTCGGCAAAGTCGCCGAGGCCACGGCCCGGGCCGTGCGCATTTTCAGCAGGCAGGAGCTGCAGCGCCTCGACACCGATGCGCGCGGCTATCTCATGTATCTGGAGAACGTGCGGATACTCTCCGGCACCCAACGCGAGCTGGTCATCGACCGCTTGATGGCGCTCGAAGCCGACGAAATCGATATCGAACAGGTCAAGTGGGTCGTATTGATGGTGCTGTTCAGCCAACCCGGACAAGAATCCGCTTACGCGCAGATGGAAGACCTGGTCTTCGAAGAGCGCTCCGACGCGTTGCACTAGACTCGTTGCACTAGACTACATTGAGCGCCAACCTCGTTATCGTGGAATCGCCCGCCAAGGCGAAGACCATCAAGAAGTACTTAGGCAAGGACTTTGAAGTCCTGGCCTCCTACGGACACGTCCGCGATCTCGTGCCGAAGGAAGGGGCCGTCGATCCGGCGCATCACTTCGCCATGAAGTATCAGGTGGTCGAACGCAATCAGAAACACGTCGACGCCATTTCGCGCGCCCTCAAGAAGGCCAAGTCGCTGTTCCTCGCGACCGACCCCGACCGGGAGGGCGAAGCCATTTCATGGCATCTGTACGAGCTCTTGAAGGGCCAGGGCGAACTCGAAGGCAAGGACGTGCAGCGCGTCGTGTTCTATGAAATCACCAAAAATGCGGTGCGCGAGGCGATGGCGGCGCCGCGCAAGCTGTCGGTGGACCTCGTGAACGCGCAGCAGGCGCGCCGCGCCCTGGATTACCTGGTGGGATTCAATCTCTCGCCGCTGCTCTGGAAGAAGGTCATGCCCGGCTTGTCGGCCGGGCGGGTGCAGAGCCCGGCGCTGCGCATGATTTGCGAGCGCGAGGCGGAGATCGCCGCGTTCGTGGCGCGCGAATACTGGACCATCGACGCGGAGCTCGAACATTCGGAGCAGAAATTCCCGGGCAAGCTGGTCGAGTACCGGGGCGCCAAGGTCGAACAGTTCAGCTTTACGACCGAGGCCCAGGCGCGCGAGGTCGAGCAGACCTTGAAGAGCGCCGCGGACGGCGTGCTCAAAGTGCTGTCCGTGGATCGCAAGCAGCGCAAGCGCAACCCCGCGCCGCCGTTCACCACCTCGACCCTGCAGCAGGAGGCCGCGCGCAAACTCGGTTTCAGCGCGCAGAAGACCATGCGGGTGGCGCAGCAGCTGTACGAAGGCGTGGACATCGGCGAAGGCCAGGTCGGCCTCATCTCTTATATGCGCACCGACTCGCTCAATCTCGCCCAGGAAGCGGTTGGCCAGATTCGTGAAGTGATCGTCAAGCTCTACGGGCAGGACGGGCTGTCGGAAGAGCCGCGCGTCTACCGCACCAAATCGAAGAATGCCCAAGAGGCGCACGAGGCGATCCGCCCGACCGCGGCCAGTGTGCTGCCGGGGGACATCGAAAACAAACTCGAGTCGGACCAGTTTCGCCTGTATTCGCTCATTTGGAAGCGGACGGTGGCCTGCCAGATGGCGCCTGCGATTTTCGACACGGTCGCGGTGGAAATGCTCGCGGGTGCCGACGGCCCGCAGCGCACCGTACTGCGCGCCAACGGCTCGACCCTGGTGAAGCCCGGCTATATTTCCGTGTATCAGGAAGGCATGGACGACGTGGTGCAGGACGACTCGGACCATGTGCTGCCGCCGATGAAGGAAGGCGACCGCGTCCGCTTGAACGGCGTGGTGCCCACCCAGCACTTCACCGAACCACCGCCGCGCTTCTCCGAGGCCTCGCTGGTCAAGGCACTCGAAGAATATGGCATCGGCCGCCCGTCGACCTATGCGTCCATCATCTCGACGCTGCGCGACCGCGAATATGTCGAGATCGAGAGCAGGCGCTTCACGGCAACGGATGTCGGTAAGATCGTCAGCCGGTTCCTGACCCAGTATTTCACCACCTACGTGGACTACGACTTCACCGCCAAGATGGAGGATTCGCTCGACGCCGTGGCGAACGGCGAGCAGGAGTGGGTGCCGCTGCTCGAGAAATTCTGGAATCCGTTCATCGAGCTGGTGAAACACACCGAAACCTCCGTCAGCCGCGAGGAAGTCGCGCAGGCCCGCGACTTAGGGGTGGATCCGGTGAGCGGCAAACCGATGACCGTGCGCATGGGCCGATTCGGCCCCTTCGTGCAGATCGGCACCAAGGACGATGAGGACAAACCGCGATTCGCAGGGCTTAGGCCGGGTCAGAAAATGGACGCCATCACCCACGATCAGGCCATGGAACTCTTCAAGCTACCCCGCAAGCTCGGCACCACGGCCGCGGGCGATGAGATCACCACCAATGTCGGCCGCTTCGGTCCGTACGTGAAATATGGCGCGAAGTACGTCTCGCTCAAGACCGACGATCCGTACGAAATCACGCCCGAGCGGGCGCTCGAAGTCATCCGCGAGAAGGAGATCGCGGACGCCAACCGGCTGATCCTGGATTTTCCGGATGCCGGAATTCAGGTGCTGAACGGCCGTTACGGCCCGTACATCACGGACAAACAGAAGAACGCCAAGATCCCCAAGGACAAGGAGCCTAAGAGCCTGAGTCTGGCCGAGTGCCAGGAGCTGTTGGCCGCCGCACCGGCGCGCAGCTTCGGCAAGTGGGGGCGCAAGAATGCCCAAGGGAAATCAGCCCAGGGAAAATCTACCAAGGGCAAAGCAGCGAATGGCGCGGCCCAAGATAAGGCCTCCCCAGATAAGACCGCCCAAGTTAGGACCGGCAAGGTCAAGTCCAACAAGGTTCGGAAGTCCGCCAATGGCGCGACCCCGACAACGGTGCCCGGCTTGGCCGCCGCGCGCCCGGCGCCGACACGCAAAGTCGGCACCGCCCGCCTGGCGGCCAAGGGCGCGAAGACCGCGGCCAACAAGAAAGGACCCGTAGCCGACGCTGTGCAGGCCTCTGCGGCACCCGCCGCTCCGTCCAAGGCGACCGCCCCCAAGGCAAGCGCGCCCAAGTCCGGCGCACCCGGCAAGCCGAGCATGCCAAAATCCAAGAAGAGTCCGCCAGAAAAGCAGCAGCAGAAATCGTAAGCGTTGAGTCCAATGAGTGAGTCAAGCGTAACGGCACCGGTCTCGTCGATCGCGGACGCGTCCGCGGTGAAGCGCTACTTGAACGATTTGCACGATCGCATCACCGCGGCGGTGGAAGCGGCCGACACGGTGAAGTTCCGCCGTGATTCTTGGGCGAGGCCCGAGGGCGGCGGCGGCGAGAGCCGCATCCTGAGCGAGGGCACCGTATTCGAGCGCGCGGGAGTGTCCTTCTCGCACGTGTTCGGCGACAAAATGCCCCAGTCCGCATCGCTGCTGCGCCCGGAAATCGCCGGCGCACCGTTTGAAGCGATGGGCTTGTCGCTGGTGTTCCACCCGCGGAATCCCTACGCGCCGACCACTCATTGCAACGTCCGATTCCTGGTGGCGACTCCGGCCCGAGGTCCCGCCGTCTGGTGGTTTGGCGGCGGCTTCGATCTCACGCCATATTATCCGTATGACGAGGACGTACTGCACTGGCACCGCACGGCACGCGCCGCGTGCGCGCCATTCGGCGCGGACGCGTACGGCAGGTACAAGGAATGGTGCGACCGCTATTTCTTTCTGCCGCACCGGAACGAAACGCGCGGCGTCGGTGGTCTGTTCTTCGACGATGTGAACGAAGGCGGATTCGACCGGTCGTTCGGCCTGCAGCGAAGCGTGGGCGATCACTTCTTGAGCGCCTATTTGCCCATTTTGGAGCGCCGCAAGGACCAACCCTTCGGCGAACGTGAACGCCGGTTCCAACTCTACCGGCGCGGACGCTACGTCGAATTCAACCTGGTCTACGATCGCGGCACCCTGTTCGGGCTGCAGTCGCGCGGGCGCACCGAATCCATTCTGATGTCGATGCCGCCGTTGGTTCGATGGGACTACGACTGGCACCCCGAACCCGGCTCACCCGAGGCGCGCTTGTATACGGACTTCCTGCGCCCGCGGGATTTTCTCAGCGAACTCGACGCTGGTTGAACAGCCTGGAGTTTGAGGGCCGCAGGATTTTGAAGTCCACCGCGCCGCGGCCGCTGCAGCTCAATTGGCGCCAGCCCGAGGGGCAGGGGCCAGATAAGCACGTCGGACCCCTCAATCAGACTCAGAGTACCTGCTGGCCGCCGCCGCCCACCTCGATTCGCTCGACGACGCCTTCCAAGGTTTCCTCACCCACGGACACGTATAAATTCCGCTCCGCCACCGTCAAGGTGAACTCCATGCGTCGGCCGAGGCGCGCCGCGAGGCCCGCCAGCAAGCCGCGATCCAGCGCATACAGTTCCAGGGCCTCGACGCGATGGATGCGGGCCTCCCCAAGCCGCATGGCCAACTGCGCCGCGTCCTTGTGGGTATAGATGGCCACCCGCGGGGCGAGCTTCGCCGCGCGATGCAGGCGTGCCGCCTCCGGCGCACCCACGTCGATCCACACCATGAGTGCCCCGGTAAGGTCGCGCACCGCGATCGTCGGCTGATCCGATTCGAATAATCCGTTCGAGAAGCTGATGCCCTCGACGTACTCGAGGCAGTACGCCAGCACGCGGGTGAGCAGATGTTCCTCGGTCTCGGACGGATGGCGGGCGACGCGCAGCTCCAAAGGCAAATAGACGCCGCGGTCCGAGTCCGCCAGATCGATTTTGAACACGTAGATCGTGGCGCCGAGTGCCATATTGCATTGTCCCCCGATTGGCGTCGCGGTTGGCTTTTATGTTTTGATGCTCGTCCCGGAAGACTCAAGACGACCCGCCTCGCATGGATGACAAAGCTGCTCTGCTCAATCAACTGCGCATCGACCGCGGCAGCAGCGCACGGGCGCCCTCGGGGAGCGGCAAGGGCAAGCTCTGGGTGGCCGCGGCCGCGGTCCTGTTGGGCCTGGCCGGCCTTGCGTTTTGGTGGTGGTCGACTCCCGCCGGCGTGCCCGTGCACGTCGTCGCGGCGCAGGCGATTGCCGCCGGCGGCGCGGCGGGCACGGGTGCGGGCTCCGTGCTGGACGCCTCCGGGTACGTGGTGGCGCGCCGCCAGGCCACGGTGGCGTCCAAGATCACCGGCAAGATGGTCGAGCTCAACATCGAGGAAGGCGACCATGTCACCGCCGGGCAGGTCATCGCCCGTCTCGACGACACCAACATCCGCGCGGCGTTGAATCAAGCCAATGCGCAGCTCGACTACGCCAAGGCCAGCCTCGCCGAGACGCAGGTGAATCTCACCAATGCGCAGCGCGACTACGACCGGCAGACGAGTCTGCTCAAGGGACATTTCGTCAGTCAGGCCACCGTCGACAACGCTCAAACCACATTGGATGCGTTGCGCGCGCAGCTCGCCACTCAACGCAGCAATGTCGATGTGGTTGCGCGGGGCTTGGGCGTGGCCGAGCGCAACATGGACGACACCATCGTGCGGGCGCCGTTCACCGGCATCGTCACCGTCAAAGCAGCGCAGCCGGGCGAAATGGTGTCGCCGATTTCCGCCGGCGGCGGATTCACGCGCACCGGCATCGGCACCATCGTGGACATGGATTCGCTTGAATTCCAGGTCGACGTCAACGAAAATTTCATCAACCGGGTGAAGCCGGGTCAAAAGGTGAGCGCGAAACTCAACGCCTATCCCGATTGGCAGATTCCCGCGCATGTGACCGCCGTGATTCCCACCGCCGACCGCAGCAAGGGCACGGTCACGGTGCGCATCGGTATCGACGACACGAAGGACGCGCGGATCTTGCCCGAAATGGGTGTGCGCGTGTCGTTTCTGGAGGATCGGCCGGACGCCTCTCCCGGCAGCGCTCCCGCGGCCGGCGTAACCCTCCCGAGCGCCGCCGTGCAAGCATCCGGCACCAGCGGTATCGTGTTCGTCGTGCATGATGCGACGGTGGAACGGCGCGCGGTAAAGCTGGGGGCGAGCACCGCCGACAGCGTCACCGTGCTGTCCGGGCTCACCGCCGGCGAGCGGGTCGCGGTCGGGGATTTCAGCCGGCTGAAGGACGGCGTGAAGATTCAAGTCCAGCAATAGAACAGCAATGATTCCGTGATAGGGGATGAACCATGAGCGAAGCGATCGTATCTTTACGCAACGTCACCAAGCGCTATGTCCGCGGCAAGCAGAGCGTGCACGTGTTGGAGAATCTGAACCTGGACATACCCAAGGGTGACTTCGTCGCGCTGATGGGGCCGAGCGGTTCCGGCAAGACCACGCTGCTCAATCTCATCGGCGGTCTGGATACGCCGACCTCCGGCGAAATCACGGTCGCCGGCCAGCGGCTCGATCAATTGAGCAGCGGCGGCCTCTCCCACTGGCGCGCGAATCATGTCGGCTTCGTGTTTCAATTCTATAACCTGATGCCGATGTTGACCGCGCAGCGCAACGTCGAATTGCCCTTGTTGCTGACGAAGTTGTCCGGCGCGCAGCGCAAGGCCAACGCGCTCGCCGCGCTCACGCTGGTGGGGATCGCGGATCGCGCCAAACACAAACCGAACGAGCTGTCCGGCGGCCAGGCGCAACGCGTCGCGATCGCGCGCGCGCTGGTGGCCGATCCCACCTTGCTGGTGTGCGATGAACCCACCGGAGATCTCGACCGCAAGTCCGCCGACGACGTGCTTCATCTGCTGCAGATGCTGAATCGCGAGCATGGCAAGAGCATCGTCATGGTGACCCATGACCCCAAGGCCGCCGAATTCGCCGGCCGGCAACTGCACATGGACAAGGGAGCGTTGCTCGAAGCCGGCGCCCTTGCCGCGTGACCTTTAGCCGCCATGAAATATTTCCCTCTGATTTGGGCCACGCTGTGGCGCAAGAAGACCCGCACGATCTTCACTCTGCTGTCGGTCATCATCGCGTTTCTGCTGTTCGGCCTGCTGGAAACGGTCGACTACGCGTTCTCGCACCCGAGCGGCGGCGTCACGGGCGCCGACAAGCTGATCACCACCAACAAGTATTCGATCACGCTGTCGCTGCCGTTTTCCGATCTGCAGCAGATCCGCTCCGTGCCGGGCGTGGTCGCGGTCACGTGGTTCACCTGGTTCGGCGGTTACTATCAGGAGTCGAAAAACTTCGTGTTCGCGATTCCCATCGACTCGGACACGTATTTCGACTACCACAAGGACGAGTTCATCGTCTCCGACGCGGCGCTGAAGGACTACGCGAGCACCCGCACCGGCGCATTGGTCAATGTCGCGCTGATGAAAAAATACGGGTGGAAAGTGGGCGACAAGGTGCCGTTGCATTCGACCATCTGGACCCAGAAAAAGGACGGCTCACTCGACTGGACCTTCGACATCGTCGGCACCTTCGATGTCAAGGACGCCACCCAAGCCTCCGCGCAGTCATCGACCCTGCTGTTTCATTACGAACTGTTCGACGAGGGCCGCAGCTTCGGCAAGGGCAATGTCAGTTGGTTCCAGGAGCGGGTCTCCGACTCCGCCAAATCGGCGGCGATTGCCGGTCAAATCGATGCGCTGTTCGCGAATTCATCCGATGAGACCAAGACCCAGCCGGCGAACGATTTCGCCCTGACGTTCCTCAAGCAGCTCGGCGACATCGGCTTCGTCGTGCACGCCATCTTGGGCGCGGTGTTCTTCACGCTGCTCTTCCTGACCGGCAACACCATGATGCAATCGGTGCGCGAACGCATCCCGGAACTCGCAGTATTGAAAACCTTGGGGTTCACCGACGGCAAGGTGGTGGGCCTCGTCATCGCCGAGTCCCTGCTGCTGTGCGTGATCGCCGCGCTCATCGGCTTGGGGCTAAGCTACGCCGCGCTGCCCGTCGTCAAGATCGGCCTGCAAGGGGTGCAGCTGTCGCCGGCCGCGCTCATTCCCGGAATCGGCGTCGCGGTGATCCTCGCGCTGATCGTCGGCACCCCGCCTGCGCTGCGCGCGAGCCGTCTCAATATCATCGATGCGCTGGCGGACCGGCGCTGAAGCGCCGCAAGCCCTCTCGAGCGCGAAGCACTTTTTAGGAGCCGTCCAATGTTCAAGCAAGTGTTCGCCGTGATCTCGATGAGTCTGCAGACGCTGCCGCAGCGCCTCGGCGCATCGAGCGTCATCGTCATCGGAATCGCCGGCGTGGTGGCGGTCTTGGTGTCGGTGCTGGCGATGGCCGCCGGGTTCCGGCACACGTTGTCGGACACCGGCCGGGCCGACCGCGTGATCATCCTGCGCGGCGGTTCGGACGCCGAGCTCAACAGCAATCTCACCCGCACCGACGTCGACACCATCAGCAATGCCCCGGGGCTCGCCAAGGACTCGCAGGGCAAGGCGTTGCTGTCGAGCGAACTCGTCACCGTCGTGAACGTGCCCAAGATGGACACCGGCACGGATGCCAACGTGACTTTGCGCGGCGTCGGCTTGAAGCTCACCGAAGTGCGCCCGGAGCTCAAGATCGTGAGCGGCCGCATGTTCCGTCCGGCCGTGCGCGAGGTGATCGCGGGCGCGGGCGCCGCCAAGCAATTCCGCGGCCTGGCGCCGGGCAGCGTCCTGCATCTGCGCAATGCGGACTGGACGGTCACCGGGACGTTCACCAGCAACGGCGACGTGCATGAGTCGGAACTCCTGGCCGACGTCGACACGGTGGGCTCCTCCCTCGAGCGCAACGGCTATAGTTCGGCGGTCGGACTGCTCACCGGCGCCGATGCCTTCACGGCGTTCAAGGATGCGCTCACCACGGACCCTCAGGTCAAAGTCGACGTGCAGCGCGAGCCGGACTACTACGCCGCGCAATCCAAACAGTTGACCAAGACCATCAACATCATCGGCAACACGGTGGCGATCATCATGGCGATCGGCGCGATGTTCGGCGCGCTCAATACGATGTACTCCGCGGTCGCGGCGCGCGGCCTGGAGATCGCGACATTGCGGGCCATCGGTTTCGGCGCCTTCCCGGTGCTGGTATCGGTGATGATCGAGGCGTTGCTCCTGTCGCTGATCGGCGGCGTCATCGGCGCCGCGGTCGCGTGGCTGTTCTTCAACGGCAACAGCGTCAGCACCTTGGGCGGCGCCTTCGCGCAGGTGGTGTTCCAGCTCACCGTCACGCGCGCGCTGATCGTCACCGGGATCGTCTGGGCATTGTTCATCGGCCTGCTCGGCGGCCTGTTTCCCGCCTTGCGCGCCGCGCGTCTGCCGGTGGCGGAGGCTTTGCGGGCTGCGTAGGCGCGATGAACTATCAGCACCTATTCCACGCCGGCAATTTCGCGGATGTGTCGAAGCACGCAGCATTGGTGTTCTGCCTCGAGGCATTGAAACGCAAGGAGGCACCGTTCTTCGCGATGGACACGCATGCGGGCCGCGGGCTCTACGACCTGCAAGCGCCGGAAGTGCGCAAATCCGGCGAAGCGGAGCGCGGCGTGCAACGATTGATTGCATCCCGCGCGCAAGACCCCGCGCTGGCCGATTACTTTGCGGCGATCGGCGCGCGCGCGGGCAAGCGCCTGGCGCTCTATCCCGGCTCGCCGGCGCTGATCGCGAGCGCGTTGCGGGCCCAGGATCGCGCCTTGTTCGTGGAACTGATGCCGGCTGAAGCCCGGGCCGCTGAGCGGCAGATCGAATCCGCGGGCCGGGTGCGCACCGAGATCGGCGACGGTTACGCCGCGCTCAAGGCCTTCCTACCGCCGGAGGAGCGGCGCGGCCTGGTCCTGATCGACCCGCCCTATGAAAGCCTCGACGAATTGAAGCTCATGCTGCAAGCATTCACCGATGCCTATCGCCGCTGGCCGAACGGCATATTTATAATCTGGTACCCCATCCGCAGCGCGCTGCAGCGCGGCACCGTACATGCACGGTTCGAAGCGCTGGGCGTCCCGAAGATGCTGATCGCGGATCTGGCCATTCACCCGGATGACGCCGGCGTCGGGCTCGCCGGCAGCGGCCTGCTGATCGTCAACCCGCCCTACGGGGCCGACGACTACCTCAAAGAGGCCTACGCCGCGGTCCACTCGGGAATAGCCGCTCCGGGCGCAGGCTACGTCGAAGTAGGCCGATTGACACCTGAGCGGATGGCATAATAGTGCATGGACCAAAACAACGTACGCGAGCATCTCGCCAAGCTGCATGCGCAGCTCTCCGACCTCGAGCAGAATGCGGGGCCTGAGACCAAACAACGCTTGAGCGACACGGCACGCGACTTGAACCGGCTGATCGACGCACACTCGGGCACTTCGTCGGCGCGGGATGAGTCGCTGCCCGATCGACTGGAAAAGATCGCCGTGCAATTCGAGGCCGATCACCCGACGCTCGCGGCGAGTGCGCGCCGACTGGTGGATCTGCTCGGCGAGGTGGGGATTTAGAGGTGGGGATTTAGTTGGATGCGATATCGCGTCGCCGCCCTGATATGTACCTTCCTGATCTGCGCGGCCGCGCATGCCGCCGACGCTGTCGTAGTCGACCCCAATACCGTCGGCACGTGGGAGCTTCGGTTAAAAGGGGGACCTTGGGTGTGGGAAATTCACAGCGATGGCACCTACAGTTTTCATAGCGAAGCGGGCGACGGCGTCCCGCCGCACTCCGGCACGTTCTCCGCGCGCAACGGACTGTGGTCGCTGAAGGCGACCACCGGGTACACGGACCAGGGCACGTATTTGGTTCAGCCTCCCGATACGCTGATTGCGCGGGGGCGCCTCGGGATCGGCGCGTGGCGGCGCCCTGCGCCTAAGTCTGATTCGAGCGACCCGGGGTTGCACCTCTGAATCTGTCCGGCCATTCCAGAATCATCGGCGTGGCGCTCGTGACGCTGATCGGTTGCGCTGGCCACGCGCAGACCCCCGATAGCGAGGCGGATGCGATGGCCAAGGCCGTCGCCGCCAACAAGGCGAAAGATTACGCCACATCGCTTGCCATCTACCGTCGCCTTGCGGATCAGGGAAGCGCGGCCGCCCCGGCGATGATCGGAATCATGTATTTCGCCGGCGCCGGCGTGCCGCGGGATCACACCCGCGCCTGCGACTTTTATGCCGAGTCGGAGCAGCGCGGCGATCCGACCGGCACGGAACTGTTGGCCGACTGTTTTTTCAAGGGCGAAGGTCGGGCGCAAGACTATGCACAGTCGGCCCTCTTGTATGAAAAGGCCTCCTCGCGCGGCGTCGCCATCGCCGATTGTGGCTTGGGCAACCAATATCTGCGCGGACTGGGCGTGCCCAAGGATCCCTCCAAAGCCGCGTCGCTGTGCCGGAAAAGTGCCGATCGGGGCGTGGCCGACGCGCAAACCGATTTGGGCCAACTATATTTGAGCGGTGTCGGCGTGGAGAAGAACTTCGCCGAAGCGGCCGCCTGGTTTCAGAAAGCGGCGGACCAAGGCCAGGCGAACGCCGCTTTGTTGCTCGGCTTGATGTATTGGAACGGCGATGGCGTGGCGCGCGATCGCCGGCACGCCGCAGAAGTGTGGCACCTATCGGCGGAGCGCGGCAACACGTCTGCGCCGGCGCATTTGGCCAAGTACTATTTTACCGCGGCGATCGGCGCGGATCGGCAGATCATCATCGATCCCGCGGTGAAGGCGGCCTATTGGGGCACGGTTGCGACGCATGTCGACCCCGACCCGGGTGCCCGAACGGAGAGTCAAAAATTGGTCGACCTGTTGCTGAATGCGGCGCCGAGCGTGAAGCCGGACGTCGAAAAGATGCTCACCGCTCCCGCGCCGCCCAAACTGTAGCCGCCGCGCAATCCAACCGTCCAAACGATTTTCCAGCCACCCGCCACCCGCCACCCGCCACCCGCCACCCGCCAAGGTTTTAGTCCCCGTTTTGCCGGGTTGCGAGCCACGCTCGCAGGAAAGGGTCCTCAAATCGCCAGGTCGACAGAGTCCCGCCGAGATCCTGGCGCAAGAAATGCTGCCGCTCGAGCGCCTCGAGCGCACGCTGCATCGTGGTGCGCGGCAGCCCATGGCGGAGCGCCGCCGAGGAAAGCTCGAAGCCGATCGGCTCCTCGCTCACGATCCGCAGCGTCTGTTTCTGGGCGCGCGACAACAGCAGCCACCGCTGCAGGTAGCCGACGTGCTGCATCGAGACCACTTGCCTCAGCGCCTCGTCCACGAGCTCGGCTGTAACGCGTCTGCGCCGCTTGTCCGTGACGAGCACCCAGCATTCGCTCGCGAGCTGCTGCACGTTGTAGGGCACGTCCTCGCCGACGTCGAGGAGGTGCTCGAGCGCTCCCGTTGCGATGGTGGCCCCCGCAGTCTCGAAGCCCTTGCGCAGGAAATCGATGAAGGCCGGGCGCGGAATGGACCCCAGGTGCAGCTGGTCGCCGAGCTGCCAAAACGCGCGATTCGAAGTCGCGACCATCTCCGTCATCATCCGCGAGCTGGAGCCCGCAAACACGTAGCCGACCGACCTATGCTTCTGCACGGCGGCACGAATCTGTCGCTCCGCTTTCTCGCCGGCCTCGGCGACGATCTGCTGGAATTCATCGATGACGACGAGCGCGGAGCGGCCGTCTTCGGCCGCGAGCCGCTCGATGCCGTTCAAGACATCGGTCAAGAGCGGGACTGCCCCCAGGCGGTCGGCGGACTCGACCCCGACGGCTACCGTGATCTTCCCGTCTGACGGATCGAGAGTCAGGCTCGGCTTCAACGCCACGAAGAATTTCTTGGCGATGGCCTGCGCCCGGTCGAGGGCGGAGGAGTATTTGCGCACGGCGCCGGCGAGCAGCGCCGCGGCGAGACTGCCGACGTCGTCGAAGGCCTCGGCGTCGTAGCGCAGCACGACCTTGCCGGCGTCGGTGAGCTTGGCCTCGGCGGCGCGCAGGATCGAGGTTTTCCCGAAGCGGCGCGGGCCGATCAGGAACAGGGTGCCGCACTCCGCACCCACGCGAACCACCCTGGCGAGCTCTTCGTCCCGATCGACGAGCACGTCGGCCTCGCGCCCGTAGCGGAAGGGATTCCCTGGGACCTTGCGTTCACTCAAGACGCCTCCGGCTGCCGCAAATCCGCGTGCCGCATTTATGCGTCAGATAAGTCTAGGCGAATAGGGAGCGAAAGCAAATGAATCGGCTCACGCCCACCTGCCGCAGTTCTGCGTGCCGCAAAAATGCGGCAGCCAATGCAGTGGCCAAGTCCAGGCGAAGTTCCGCCCTCAACCGGTCCAGACGATCGAGCTCGCCACCCGTCGGGCAATCTGCTCGATCCCGTGGGTATCCGTGTCGGGAGCGCGGGTGAGCACCGCAAGGCTGCCGTGACCGGCCACGGGCACGATGACTCCGCGGTAGCCCTCCTCGTTGAAGGGCACGGATTGGGACACGTGTTCATGCACCAGCACCATGACGGTGACCGGACCCGATCCGGTCTGCACGACCAGATGCGGTACGATGTGCCCGCGAAACGCGCAAGCGCTGGCGTAGCTCACGATCCCCGCCCCGTTGCCCAATCTCAAGTGCGAGTCCCGCAGCACCGCCTCGAGCGCCGAATCGGGCACCGCGACGTCGGTGACCCGCCAGGCCTGAGGCTCCTCCGCCATGTGCGTCACCACGTCCGCCGCCAGGCTCGAGCCCGGAGCGCTGAGCCACAGCGCGCCCGCCACCACGACCGCAAGCAGCGCACTCGCCGCTATGCCCAGCCACCGATTGCGCAAACCGGGCGGCCGCGCGGCCGCCGATTGACCCCGCCGCTTCGCGCGAAACGGCACGACTTTTGCCCCCGCGCTGGCCGCCCCTGCCGCCGCACCGGCTCCCGCCCCTGCCGCGCCGCCGCCACTCGCCGAAACATCCACGCGCAGCGCCCGTTCGAGCCGAGATTCGAAGCGCAGTACCTGCAGAGTGTATTCCGCGCACAGGTG